>ENA-OSEY01001349-OSEY01001349.1-marine-metagenome-genome-assembly--contig:-NODE-1349-length-17097-cov-4.056110_pt1 | contig 17097 bp, 18 predicted proteins | sample MGYA00248465_ERZ534230 | MGnify/ENA primary metagenome ERZ534230 (study PRJEB26409, sample SAMN06344110) | marine metagenome | isolation source: Sea water from surface | place: Atlantic Ocean:Southern...
TCTTTAAACTCCTTAAGAATAGATTCTTCCATCATTAATTATTTAAATTATATTTTTCAAGTTCTTTTAATGAAATACTTTTTTCATAAATAGCTTTTCCTATAATTGCGCCCTCACATCCTATTTCACTGAGTTGAGTGATATCATCAATTTTTGAAATACCTCCAGATGCAATAAGATCTATACTATTTTGTTTTAAAATTTTTTTATAAAGACTAATCGAAGGGCCTTTTAACATTCCGTCCTTGCTAACATCGGTACATATAGTTGTTCTAACCCCATTATCAATGTAAAATGATAAGAATTTATTTATTGTTTGATTAGATGTTTCAAGCCACCCATTTATTGCTATTTTTTCCCCATTTACATCTGAGCCCAATATAATTTTATCAGGCCCATATATATCTATCCATTCCAAAAATAAAGATGAATTCCTTACAGCTACACTACCTCCTGTAATTTTTTTTGCTCCACATTCAAAAGCAATAGCAAGATCTTTATTTGATTTTAGACCCCCACCAAAATCTATATTTAGATTTGTTTTTGTTGCTATTACTTCTAAAACTTTATGATTTACAATATGGTTTGATTTTGCACCATCTAAATCAACTAGGTGTAAAAACTTAAATCCATGATCTTCGAAAGCTTTAGCGACTTCAATAGGATTTTCATTATAAACTTTTTTCTTACTATAATCACCATTTGTAAGGCGTACACATTTTCCATCAATTATGTCTATTGCAGGTATAACTCTCATAATTCTAAGAAATTCTTTAATAGTTGAGAGCCTGCAGAACTACTCTTTTCAGGATGAAATTGAACACCAAAAAAGTTTTCTTTCTGAACAGCAACACTATAAGTTAAACCATATTCACTTTGACCTATTGTTTCATTTATTGTGGGAACAAAGTATGAATGCACTAAGTACATATAATCACCCTCATTAATCTTATTAAAAAGCCTTGTCCTAAGTTTTTTCACTTTATTCCAACCCATCTGTGGTACTTTTAATTTATCAGAAAATTTGATGACATTACATTTTATAATTCCTAGCCCATCAACATCTCCTTCTTCAGTATTTTCACATAACAATTGCATGCCAAGACAAATTCCTAAAACAGGTTGTTTTAAATTTGGAATTAATTTATCTAAACCAACTTCTTTTAACTTATCCATTGCAGTAGATGCAGCTCCTTGACCAGGGAAAATTACTTTTTCTGATTTTTTTATGAGTCCATAATCGTTTGTTAAGATACTTTTTACTCCTAATCGTTCAAGAGCAAATTGTAAGCTTTTTACATTTCCAACATTATAGTCTATTATAGCAACCATTATAAATTCCCTTTAGTAGAAGGTAATATCATTTTTTCAGGGTCACGTTTTATAGCTTGTTTAAAGGTTCTTGCAAAGGCTTTAAAGATGGCCTCTATTTTATGGTGTTCATTTTTACCCTCTGCTTTGATATATAGATTAGCCTTAGCTCCATCACAAAAAGACTTAAAAAAATGCATAAACATTTCAGTAGGCATTTTACCAATCATTTCACGTTTAAATTCAGCTTCCCAAACAAGCCAGCTACGACCACCGAAATCTATACTTACCTGTGCAAGACAGTCATCCATTGGCAAGCAAAAGCCATAACGTTCAATGCCAATTTTTTCTCCTAAAGCGTCATGAAAAGCCTCCCCTAGAGTTATTCCAGTATCTTCAATTGTGTGATGTTCATCAACATCTAAATCACCATTAATTTTAAGATCTAAATCTATACCGCCATGGCGGGCTAGTTGATCTAGCATGTGATCAAAAAAACTAATTCCTGTATCAATTGTGCTTTTGCCTTTTCCATCAAGATTAAGGTTCATAACAATATCAGTTTCGTTTGTTTTCCTTTTCTTTTTTACCACCCTGTCTTTTAACTTTAAATGTGAATAAATCTCAGACCAAGAATTAGTTTTTAGAGATATAACATCGTCAAAATCATTTTTTGTTTCCTCTTTAAGTTTTATGTTATCTATGTTTATTAATATACCTTTTGAATTCAAATTTTTGGCTAATTCCATGTCTGATATTCGGTCGCCAATAACATAAGATTCAGATAAATTATACTCGCTGTTATCTAAATAATTGGTTAACATACCGGTTCTAGGTTTTCTAGTTGAAGCATTATCGTTTGGAAAGCTTCTATCAATGAAAATTTCAGAGAATGTAACTCCCTCATTTTTAAAACTATTTAAAAGTTTATTATGAGCTGGCCAAAAAAATTCCTCCGGAAAACTTTTCGTACCTAATCCATCTTGATTAGTCACCATAACTAACTCATAATCTAATTCTTTTGAGATTTTTCCTAGATAAGTAAAAACCTCAGGATAAAATTCAAGTTTTTCTAACGAATCTATTTGTTCATCATCAGGTTCAAGTACAAGAGTTCCATCACGGTCGATAAATAAAATCTTTTTCATTTTTTATCAATATTATTCAAAACATCAATTAACCTCGTATTTTCCTCACTCAGACCAACTGTGATTCTTAACGTATTTTCACAATTCAAATTTTTGGATGAATTTCTAACAACAATACCATTATCAATGAGTTGCTGGTATCTTAAATTACTATCGTCTACTTTAATAAGTAGAAAATTCGCATCTGATTGATATACAGTAATAATAAAACTAATTTTTCTTAGAGCTTTTTCTATTCTTTTTCTTTCTTTAAGTATAATTTTCGCTTGTTTTTTAATCAAATTTTGTTCCTCTAATCTTAATAGGGCAGCAGACTGTGTAAGTGAATTTAAATTATAAGGTGCTTTAATTTTATTCATATAGGCGATAAGTTCGGAATTTGCAAAGGTCATTCCTAATCTTGCACCTGCCATACCTTGCCCTTTAGAAAAGGTTTGACAAACAATTAGATTTGAGTTTTTTTTAATTGAATCTATAAAAGATGGAGAATTTGAAAACTCAACATAGGCTTCATCAATAACTACAAGTCCACTAAAATTTTTAATAATTTTTATTATTGATTTTAAATTAAAGCTATTACCTGTAGGGTTATTAGGTGTCGGGATAAAGATAATTTTTGAATTTTTATTAGATTTTTCTAAAACTAATTGAGCATCAATTTGAAATGAGCTGTCTAAGGGTACTTCTTTAACTTTAATACCGTGGACATGAGCTGAAACTTTATACATTCCAAAAGTTGGAGGAAGAGTTATTATATTGTCTATTCCAGGTTCACAAAAAGCCATTATTAATTGTGATATTGATTCGTCACTTCCGTTGCTGAGATAAATTTGATTTTCATTTATATTTTTCCAATTTGCAATACGATTTTTCAATTTTGTTTGCATAGGATCTGGGTATCTATTTGAACTTGATGTAAAAGGATTTTCATTTGCGTCCAAGAGAATCATTTTTACACCCTGATTTGCATATTCTTCTCTAGCAGATCTATAAGGTATCAGATCAATTAGATTTTTTCGAAAAAACCTATCAATTTTATTTTTCATTTTCTAATTTTTTTAATCTAATACTAACAGCATTTTTATGTGCCTGTAAGCCTTCTGCATTTGCCATTAGTTCAATTGTTTCGCCCAAAAGTTGGATTCCTTTTTTACTTATTTTTTGAAATGTTACAGATTTAGTAAAGCTATCCAAATTTACTCCACTGTATTGTTTTGAATAACCATTTGTAGGCAATGTATGGTTAGTTCCTGATGCATAATCACCAGCACTTTCAGGTGTATAATTACCAATAAAAACAGATCCTGCATTTTTTACATTTTTTATATAGTAATCCTCATTCTTAACACATATAATGTAGTGTTCAGGACTATATTCATTAATAAAATCAACAGCGCTTTTATCATTATCGAATATTATTGCCTTAGAATTTAAAAGAGCTTTTTTCACTATATCATTTCGCTGTAATTCATCTATTTGATAACTAATTGATTTATTTACTTTCTCTACAAAATCTTTTTTTGTACTTACCAAAACTACCTGACTATCAGGTCCGTGTTCTGCTTGAGATAAAAGGTCCGAAGCAACAAAATCAGGATCCGCAGTCTCATCAGCGGCAACCAATAATTCACTAGGACCAGCTGGCATATCTATTGAAACACTATAGCGAGTTGCAAATTGCTTTGCAGAGGTGACATATTGATTACCTGGACCGAAAATTTTATAAACTTTAGGTATACTTTCAGTACCAAATGTCATAGCAGCAATAGCTTGAATTCCTCCAATTTTAAAAATTTTATCAATTCCACAAAGTGAAGCCGTAAAAAGAACTTCATCAGGTATTTTACCGTACGAGTTAGGTGGAGAGCATAATATGATTTCTTCACAACCAGCAATCTTTGCGGGAGTAGCTAACATTAATATCGTCGAAAATAAAGGTGCAGATCCACTAGGAATATATAACCCTATTTTTTCTATTGGTAATTTTTCCTGCCAGCAAACTACGCCCTCTTGGGTTTCAACCTTAATCCTATTTGTTTTCTGGGCTTTATGAAAAGCATGAATGTTATCCTTTGCATTTTTAATTGCTTTCCTAAGATTCTTAGGAATATTTCTAATTGCTTTTGAAATTTCACTATCATTTACAGCAAATTCTTTAAGCTCGAATTTATCAAATTGTTTCGCGTAATTTAATAAAGCTTCGTCTCCATGATTTTTAACATTTTCAAAAACTTCATTAACTAGTACCTGGTGATCATCCAAAGTAAATGTAGGTCTCTGTATGAGATTTTTCCAAGTAAGTTTTGAGGGATTATAAAATTGATTCATTACAAAACCATCTTTTCTATTGGACATACTAATATATCTTCTGCACCAGCTTCTTTCAATTGATCTATAACTTCCCAAAAATCCTGATCATTTATAACTGAATGTAATGAGCTCCAACCCTCTTGAGCTAAGGGTAAAACAGTAGGACTTTTCAACACTGGAAGTATAGAGCTGATAGATTTAATTTTATTATTGGGAGCATTAAGTAAAATATATTTTGATTTTTTAGCTCTTAAAACGGCTTGAACTCTGAATTGAAGCTTCTCTATATAACTTAATTTTTCATTCTTCAAATTATTACCCTTTACAAGTACAGCTTGCGATTCATCAATTTTAATAACTTCTTTAAGGTTATTTTTAAATAATGTACTACCGGATGATACAATGTCGCATATTGCGTCAGCTAAACCAATATTAGGTGCTATTTCCACTGATCCATTAATGATATGTAAATCAGCCTTAATTTTATTTTTCTTTAAAAAAGAATTTACTGTGTTTGGATAAGATGTAGCAATACGCTTTCCATCCAAATCTTGAATCCCATTGAATTGCACATTATTAGGGACGGCGATAGATGTTCTACAGGACGAAAAACCAAGTTTTTCAATAACTTTTAATTTAACTTCTTTCTCTTTTAGAAGGTTTTCACCTACTATGGCAAGGTCTACCACACCATCTTTAAGATATTGAGGAATATCACTATTACGTAAAAAGAAAATTTCGATTGGAAAGTTACGTGCCGAAACCTTTAATTGATCTTCACCATTTTCAATTGAAATTCCACAGTCTGTTAACAAATTCAGTGACCCCTTATTTAGTCTTCCTGATTTTTGTATAGCAAGTCTTATCATAATATTTAAATTAAAAAACCCGTTTGATTTCTCAAACGGGTTTAAATTATTTCATAGACAATTTATCTACATCTCGTTTGAGTAGTTTTTAAATTGATGTGCATGATGTAATAATATTTTCATAAAGTGCAAATATATTTATTTTTTTTAAATCAAAACATATTTATTGATTCCCCAAAATTATTGGGAGACCATCTTTCCCACTTCCAATAATAATAACCTTTGAATTTGCTGACTCTGACAACTTTGTTGTTGCTTCAATTCCTTTTTCTTGGAGGATCTTTTGTGTCAATGAGGCACTTAAAATTCTGTTAGCTGTAGCTTTTCCTTCAGCATCAATTCTTTGACGTTCAGCTTCTTGCTTTGCTTTTTCAATTCTAAACTCATATTCTAAAGCCTCTTGCTCTTGACGTAATTTTCTTTCGATGGCTTCCTTTATGGCAACTGGAAGGGTAACATCTCTAACAAGAACTGCATTTAATTGAATATGTTGAGATTCAACATTTTTTTGAGTCTCTTCAAATATTTCATTTTGAATAGCATCGCGTTTAGTCGAATAAAGTTGTTCGGGTGTGTAGCGACCAACTACAGATCTTGCAACAGCTCTAATTTGAGGAATTAAAACAATATTAACATAGTTTTCACCCTTGGTTTTATGGAGTAATCCCAGCTCACTGTACTTAGGTTGGTACAAAACAGAAACATCAAGTGATATTTCTAATCCATTTGAAGAAAGCACTTGCATATTTCCCTCAAAAAATTCTTGCTGTTTCACATTGTATATAAACACCTTATTCCAAGGCGCTATAATATGAAATCCCTCACCAAGTGGTGCTTGATCAGTTACTACTCCACCTCCAAAAGTCTTAAAAAGAACTCCCGCTTCTCCGTAACCAATATTAATTGATGATTTTGAAATAAATATAAGTAGGACCACAACCAATAAAATTACTGGTAATCCAATTTTAGGTAATTTTTGCATAATTATTTTTTTTTTAAGTTAACATACCTCCATCTACATGAAGAACTTGACCTGTAATATAATTTGATAAATCAGATGCCAAAAATACACATGCATTTGCAACATCGTATGGTTTTCCACCTCTTTTTAGTGGAATTCCGTCTCTCCATCCTTGGACAACATCCTCGGGAAGTTTTTCCGTCATTTCAGTTTCTATAAAACCAGGTGCAACAACATTTGATCTAATGTTTCTAGATCCAAGTTCTAGTGCTATAGACTTTGAGAAACCTATTATACCTGCTTTTGAAGCAGCATAATTTGATTGACCAGCATTTCCTTTAACTCCAACAACAGAGCTCATATGAATTAAAGAACCTTTTCTTTGTTTTAGAAATGGTCTCTGAATAGCTTTTGTTAGATTAAATACAGACTTTAAATTTACTTCTAAAACCTGATCAAAGTCTTCTTCACCCATTCTCATAAGTAAATTGTCTTTTGTTATTCCTGCATTATTTACTAAAATGTCAATGTTGCCGAAATCATTTAATACATCATTTATCAAATTTTGAGCTTCATTAAAATCAGCAGCATTACTTTGATATGCTTTAACATTGCATTCTTTATTTTCTAATTTATTCACTAATTTTTCTGCTTCAGCTTTACTGGAGTTGTATGTAATAGCCACAGAGCATCCATTTTCAACAAAAATTTCAGCAATACCCTTTCCAATACCCCTACTTCCTCCTGTAATAATCGCAACTTTTTTTTCTAGTAATTTCATTTTTATTATTTAGAGAGTATTTCAGCAACTTTTGATCCTATTAGGGCAGGAGAATCAACAACATGAATTCCACACTCACGCATAATTCTCTTTTTTGCTTCAGCAGTATCATTAGATCCACCAACAATAGCACCAGCGTGACCCATTGTTCTTCCCTTAGGAGCCGTTTCGCCTGCTATAAAGCCTACTACCGGTTTTTTATTACCAGAGGATTTAATCCAATAAGCAGCGTCAGCTTCAAGTTGACCTCCTATTTCGCCTATCATAACAATACAGTCTGTCTCATCATCATTCATAAATAATTCTACAGCATCTTTAGTAGTAGTTCCAATTATTGGGTCACCTCCTATCCCAATCGCTGTAGAGACTCCTAAACCCTGACTTACCACCTGATCAGATGCCTCATATGTGAGTGTTCCTGATTTAGAAACAATGCCTACTTTACCTCTTTTAAATACAAAACCAGGCATAATACCAACTTTTGCCTCGCCAGGTGTTATTACACCAGGACAATTTGGACCTACTAGTGTTGATCCTTTTGACTTAACATATTGAAAAGCTTTTGTCATGTCGTTAACCGGTATTCCCTCTGTAATTGCAATAATCACCTTAATTCCAGCCTCTGCAGCCTCCATAATTGCGTCTGCAGCAAATGCTGGTGGAACAAAAATTATTGAAGTATCAGCACCAATTTTATCTACAGCTTCTGCAACTGAATTAAATACAGGTTTATCAAGATGTGTTTGCCCACCTTTTCCTGGTGTTACACCACCCACTATATTTGTACCATATTCAATCATTTGAGTTGAATGAAATGTTCCTTCACTTCCAGTAAAACCTTGCACAATAATTTTCGAATTCTTATCTACGAGTACACTCATCTTTTAGTTGTTATTAAATCAGTTTAATTGATCTTAATTCTTTCAATGTAATGTCCTTTTTCAGTGTCAACTTTAATTTTGTCACCTTCATTAATAAACAATGGTACATTTACAATTGCTCCTGTTTCTAATGTAGCAGGTTTTGTAGCATTAGTAGCAGTATTACCCTTTAAACCAGGCTCTGTATGTTTTATCTCTAATATCACACTTGCTGGCATTTCTGCAGATAATGGGGTGTTATCTTCAGTATTAATTGATATTGAAACCATTTCTCCCTCCTTCATTAATTCAGCATTATCTATTATAGTTTTATTTAAACTTATTTGATTGTAATCATCAATATTCATAAAGTGATATTCATCGTTATCATTATACAAAAACTGATACTTATGTGTTTCAACTCTTATATCTTCAATCTTATGTCCCGCAGAAAAAGTATTTTCTAAAACTTTACCGTTGGTGACGCTTTTGAGCTTGGTCCTCACAAAGGCAGGTCCTTTTCCAGGTTTTACGTGCAAAAAGTCTATGATTTTGTAAATATCATTATTGTATCTTATACAAAGACCTTTTCTAATATCTGATGTGGTAGCCATGAATGGGTAAAATTAATCTATTTAGATATACTTTTTAAAATTCCTAGCCTAGATTTCTCCATAAAAGTAATAATTACATTTTTTTCAAAACTTGCATCAAAATTTTTCTCTATTGCTTCTATGGCTTGAGTTGTATTTTTATTGCTATTGTAAATGAAACGATAAATCATTTCAATAGTTTTGATTTGATCTGATGAGAAATTATTTCGTTTCAGCCCAATAGAATTGATACCAAGAAAAACTAGTGGATCTTTTCCACATTTCACATATGGAGGAATATCCTTTCTAACCCTTGAACCTCCAGCAACAAATGAAAACTCACCAACAGAGCAGAATTGTTGAATAGCAGTAAGACCTGACAATACCGATCCTCTACTTATTTCAACATGACCGGCAAGAGTAGTGTTATTGGACAATATAGAATGATCTCCAACTGAACAATCGTGTGCTATATGAGAATACGCCATTATTAGGCAATTTGATCCAACTTTTGTAATTCCCAGGGCAGCTGTCCCACGATTTATTGTGACACATTCTCTTATTGTAGTATAATTTCCAATTTCAACTATTGATGACTCATTATTAAATTTCAAATCTTGTGGAATTGCACTTATTACAGCACCAGGAAATATTTTGCAGAAACTACCTATTCTTGCTCCATCCATTATGGTTACATTAGGACCAATCCATGTACCTTCACCAATTTCGACATCTTTATAGATTGTAGTAAAAGGTTCGATTGTTACATTATTTCCAATTTTTGCCTCAGGATGAATGGACGTTAAATTTTGATAAGTAATCATAATATTTTCACGTTCGCCTTGATATTTGCGCCATTAGATCGCCTTCACTAACAATTTGTCCATTCACAAAGGCATAACCTCTCATGTTACATATTCCCCTTCTTATAGGTGTAATTAAATCCAATTTAAAAATTAATGTATCACCTGGATGGACAGGGCGTTTGAACTTAAAATTATCAATTTTCATAAAGAAAGTTAGGTAATTTTCAGGATCTGGTACGGTACTTAAAACTAGTACTCCACCAGCTTGTGCCATAGACTCAATCTGAAGCACACCTGGCATTACAGGTGCACCGGGAAAATGTCCTTCAAAAAATGTTTCATTCATAGTAACATTTTTTAATCCAATGACATAATCTTCAGTGAGTTCTAGGATTTTGTCAACTAATAGAAAAGGTGGTCTATGCGGAAGCATTTCCATTATCTTTTTTGTATCCATCAAAGGTGGCTTACTTAAATCTATGGATGGCGCATTGTTCTTCATATTATTTTTAATCAATGTGCTAATTTGCTTCGCAAAATCTGTGTTTATTTTGTGTCCTGGTTTTGTTGCTATTATTCTCCCTTGTATTGGCATTCCAATTAATGCTAGATCTCCTAAAAGGTCAAGTAACTTATGGCGAGCAGCTTCGTTCGAAAAATTAAGTGGAAGGTCATTTAAAATACCTTCTTTAGATACAGATATTTCCTTTTTCCCATTAATGCTTTCTAATAAATCCTTATCATTTTTAGTCAAAGGGTGATCAACATAAATTACAGAATTATTTATGTTGCCGCCTTTTATTAAACCTAAATCATGCAAATCCTTAAGCTCGTGTAAAAAACCAAATGTTCTTGATGGAGCTATTTGATTATTAAAATTATATATTGAATTAAGTACAGCATTTTGAGAACCTAGTGCTTTTGATTTATAATCAATCATTACTGAAATTGAAAACGTTTCGTCAGGTACGATAATAATTTCACTTCCCGAAGAATCATCCTTTATTTTTAAGTTTTCTTCAACCACAAAAATACCTTGTAATGATTCCTGTTTTTTTATACCAGCACTAATAATTGCATCAGTAAAAACCTTAGAAGATCCATCCATGATTGGAATCTCAGGTCCATCTACAACAATTAAACAATTATTTATTTCACAACCAACTAAAGCTGCTAAAAGGTGCTCTATTGTTTTTACTTCACTCTCACCTTTAGCTATGGTTGTACATCTTTCCGTTTGCGTCACAAAATTTACTAGTGCCGGTATTTTTTCATCTGGATCTATATCGCTTCGGACAAAATTAAAACCACTGTTTTCTTCAGCTGGCTTTAATGTAAGGTTAATTTCAGAACCGGTATGCAATCCAATCCCATTTAATTTTATCTCTTTTTTTATTGTGTTCTGTTTTTTATTCTTTTGAATCATTTCTTTATTTTTTTTTCAAGCTCTCTAATTCGAGATTCAAAATTTGGCAGATTTTTAAATATTGAATAGGATTTGTAAAAAGACCTAAAGTCAATTGCTGGAGTACCTTGAATAATATCTTTATTTGCAACATCATTTATAACACCAGTTTGACCTTGTATTTGAACATCATCTCCTATTGTTAAATGACCAATAATTCCCACCTGTCCACCGATTTTACACCTAGCTCCGATTTTTGAGGAACCAGCTATACCAGTTTGAGCCGCAATGACTGTATCAGAACCAATCTCGACATTATGAGCTATTTGAATAAGATTATCCAATTTAACCCCGTGGCCAATAATTGTTGATCCCAATGTAGCACGATCAATTGTTGTATTTGCCCCAATCTCAACGTTATCTTTAATCACTACGTTACCTATTTGAGGTATTTTTGAGTATTTTCCATCCTCATTCTTATTGAAACCAAAACCTTCAGAACCAATAATTGCTCCAGCTTGAATTATACAGCACTTTCCAATCTGAGTTTTGTCAAGAATTATAACTCCAGAAAAAATTTTTGTGTTTTGACCAATAACCACATTAGAGCCAATAGCTGAATTTGAATTAATAACTACTCCCTTTTTAATTATGGCTGATTCTCCTATTGTAACATTTGGGCCTACATATACATCTTCGTGAATATTGGTATTGGGGTGAATTGATGCAGTTGGGTGAATACCATAGTTTCTTTTTTCTTTGTCTTGAGAAAAATCAGTAAGAAGTTTTGAAAAAGCCACATATGGGTCTTTAACTCTAATGAATGTTATATCTGAATTATTTATTGCTTTAAATTCATTGGAAATCAGTATAGCACTTGCTCTAGTGTTTTCCAAAAAAGATATATACTTTGGATTTGCTAAAAAAGAAATAGATCCTTTTCGAGCCTCTTCTATTTTAGAAAGTTTATTTAGTTGGACCTGTCCATCACCCTCTACTCTACCGTTAAGTTTTTTTGCAATCTCTAAAGCTGTAGAATTCATCGAATAAAAATAATGATTTATAAAGAATATATATCCTTTGGATAACACAAATAATAACGAAAAATAGGTTCTGAAAACTCTTTAAAATCTAAATAATCAATTAATTTATTGATTGGTTTTACCACTCCCACTTTATCTTTTAAGAAAATTTGTGAATTATCAGACCTGTATGTTTGATTTGAAATACTTCCTGTAAAGACATAAAAATTTTGATTTTCAACAGTACTATTTTTTTTGAGACTTTGAAGTTGAGTATCAATTTGATTTTTGGTAAAAGGGTGGTCTTGTATTTTAATTTTTGGTAGCCTTCTTTTAATTAACTGATTTGAAAGATTTCTTAGAATAGCGTCATCATTTTTTTGCCAATTTTTAATTAAAAAAAATACTTCATAATCTTCGATTTCTAAATAATAATTTAAAATTTCATTTGGTATTTTTTGATTTGATAAATTCAATGATATAAGAGTTTTTATTTTAAGGGTACTTTCATCATTATATCCTTTGTTAATTAAATCACGATAACGCTGAAATAATTTTTCTAATATTAACTCTGCAGCTAAACTCGTCTTGTGCAAATAAACTTGCCAATACATTAAACGTCGAGCGAGTAAAAACTTTTCTAATGAATGTAATGCCTTGCTTTCAAAAACGAGCTTTTCACTTTCAACATTCATCATTGTTATTATTCGTTCTACATTTATGTTTCCCTCCGCTACACCAGTATAAAAACTATCACGCTTAAGATAATCCAATCGATCCACATCGATTTGGCCTGACACAAGTTGATACATAAATTTTCTTTTATACTTGTTCGTAAAAATCTCAATGGCTAGACTTAACTTACCTTTCATCTCCTCGTTTAATAATTTAATTATATTGAGTGAAATAATTTCATGATTTATCTCTTTCAAAAGAATATTTTCAGTTGCATGCGAAAAAGGTCCATGACCTATGTCATGTAATAAAATGGCAATTTGCATTGCTTCATTTTCATCTTTTGAAATCAAAACACCCTTGTGTTTTAATGTGTAAATAACTTTTTGCATAAGATGAAGAGATCCTAATGCATGTTCAAAACGTGTATGATGTGCTCCAGGATATACTAAGTTTGACAAGCCCATCTGAGAAATTCTTCTTAATCTCTGAAAAAATTTATGATTAATTAGTTCTAAGATTAACTTACTTTCTATAGAAATAAATCCATAAATTGGATCATTAAATAATGTTTTATTGAAGTGCAAAAAATAAAAAATTTCTTTTATCAAATATAGTATAATGAATAAGATTAGAGTTTTATGGATAGATGATGAAGTTGAAAATTTAAAACCGCATTTTCTTTTTTTAAATAGCCGTGGTTATGAAACAACTGGAGCGACAAACGGGCAAGATGCATTGGATCTTATTAAAACGATTGAATTTGATGTAATTTTATTAGATGAAAATATGCCTGGACTCAGTGGCATAGAAACATTACAATTAATAAAAACTATAAAACCCCAACTTCCTGTAATAATGATTACAAAAAATGAGGAAGAAAAAATAATGGAAGATGCAATAGGCGAAAAAATATCTGATTATTTAATCAAGCCTGTTAATCCAAATCAAATTCTTCTTTCTTTGAAAAAAATATTGAGACATAAGGATTTAATTGCTGAAAAAACAATTGAAAACTACCAAAAAGAATTTGGAAAATTAACACAAGAACTCCATTCACTAGAAAGCTATCAAGATTGGATAAATCATTTTGAAAAATTAGTTTATTGGGAATTAGAATTAGAATCACTCGAAGATCCAAGTATGCTTGAGATATTTGAATCACAAAAAATAGAGTCTAATTCACTTTTTGGAAAATTTATAGAACGTAATTATTTAGATTGGATCAATAGCAACAATGGGCCGATTTTGTCACATGATTTATTTAAAAAATTAGTTCTTCCTAAGCTAAAAGAATATAAACCAACTATTTTGTTGGTAATTGATAACCTTAGACTAGACCAATGGCATATCATTCGTGAAGAATTAATTACCTCTTACTCAATAGAAAGCGAAATAAAATATTTCAGTATTTTACCTACAGCAACCCAATATTCTAGAAATGCTATTTTTTCTGGCTTAAAACCAATTGAGATTCAAAATAAATTCCCTAAGTGGTGGAAATTTGATCATGAAGAAGGTGGGAAAAATCTTTTTGAGGAAGATCTACTAAGAGAACAAATCAAACGACTAAATACTAACACTATTTTTAGTTTTCACAAAATAACCCAGTTAGTTCAAAGTCAGCAACTCTTAAAAAATTTACAAAATTATTTACGAGATAATCTGACAGTTATTGTTTACAACTTTGTAGATATGATTTCACATGCCAAAACAGAAATGGAAATTATAAAAGAATTAGCACCTGACAATAAGGCATATAGATCACTAACCTTAAGCTGGTTTAGAAATAGTCAACTAAAAAAAATACTAAATAAATCAGCTGAATTGGGTTTTCAATTACTTCTTACAACTGATCACGGAACTATTAATGTAAAAAAACCAAGTCCTGTAATAGGTGATAAAGAAACAAGTTTAAACCTTCGCTATAAAACAGGAAGAAGTATAACATATGATTCTAAGGATGTTTTAAGCCTAAAAGATCCCAATCTTTTAGGTTTACCAAGCACATCTATCAATAGTGAATATATTTTTGCTAACCAAAATAATTATTTTGTTTACAAGAACAATTTCAATCATTATGCGAATTTTTTTAAAAATACTTTCCAGCATGGAGGTGTTTCACTTGAAGAAATGATTATTCCATTTGTCCAATTAAATCCTAAGATTAAATAAATTTTAATATGGAATATGTTTATAATTTGGATAATATTAACAAAGCAAGTAAGTTGGTTATTGATAATATAAAAACAACTGTAGTTAGAATTGATGGAAAAATGGGTGCGGGTAAAACAAAAATAATTTCAAATATTTGTATGCAATTAGGGGTGAAAGAAGTCATCACTAGCCCAACATTCTCACTTATAAATACCTACCAATCTACTAATGGTCCAATATATCATTTTGATTTTTATAGGCTTCAAAATTCAAATGAAGCATTAGATATTGGTATTGAGGAATATTTAGAATCAGGTAATGTGTGTTTTCTAGAATGGGCAGAAAAAATTGAAAATCATCTTCCATTAAATTATGATCATTATATTCTTAAAGTTTTAAATGATAATACCAGAAGAATATTTTCATTAAACGGCAAATAATATTATGAATGAGAGTTATTGATCGTTTTGGTTACTATTTAGGAGGCTTTTCAGTTGGCCTAATTTTTTTAGGATTTGTATTTAGTGGAAAAAAAACAAGCTGTAACTATGGTCCTTCAGCAAGAGTAAAAAATAATTTACTTCAAAAGAAAATTGCTTTTTCTCCGAATGATAATAATAAAATATTTTTAAGTGATAGTCTTATTAGATCATTAATAAATGTTGGTGACATAAACTTTTCTAAGAGTAATACAAAAAAAGATTCGTGTCGAACATATTTTATAGATTTAGATTTAGAAAATAATTTTTATTTGGAAATCGCAAATTGTCCTAAAACAATAAAAATAATTGACTTCAAATTGCATTAAATTTTCGCCTTTTTATTTCCCTTTTTATAAGATTTATTTCTTTAGGCAATTGACTATTAATCGATGTATTTTCCTCTGCCCTTCTTATTAAATAAGGAACTACTTTTTTTATTGGACCATAAGGGACATATTTTACTACTTGATACCCACGAGATGCAAGGTTAAATGATATATGATCGGCCATCCCAAATAACTGCGAAAACCATATTTTTTTATAACCATTTGATATTTTATTTACTTTCATCCATTTCAGAATTTTTATGATACTTTTTTCACAGTGAGTTCCAACAAAAAGATCACATCGTTCTATGTTTAGAAGTATTTTATCTAAAGCATTATTAAAACTTAAATCGGTTAGATTTTTGTTTTCAAATATCGGCGATGGGAGACCGCTTTTGTAAGCCCTTTCATTTTCTTTTTCCATATAAGCACCCCTAACTAATTTGAATCCGAGATTATATTTTTTTTTAATTGAATTTTGAATTAATTTATTCAAATATTTAAGACGATCTTTTCTATACATTTGAAGAGTTGTGTAAATAATAGTCTTTTCTTTATTAAATTTTTCCATTAAACTTTCTGCAATTTCATCAATTATGGGTTGGATCCAAGATTCTTCAGCGTCAATAAAAATTTTAACATTTTGACTTGCTGCGTGTTTACAACATGAATTGATTCTATTAATAGTTTTATTCCATAATTGTTCTTCTAATTGCGATAAAGCAGAGCCTGAACTTTGTTTTTCAAAAAGATTAAACTTTCCTAGGCTCGATGCCTTAAATACAGTAAATGGTAATGCAGCATCTTTATTAGTTATGTTAATAGTGTCTTTAATAATCTTCAAATTATTATCAAAATCATTTTCTGATTTATTCCCTTCCGAAGCATAATGCATGTAAGACTTTACATTCAATTTTTTTAATTTTTTCACAACTTGAATTGAATCTTTTTCATCAATTCCAGCACAAAACTGTTTAAATACTGTTTTATTTAAAATACCTGATATCGGTAAATTAAGTTTTAATGACAATGAAATAATTTTTGTAAAAACTGATACAAGGGTTCTACTTGAAATAAGTCTAAAAATAAATAGAGTCTTAAGAAGTTGTTTGTTTGACTTCAGTTTGTATGCTATTTCGGTATTTTGAAAGTTCATTTAGTAAAAAACTATATCATAAATGTTTACTTTAATTTTTATCATTCAAAAGTGGTACAAAACGAAATTTACCAAAAGATTCTTTGTTAAACTCTTTTTCTGAAATACGAGTAAATCTGAGCATTTCTTGTTCCTTTAATCCAACAGGAATGATCATTTTTCCATTAATACTTAATTGATTTAAGAGTTCAGACGGAATATCAGGACAACCTGCAGTAACTAAAATTTTATCAAA
>ENA-OSEY01001350-OSEY01001350.1-marine-metagenome-genome-assembly--contig:-NODE-1350-length-17090-cov-5.601246_pt1 | contig 17090 bp, 26 predicted proteins | sample MGYA00248465_ERZ534230 | MGnify/ENA primary metagenome ERZ534230 (study PRJEB26409, sample SAMN06344110) | marine metagenome | isolation source: Sea water from surface | place: Atlantic Ocean:Southern...
TTCACAGCACCTAAAGATGAAGATTTGGATTTATTACCTACAGCAGATGGAATGGATATGATGGATGATGAAGCTGATTATGAACCACCTGCAGCTGAACCTTTGGATCTAGCGCCAAAGCCAGTTGATGTTGATTCTGATGGCCTTGCTTCTATTGAAGTAGTGCCGGACAAAGATGAGGAAGAACCATCCATCGAAGATGAATCACAAAATAAATCAGTTCATGTTAATATCACAGTGGAAGGGCAAAGAAATAGAATGCTCCAACACCGTGCTATTCGTTTGGTTAAAGCTTTGAGTGAAGCAAAAACACGAGCTCAGCGACAAAAAATTCGTAAAGAACTTAGGAATTTGCGTGAAGCACTTATAATTACAGAAAACAGCCAAAATATCAGGTTGGCAAAAAACATAAAAGTTATCTTAAAGGAGAGTACTATGAGACGACGAAATAGAAACTGGCTATTCGAAGGAAAAGACGAAGCAGGCAGTGAAGAAGTCGAATTCGATGATGCCGGCTTTGATGAAGGCGACGTTGATGTCGATGCAATTAAATCAGCTGTGCCAAAAAACTTTAGAAGTTCACACTGGGTAGGAATTGCGAAAAGAGCAAGAATAGTTTATTACGCACCGGAAAGAGTAACTGGCGCTGAACTAACAGGTTTAACTTACGAAAGTTTAGCCGATCCTAAATGGAATGGACGACTTGTAATAAGAAAATCAAATAACATTTATAATCAATCTCTTGTAGCATCATTAATTAAAAATAATGGTAAAAAATCTACTGAAGCATGGGCAGCAGGTGTTGTAACTAATATGGCAAGAACACCAAAAGGTAACGACAGAGCACAAATTATGGCAGTTGCAGCAGGTGAAGCTGACATTGCGGTAGCTAATACTTACTACTTAGCTCTTATGTTATCTGGTAAAAAAGGTGCAGAGCAACAAGAAGCTGCAAAAAAAGTTAAAGCTTTCTTTCCTAATCAAAATGATAGAGGAACGCACATGAATGTTAGTTGTGCGGCTTTAGTAAAAGGTGCACCTAACAAAGCTAACGCTGTTAAACTTGTAGAGTTTTTATTAACTCCAGAGTCTCAAGAGCATTTTACAAATAATACTTTTGAGTTCCCAATGATTGATGGTGTTTCACCAAGTCCATTAGTAGTCAATAATTTAGGTTTAGATTTTAAACAAGATATGAAAACTAAATTAGCTTCTTATGGAAAAAATCAAGCTGCTGCAGTAGAAGTAATGACAGCTGCTGGTTGGAAGTAACACAATGGAAGAGGATAAAAAATTTATATCTAATATTGATTATAATAAGTCTTCTAAAGCATGTTCCCCATGTAATTTGGAGTGTGAAAAAGTCAATAAGAGAATAAATAACAGAAAGTTGTCAGATATTGATGCTAAGGAGGTTCCGCATATCCTAAAAGTATTTGATTTTTGATTTTTCTGGGTGCCCACAATCATTAGAAAGTTGTCTCCTTTCTTTTATTGTGGGCATAATACTTTTCATTTTTATAAGGCGGATTATAAATTATGAGAATTAACTTTTGGTATATATCTTCTTTTTTAATTTCATTAATAGTTATAATTCCAATACTAACAGTATTCTCAAGTTTTTTTGAGCAAACGACAAATTATTTCGGTATTTTAAAAGAAACTTTTTTATTTGAATATACTTATAACTCTCTAGCCTTATTAATTAGCGTCTTAACACTTACTTTTTTGATTGGAACTAGCACAGCATACTTAGTCTCTTTTTATGATTTCCCCTTAAGTAATTTTTTTAAGTGGGCACTAATTTTATCTTTTGCAGTGCCACCATATATTTATGCATATTCTTTGACAGCTTTTTTTGAAAATTATGGAACAGCATATACAATTTTAAAAAATGTATTTGGAGAGGCTAATTATAACCAGCATATCCCTAAATTCGATGGTATGTTAGGTAGTATACTCTCTATTTCTATTTCGTTATTTGGTTATGTTTACATACTGACTAGAGCATCATTTTTATACCAATCACAAAGTCTAATTGATCTTGGAAAGAACTTAGGATTTACAAATTTTCAATCTTTTTATAAGGTAATTTTACCTGCAGCCCGACCTGCAATTGTTGCTGGACTTTCACTTGTTGCAATGGAAACATTAGCTGAATTTGGTGCTGTTGATTTCTTCTCAATAAATACATTAACTACAGGGATTTATAATTCATGGATTGCTTTCGATGATTTAGCTTTTGCCAATCGATTATCTTTTTTTCTTCTATTGTTTATTTTTGCATTATTTATTTTAGAAAACTTGTCTCGAAATAAGGCAAAATATCATTTCAATTCAAGAGGTGGGTTTAAACAAAAAGATAAAATTAAATTGACTAAAAAAAGAGCATTTTTAGCTTTTATTTTTTGTTTTTTTATTTTTTTCATAAGTTTTTTATTTCCATTAAGCCAAATGTTGTATTGGACAATTAAATTTCCAGAAAATTTATTTGATTTAAATGTTCTCAATCTTTTATTAAATACTTTATATCTGGTAATTATTTCTAGCATTGTATTAATTACTTTTTCTTTAATCTCCAACTATGGCAATAGAGTTTTAAAAAATAAATTTTTGAATATCTTGTCAACTTTATCAATTTCAGGCTACGCAATACCAGGTGTAATTCTTGCAGTAGCTTTTATAACTTTTATTGCATGGTTAGATGAAAGCATGATTAAAGCATTAGGCTTAACATCCATTAAAAAGATATTTATAGGTTCAATTTTAGGTTTGGTATTGGTTTATTTTGTGAGATTTTATTCCCTAGCTTTCAATGGAATTAAATCAGGTTATGAAAAAATAAATATTTATGTAGATGAAAGTGCATATCTATTAGGTTATTCAAAAAAAAAGACATTTCTTAATATTCATGTTCCAATTCTAAGAAATTCACTTTTGTTTGTTGGTGTCTTGGTTGCCCTTGAGATAATTAGAGAATTACCGATAGCTTTGATATTAAGACCGTTTAACTTTGAAACTTTTGCAACTACAGCCTATATCTCAGCCTCGGAGGACCTTTTAGAGGCAGCAGCTGTCCCATCATTATTTTTAATTTTAATTGCGTCATTCTTCATTATAACTGCATCAAAATATATTTTAAGGGAAAATAATGAGTAATAACTTTTTTGAGGTAAATAATGTTGACTTTGTTGTAGGCGGTAAAACAAAAGTTAGAAATGTATCCTTCTCTATCGAAAATGAGGGTGATGTAATATGTTTACTTGGTCCATCGGGAATAGGAAAGACTACTATTTTAAGAACCATAGCTGGACTACAAAAAATTAAAAATGGATCTATTAAATTAAATGGAAAAACGATTTCTTCTGAAAATTTAAATGTTGAGCCTGAACACAGAAACATATCTCTTGCTTTTCAAGAGAACAGTTTGTTTCCACATTATACTGTAAAGAAAAATATTTTATTAGGTTTTGAAAAGAATAAGTTAAAAAAAAAGAAAGAGATAAATCTTCAAGAAATTATAGATTTATTAGATCTCTCAAAAATACTTAATCAATACCCACATCAAATTAGCGCTGGTGAAGCTCAAAGAGCCTCTTTAGCCAGAGCACTGCTAACACAACCAAATCTTTTATTGTTAGATGAACCATTATCTAATGTGGACCAGAGTTTTAAAGAAGAGATTCAAATTAGATTAAAAAGAATTTTAAAAACCTTTAAGATTTCTACAATCATTGTAACTCATGACTCTTATGAAGCTTTCTATTTAGGTTCTAAATGTGGAATTATTTTAGATCAAGAACTTAGGCAGTTTGATGATCCTTATAAAGTTTATCATTTTCCAAATTCTGTAGAAGTTGTAAATTTTTTAAATAGAGGTGTTTTAATTCCTGCAGAAGTAACAAGTCCTAAAAGTTTAGAAAATAAAGATCTTGGTACTATTACAGGCACTTTTGTAAAATCTTTTCCAATTGGATCAAATGTCCAGCTCTTAATTCAGCCTGAAGATTTACATCATGATGATCAAAGCAATCTAAAGTTAGAAATAGTTGATAGAAAATTTAGGGGCACAAGTTTTATTTACACTTTAAGAACCGCTAGCAATAGTTTTATCCCAGTATTTGTTCATTCTCATCATATTCATCAACATGAGATAAGTGAAAAATTTGGTATAAAAAGACCAATTCATATTGATCATATAGTTTGCTTCTAATAAAAAGCTTCCAAATAAATGGATAGTAATTTTAAAATATTTTTAAAAGGAATTAGAGATGTAAGTCCGTTAATGATACCTGTTGTTCCTTTTGGTTTAATATTCGGTGTTTTGGCTATTGATGTGGGTTTCACTCCTATGCAAACAATGGGAATGTCTTTAATTGTATTTGGAGGAGCTTCTCAAATAGTTCTTTTACAATTATTCTCTGGTGGAGCCTCTTCTTTGGTTATTATCAGCTCAGTAGGTGCTGTAAATTCTAGACATTTGCTTTATGGAGCTGTCGTATCTGAACATTTATCAGATTTGAAATTAATTTGGAAAATTATCATCTCGTATTTTTTAATTGATCAGGCTTTTGCAATCTCAAACGAGTATTTAAAGAAGAATAAAAATAGAAATAGATATTTTCATTTAGTTGGTGGTGGTGCAACTTGTTGGGTAATTTGGCAAAGTACAACTTTTTTTGGAATTATTTTAGGAGCATCAATACCAGAAGAATTAGGACTTAGTTTTGCAGTTCCATTAACTTTTTTGGCTTTATTAGTGAATGATTTTAGAAAACTTATAAATATATTTGTAATAATTGTCTCAGGCGCAGTAGCGACATTTGGTTATAATTATATTCCATTTAAAGCTTATGTAATTGTTGCTGCTCTATCGGGGTTGTTTACAGCAATAATATTAACTAAAAAAAAGAAACTTTATGAGTAATTGGGCTTTAATATTTTATTGTGGAATAATTACTTATCTCACAAGATTTTCAATGATAGCTTTAATTAAAAAAGAAATGTTCAATGATAGGATTAGAGAAATTTTATCTTTTGTACCATCAGCAATTTTTCCAGCAATTATATTTCCAGCTATTTTTATTGATAATACTGGTTTATTTCAAATAGAGAATAACCCAAAGATAATTGCAGCAATAATTGCAACAATAATTGGTGTTGTTACTCGAAGTATAATTGCGACAATATTCTCGGGACTTGCATCTTATTGGTTTTTAATTTTTCTTGTATAAAATACCAATGAAAAAAATTTTAATTCTCTTTTTTTGTTTGTTTAGTTTTAACGCAACTGCTTTAGAAAAAAAAACAACTTTTGACAAAGAGTTATTTAATAAAGCACAATCTGATGGCAAAGTAGTTGTTGTCAGTTCTTGGATTAAATATTGCCCTTCATGCTCTAGTCAAATGAAAGTTTTAGAAAAAGCAAAAAGTGATTTTAATAACATGGAATATTTTGCGTTTGATGTAACTAATAAAGAAATTTCAAATTTATTTAATGTGCAATATCAAACAACGCTACTGATTTTTAAAGATAATAAAGAAGTTTATAGAAGTATCGGTGAAATTAAAAAAGAAGCTATTTATAAAGCACTTAAATCTTCAATTTAGCTTATGAGCCGAATATTAGCATTGTTAATTCTATTTTTTCATTGTTCAGCATCTTATGCGGACAAGAATATGAAGATTGGTTTTAAAGGAAAAGAAAGTGACATTAATCGAGTTATAAAAGTAAAGATGTATGACAATTACTATGAGCCCAATTCTTTTCAAATTAAAGCTGGTGAGACAATCAAATTTGAAGTTGAAAATTTAGGTGAGTTAGTTCACGAATTTAATATTGCAAATAAAATGATGCATATAAAACATCAGCCAGAAATGGAAAAAATGGTTGAAAATGAAATTCTTCTAGCCGACTCAATTGATAAAGAGAAAATGAAAAAAATGGCAAAGATGGATAAAGCTATGGCTCATTCCCATAGCAATAGTGTTTTGCTGGAACCAAAACAAAAGGGAAATATCATTTGGAAATTTGATAATGCAGTAAATATCGAAATTGCATGTAATGTGCCGGGCCATTATCAAGTTGGAATGATAGCTAAAGTTGATATAAACTAATTTAATGGACAATGCAGTTGACGCCAATTTTAGTTGGTCGTGTAAACATACTTGGAAAAGAAGTGCTAAAAACACTGGTTGGTGTTTATTAGGTTGTGCGATTGGTGATTTTGGTACAATTTTATTTTTTCAACTAACTAAGATTCCATTTCCAGTTATGGGAATAATGACTTTAGCTATTATCAATGGACTAATTACAAGTATAATTTTAGAGACAGTGATCTTAATGAGACAAAATTTCGATTTTTCAAAAGCCTTAAAAACAGCAATGGGAATGAGTTTTATATCAATGATTAGTATGGAAATAATGATGAATTTAACTGATTATTTTTTAACAGGTGGTGCTATTCTTACTTGGTGGGTAGTTCCAATTATGCTCTTAGTTGGATTCTTAACACCTTGGCCTTATAATTATTGGAGACTAAAAAAATTTAATATTGCGTGTCATTAAAAAATTGGGACAACAAAACTTGGCTTTCATCAACTTCATATATTAGATCCTTTAATAATTTTTTATTAAAACAAATTAAATTAAATAAAAACAGTCAAATTTTAGATATTGGTTGTGGGAGGGGTAAAATATTAGGAAGTCTATCATCAAAATTAAGCTTAAAAAGAAAACCAATAGGCTTAGATATAGTAAAACATAAAGATAGAGATAAAAGAATAATCTTTAAAAAAATTGATGCACTTAGATTTTTAAAAAAGAATAAAAAAAGATTTGATTTAATTTTATTAAAACAAACTATTCATCTTTTTAAAATTAAAGATATTAAGACTATACTTAAATTGTCGAAGACATTACTAAATCCAAACGGTAAAATTATTATTTTTACTCTAGATCCCATTAATAACGAAATTCCAACATTTTCGATTATGAAAAAAAAGCTTAAAAAAGCATTAATAAGAGATAAGAAAATTATTAAATCAATTTCATACTCATTCAAAGGAAAAATCGTTAGAGGGTTTAGTTATAAAGTTAAAATTTCAAAGAAAAAATATATGGAAATGGTAAATAGCAAATATATATCGGTGTTGTTAGGGATGAGCCATAAGCTAATATCTAGTGGTTTAAGTGAAATAAAGAAAAAGTATAAAAAACAAATATCTTTTCAAGATAAATTGATATGTCTAGTTTTGAATAGATAAATTAACAAAATAATTTAGGGGTTTGCTCTCTAGTTAATTAACCAAAAGAGCAGCCCCTAATTTGCCGTTCTGGCATTTAAGTCCGAATGGACTTTATATTTTTTATTTACGTTTTTATGAAGTATGAAAATACCCAGCTAAGTATCAGGTGGTGTTTGATTCATTAAAGCTACCTCCTTAATTAAAGATTAAATTTTGATTAGGTTGTAATCAATAAATTTATTTAAATTTTCTGAAAATATATTTCTTGAATACAACCTAGGTATTTAATAATATTCCGGCATCTAAAATAATTTCACTTATTAATAGAAAATTTTCATTTGCATAAATTTTGAGAATAGTTAAAATTTTAATGTGAAATATATTAATGGAATAGTAAAATTATTCTTAAGTTTATTAGTCTCTACCATAATTATTTATGCAATCAATATAGTTGCTGGATTTGCTGGAGCGGATTATTCTTTCACCCATGGTGAAACTTTTGTCATTTGGATATTAATGGCAATATTAGTAAATAATTGTTTTAATAAATAGTTTATATATTAAATTTTCTTTTTAGATGCTTAATTTTTCCTTCAGTACTATCATAATCTATATAACAACCTTGAAGAAATCTATTACCCTCATTAGCATTAAAAGATGTTCTCCCATGCAGAAGTCGGTAATTGTCCATCATTATTAAATCTCCTGAAAGAAGTTTAAATTCAATTCTATATTTACTCGAATTATAAAATTCAGAAATTTTATTTCTTGCTTTATAGTAAACGTCTAATTTTTCTTTATCAATTAATGGGACAAAATCTAACCTTGGGCTAAATCTAACTTGTTTAAAATTTTTATTTTCGTCTAATTCAATCATCTCAGCCCAATTTTCTAATATTACATCCTTATCTATAAATTGGTATTTTACCTTCACCTCAGTTAAAATTTTATAATATTCAGGATATTTTTCTTTTAATTCCTCTGTAACTGTAAAGCCATCTACCAAAGTAGAATGTCCACCTTCAACTGCATTTTCAATACAATGCAATATTTGAATACATGGAACAGGATTTCTATAAGGATTATCAGTATGAGGTGCCAAAGGCAAAGATGTATAAGCTAGATCATTAGGATTGGGTTTTGATTTTACATTAAAGAATTCGCCAAAATTTGTTCTCCTTATACTACCTATAGAATTTGCAAATTTTACTAAGAAATTGTTTTCTGTCGGCACATTTTTGAAAATAATGAAACCATATTTATAGAAACTTATTAAAGCTTCATACATTATTTTTTCTTCAAATATATTTTCATTGAACTGAAAATTATTTGGATTTTTTAAAGAAGAGTCCCATTTAGTTTTTTTGATAAATTTTATATCATTAATACCAGAATATTCTTCAAAGATACTTTGAATTGATATTTTTGTTTCAACTCCATCATTAAATGAAATCTCTAAAAATTTGTCAGTTAAATTAACTTTATTTATTTCAATATTTTGATTGAGCGTTGTTGGATCAAATAATCTTTGTTTGGTACCTTTATCAACAAAATCTACTCCGTTCACTCTTTCTCTCAACCAGAATGGGTGTATTTCTTTTTTTGATCCTTGATTTTCAAAAAAAATTTTATTATCTGAAAGTTCAATTTTCATAACGATTCTTATGATTATTTAAAATTTTACTTTAATCAATACAAATTAAATTGTAATAGTCTCTTGTGATTAAATTAAAATCTTCAGAATATAAAAAATACTCTAAATTTCTTAACAATTTAGCAAATAAACTTACTAGATTTTATTTCTTAAAATTAAACAAGCCCTTTAAAGTTTCAAATAAGTTAAAGGGCACAGGTTATGACCCTGTTACTAACGCAGATATGGCTTTTGAAAAATTTATAAGAAAAGAGATTAGTAACAAATTTCCCACTCATCAAATTATTGGCGAGGAATTTAAAAACAAAAAAACTAAAAGTGATTTTTCCTGGGTCATTGATCCAATAGATGGCACAAGATCTTTCGTTATAGGTAATCCAACTTGGAGCAACCTTATCTCACTGAATTTTAAAGGAATACCAATTTTAGGGCTTGCTAATTTTCCAATTTTAAAAAAATATTATTTTAACGAAACAGACAAAGTTGCTTTTGTATGTGAAAATGGAAATAAAAAGAGATTAAGAGTTAATAAAAAAGCAACTTTCGCAAATATGAAATTGTCAGCTGCATTTCATGGTAGTTTATCTTTAAACCAACAAAAAAAAATATCACAAATATTAAAAAGAATGCAATTTCCATGTGCTGATGCTCTGAGTTATTCTCATTTTGCAGAAGGAAAAATAGATATTGTAATTCAATGTGGAAATAAAATTTGGGATATTCATGCTTTAATTCCTATAATTAGAGCAGCGGGAGGAATAGTCACTACATGGAAAAATCAGGATCCAATAAAAGCAGGAAACATTATTTGCGCGCCAAACAAAAATCTTCATAACAGAATAGTGAAAATATTAAAACCTGTAACTAAGTAGTTTTACCAAGTGTATTGAGTAAAATTACACCAACAACAATTAATGCTATTCCTATAATTCCATAGAGATTTGGGATTTGATTGTATTTAAACACGCCAAATAAAGTTACTGCAGTAATTGTGAGTCCTCCATATGTAGCATACGTGAAACCTACAGGAATAATATTCATTGCTTTAGATAAACAAAAAATACAAGCGACTATTGATATTACACAAAAAATTGTTGGGCCAATATTCGTAAATCCATTAGTTGATTTTAAAAAACCATTCGAAGTTATGCCTAAGATAATTGCCAATAGAAGAAATATATATCCCGATAAATTACTCACAATTAAACCTATGATTATTTAGTAATTTTATCTACCAATTTCTTGATCGGTGGACCAAGTATTAATGCTGCAATTATAGCTATAGGTAAACTGACCACCCATGCTTTTAAGAATCTATTAATATAATCTTTATCCATACCAGTATTAATATATGTGATAATTAGAGTCATTAATAAACTCATACCAAAACCCATAATTAAAATAAAAATAAAATCAAAGTATTTTTTAGGAAACATTATTTTTTAAAGAACTTGATTGCATCTTCCATTCTATCATCACCCCAAAATATTTCATTGTTAATAACGAAAGTTGGACTACCAAAGATTTTATTCTCTCTTGCAGAATTTGTATTAGCTAGGTATTTATCTTCAATTAATTTTGTTTTTGCCTCAGAAATTATATCATCTTTGTTCATTTTTAATTCTTTACATATCTCAGAAATACTTGGTTCTATAGCTGGTTCTTTTCCTTCTTGAAACCATTTTTTATAAGTCAGTCTAACATAATCTATACCCCATCCCTTATCCAATCCAAGAATTGCAATTTGATTTGCTAAGTCAAATTCAGATAATGGGTAGGGCACAGGTGTTTTTGCAAAAAAACCATAACCTTCAGCTCGTCTTTCAATATCTCTCCACATGTAATTTACCTTATTAAGCTTCTCCTTTGGAAATGGAATGTTATTCATTTCTTTCATGATTGCCCGAACACTAAATGGTTTCCAATTAAAATGAACTTGATGTTTTTTTTCGACATCTAGTATTCTAGTGACAGCTAAATAAGTATAAGTGCTTCCAATTGAAAAATAAAAATCAATCATTTACTCTTATTTTGACATAGGAGTTGCACCAGTCTCTAAACTTATAATTTTTCCATCTTTGTATTTATAAACTGCCATTACTGCTTCTACATTTCCATCATTAAATGTTACTATTGAATGGTGAACTCCAACTTCATCATTTTCGTAAACTACTCTTGTTTTATCTTGATTAATATCACCACTCATTGCCCATTTTATCACATCAGCTTTACCTATAGAGTTACCTGATTTATGCATTGTGAATTTGAAATCATCATGCAAAAGTTCATTCATAGTAGTTTCATCTTTTTTGTTTATCGCATCAGTATATTTCTTTAATATCGACATCTTATACCCCTTTAATAATTATTCCGTTGCCTATTGAGTTCATTAAACGGATTTGTTTTATTGGTTTATATTCCTCAGAGTTATACCACTCTAAAGCTTTTTCGTAACTTGGAAATTTAATAACAACGGTTCTAGGATAAGTCCAAGTGCCTTCAACTATCGTAGTTTCACCGGCTTTGACGACATATTCTCCACCATACATCTCAACAATAGGTTTTACTTTTTCTATATATTCTTTGTACTGCTCTGATTTTTTTTTTATATTAAAAATAGCAAAACCTGACATCCTAATCGTTAAATACCATTCTCATTTCATCTTGAATTGTACCTTCTTTAAAAACACCCTTCATTTTTTTTTGAAGTTCAATAAATTCAGGATCGGCTGACATATTTGTATCATTTTCAAATGCCTTATCAGTGAACTGCTCTCCGACAAGTGTTTCTCTTACGGTCCTTGGGTTTCCACCAATTTGAAATGAAAAGTAAACTTCATGATCTGGATAATGTTTTTTTCTAATTTTTGCTAAGCCTTTAGAAATTTCCATAGCCTCATTAAGTTTATCGTCATAAACGCCGATGGTTCTTGTATAGATTGCTTTCATAAATTTTTCTCTTAAGCGTTATAGTCCATCACCTGGTCCGTACACTCAGTAAATTTATGAGGCTCAAAGAAATCATTCATTTGGCCTAATTGATTATTAATATCTGCTTCACTGTTTGCTTTCCACCAGCAAAACATTTGCATTGTATCACCAGGTGTATTCCAAGTCATTTGACATGCAGCTTTATCACTTGTCATTGATTTAATAATATCTTCCATTTTCATTGAAGCCACTGTTTCACTAAATTTAGACTTCATTTCTTTTGATTTGAAAGTATGAGTTACCATATAGTTTTTCATTTTTTTCCTTTCTATTTAGCTTTTAAAAAGAGCAAGAGCTTCATTTAAAAGTTTTTCAGATTTAGCATGATCACCGTTTTTGTGTGCATCCATACCTTGATCTTTAAGTTCTTGAGCCTTCTTGATCTTATCATCAATATTTTTAGCTAACATTGGGCATGAGCCTGCGTATGCTGAGCTAACAAATAAGACTAGACAAAGTGTTAACATTATTTTTTTCATTTTTTCTCCTTCTAAATTAATATAAAGTCTGAACTACTTTTTTTACTCTTTCAGCTCCATTCGGCACTAATGCTTCAACGAAAGAATGGCATTCTTCAGTTTTTGTTTTGTCGTATTTTGAGCCATAATGTTTATCAACTGCTTTATTTACTCCAGCATCCCATTCTTTTTCAGGAATACCGATTTCTAGAGCATATGTTTTTAAAACTTTTACAGTTGAAATAGATTTTTCTTTCATGCCGTATTCAAATTTTTCACCTGATGGCAGGAAATAGTTGGCCATATAAATTCCAACACAATCCCAAGCTTTAGATTTATCTTTATTACTCATATCTGCATAAGCAGAAGTAAAAGCAAAAAAAGACAATATCAAAAAAATTATTTTTTTCATAAAACCTCAAAGTTAATTGTTTTAGATCTAAAAATGTAACTGTTTTGTTACATGCCTGATATGCGTTATTATAACCAGCTTGGAATAGGAAGGTTTTTTTCCTTTAAAAAAGATTTATTAAACATCTTGGAGTTGTATTTATCTGATTTATCACAAAGAATAGTTACAATTGTTTTTCCTGGCCCCAGTTCTTTTCCAAGTCTAATTGCACCAGCGATATTTATTCCACAACTTGTTCCTAAACTTAGCCCTTCATTTTGAATTAAATCATAAAGTATGGGCAATGCTTCGTGATCATCTATGGAATATGCATCATCAATTTTGGCGTTTTCAAAATTTTTTGTTATTCTACTTGAGCCAATCCCTTCAGTAATTGATCCACCTTCAGATTTTAATTCACCGTTTTTAATATAATTATAAAGTGCTGATCCTTTAGGATCGGAAAGATAAATTTTAACATTTTTATTCTTTTCTTTTAAAGCATTACTTACACCAGAAATGGTACCACCTGTTCCAGATGAACATACAAAACCATCAACTTTACCTTCAGTTTGTTCCCATATTTCTTTTCCTGTTCCCTCATAATGTCCTTTAGCATTAGCAACATTGTCGAATTGATTGGCCCAAACAACACCATTATTATTTGTCGGTCTTAACTCATCTGCTAGACGTCCAGCAATTTTAACAAAATTATTTTCATCTTTATATGGCTTTGCAGGGACTAATCTTAGTTCAGCCCCTAAATTTTTTATTGTATCTTTTTTTTCTTGTGTTTGATTATCATTCATTACAATTATTGTTTTATAACCAAGTGAATTCCCTATCAAACCTAATCCAATTCCGGTATTACCCGCAGTACCTTCAACAACAATACCACCTTTAGAAATTAATTTTTTTTCTTGTGCGTCTTTAAGTAATGATAGCGCAGCTCTATCTTTGACAGACCCGCCAGGATTCATAAATTCTGCTTTACCATAAATGTTGCATCCTGTTAACTCAGAAGCAGCTTTAAGTTTGATTAATGGAGTATTGCCAATTGAATCAATAAATGTATTTCTAATATGAACCATTAATCTTCTTTATTATCAGTAACAGCGTAAGGCTTAAATCCTCGTGTAGCGTCCCCAATTTTTTTTGCAGGATTACCAGCCATTATAGATTTTTCTGGAACATCTTTGGTTACGACTGCGTTAGCACCAATCAAAGAATTTTTTCCAATAACAACAGGTCCTAGGATTTGAGCACCTGAACCTACCACTACATTTTCCTCTAAGGTAGGATGCCTTTTTGAATTTCTTTGCTCATTTGTATTAATGCTTGGAGAAGTCCCCCCTAGAGTAACATTGTGATAAATTGTTACGTTATCACTTATCTCAGATGTTTCACCAATGACAACACCCATACCATGATCAATAAATAAATTTTTTCCGATTTTTGCTTTTGGATGAATTTCAATTCCAGTAAAAAATCTTGATAATTGTGAAATAATTCTTGCTACTAAATCAAACTTTGCAATTGCAAAAAAATTTGCAATTCTGTGAAAAAATATTGCCTTCACTCCTGGATAAGTTAATATTAAACTTAACTTAGATTTTGCCGCAGGGTCACGGTCGATTATAGATTGTAAAAAATCATTCATGTTGTATTTATTGTGTCAGTAGATTTAGTTTATATAGTTATTTTAAAAGATATTTAAAGGATTTATTATGTACAAAAATACTAATTGTTTTCATTTAGCTATACCATGTGGTGATTTAGAAACTGCTAAAAAATTTTATAGTGAGACTCTTGGATGTAGCTTAAGTAATTCTGAAAAAGAATGGGCTGATGTAGATTTTTGGGGAAATGAATTAACCCTTCATGCTAGTGATCACAAACTTAGCAATGAAAGACACGATGTTGATATGGGTAATGTTTCAGTACCTCACTTTGGTATTCATTTATCAAGAAAAGATTTTGATGCTTTGAAACAAAGATTAAAAGACAAAGGAGCAAAATACTATGATGAGCCTTATCTCAGATTTAAAGGCACAAAGTACGAGCAAGAAACATTTTTTGTTAAAGATCCAAACGAAAATATTTTGGAAATAAAAACATTAACATCAAATCCTGAATAATCTAAATTAAATAACACTTAGGGAAGTAGATGACTTATAGAAGAAATCTATTAAAAATTATTGGTTTATCATGTGTATCGTTGATTTTATATCCATATAAATTTGTACTTTCAGAGACAAAAAAAATTATTAATCAAAACCTTACCAGTAAACAAAAAGAAATAATGTTTGAGGAAGGTACTGAAAAACCATTTACTAGCGAATTATTAAAAGAGAAAAGAAAAGGTTTTTACCATTGTGCCAATTGTGGAAACAAATTATTTTCATCAGAAGCTAAATTTGATAGCGGTACTGGCTGGCCGTCATTTAGCGAAGCTTTACCAGGGGCTTTTAAAACAAAAGTAGATTATTCATTTGGCATGAAAAGGATCGAATATCATTGTGCAAAATGTGGAGTCCATCATGGACACGTATTTGACGATGGTCCAAGCTCAACTGGTAAAAGGTTTTGCAATAATGGGTTATGTTTATTATTTATTCCTGAAACTTGATAATCTCTTTTTCTTCTTTGAAGATTTAAAGTAAATTCAAAATATTTAAATATATTCTATGGAATTTGCTTTATTAGGTTTTTTAACGGGATTAAGTCTTATATTAGCAATAGGTGCTCAAAATATCTTTGTAATAGAACAAGGTTTAAAAAAACAACATGTATTTTTAGTTTGTCTAGTTTGCTCTGTATCAGATTTTATTCTCATATTTTTAGGTATATTTCTTTTTCATTATTTTGCTCAATATTTTAATCTAACAATAGAGCTTATTTTAAATATCTTGCTAATCATTTTTTTAATTTATTTTATATACTCAAAAATAAAGTCTTTTAATTTAATATTAAGTTTTTCGGGTAATTCTCAAAATACATCAAAATTTAATATCTTTTTAAAAACATTAGGTTTCACTTATTTAAATCCACACGTCTACTCTGACACTGTATTTTTTTTAGGAAATTTTTCGAAAACTTTTGTTTTGAACCAAAAGATTTTATTTGGATTTGGAGCTACACTAGCTTCTTTCCTGTTCTTTTTTTCGGTTGGTTATTTGTCTAAATACCTCTCACAATATGCTCAAAGTTCTAAAGTATGGAAAATTATAAATGTATTTATTATTACTTTTATGAGTTTACTTACAATTTTTGTTTTAATGGAAACAGTTAATTAGAATACCCGTATTTTTTTAATCTCACATCACCAGTTCTTGCATGAGCTTCCATTCCTTCGTATCTAGATATTCTTGCTGCAGCAGCACCTACCAGTTCAGTAGACTCTTTTGTCATTCTTTGAAAACTTAAAGTTTTAATAAACTTACCAACAAATAAACCACCAGTATATTTACCTGCTCCTTTAGTTGGTAAAATATGATTTGTACCTGAACATTTATCTCCATAGGCAACTGTAGTTTCTTCCCCTACAAACAATGATCCATAATTTGTTAATCGTTCATAAAACCACTTTAAATTTTCTGTTTGAACTTCTAAATGTTCTGGAGCGTATTCATCACTAATCTTAACAATTTCTTCATCAGTATCGCAAAGGATTACCTCACCATAATCTCTCCAAGCTGCTTCTGCACTTTTTCTTGGAACTTCGGGTAATTCTGAAATTAATTCTGGAACTCTCTTTAACACTTTCTCAGCTAACTCTTTACTTGTTGTGTATAACCAACATGGAGAATTATAGCCGTGCTCTGCTTGACCCACTAAGTCTACAGCAACTATCTCTGGATCAGCTTTTGCATCAGCAATTATTCCAATTTCTGTTGGACCCGCAAATAAATCTATTCCCACTTTGCCATATAAAATTCTTTTCGCTTCAGCTACAAACTGGTTTCCCGGACCAACAATGATGTCTGCTGGAGGGTTTTTAAATAATCCATTAGTCATCGCAGCAATTGCTGGAACACCACCTAAGTTCAATATTACATCTGCTCCACAGAGATCAGCAGTGTAGACAATAGCAGGGTGGGCACCAACATTTTCTTTTGGAGGGCTACATGCGATTATATTTTTAACACCGGCAACTTTAGCTGTAGTAACACTCATAACAGCAGAAGCGATATGAGCATATCTTCCACCTGGTATATAACAACCAGCAGTATTAACAGGAACTAATTTCTGACCTGCGTATAAACCATCAGATAACTCAACTTCAAAATCTTGACCGTAATTTTTAAGTTGAGCTTCAGCAAATTTTCTTACTCGATCAAAAGAAAAT
>ENA-OSEY01001351-OSEY01001351.1-marine-metagenome-genome-assembly--contig:-NODE-1351-length-17083-cov-6.620604_pt1 | contig 17083 bp, 17 predicted proteins | sample MGYA00248465_ERZ534230 | MGnify/ENA primary metagenome ERZ534230 (study PRJEB26409, sample SAMN06344110) | marine metagenome | isolation source: Sea water from surface | place: Atlantic Ocean:Southern...
GTTTGGTTTTAACGGTGGTTCCCAATTAGCAATGGGATCTGGTGCAGATGTCACTGCTATATCAAATATCTACATTAACACAAATCTTGCCGCAGCAGGTGGTGTAGTAGTTGCACTTATTCTAACAATGTTATTTTATAAGAAAACTGACTTAACAATGGCATTGAATGGTGCTCTTGGCGGATTAGTCGCTATTACAGCTGAACCACTTGCTCCATCTCCAATGCTTGCAATTTTTATAGGAGCCGTCGGTGGATTAATCGTTGTGTTAACAATACCTATGCTCGATAAATTTAAAATTGATGATGTTGTAGGTGCTATTCCTGTACATCTATTTGCTGGAATTTGGGGTACAATAGCAGTTATCTTGTCAAATTCAGATGCGACGATAGGTGCACAGCTTTATGGAATATTTGCCATCGGTGCATTTACAATTATAGCGTCAGCAGTCGTTTGGTATATAATTAAGTTTACAATAGGTATTAGAGTTACCGCCGAAGAAGAGCTTGAAGGTGTTGACTTAGCTGAAATTGGTATGGAAGCTTACCCAGACTTTAAAAAATAAACTTTATCAAAATGATATTTTAAAGGGGAGCTTTGCTCCCCTTTTTTATATTCCAAGAGAATTATAACTTTGAGCTATTCTTTTAACTGCCACAATCATAGCAGCTGTCCTTAAATCAGGTATTTCACTATGTTGATTCCAAACATCACTAATGACTTTATATGTTTCCAACATTGTGTCTTCTAAACCAGAACGGACTAAGTCTATTTCTGAGGACCCTTCAATAGATTTTGACCTAAAATCAGAAGGAAAAGTTTTTCCAGTCATGTTTTCGATACCTTCTATTAAATTAGAGACCTGATTTTCTTGAGCTCTTTTTTGTAATCTTCCTAATCTAATTCTGCTTAAATTCTTAATCCATTCAAAATAACTAACTGTGACTCCACCAGCATTTGCATATAGATCTGGTATAATTACAATACCTTTTCTGTTAAGTATTTCATCAGCACTTGCTGAAACTGGACCATTAGCTGCTTCAACAATGAGTTTAGCTTTAATTCGATCTGCATTCTTTTCATCTATAACTAGTTCCATTGCTGCAGGAATTAAAATATCTGCTTCTTCTTCCAAAATTTCTGGCCCAGACGCAACAAAACCCTTAAAACCTTTTATAGTACCTTTTTGAATTATATGATTTTTTAATGATGATATATCAATACCATTCTTGTCTATAACTGAACCATCACGTTCTATAACATGAGTAATTATTGCTCCATCTTCGTTGGATAAAAAATAAGCAGCATAATAGCCCACATTTCCAAGACCTTGGACTATTATTCTTTTTCCTTTTAATCCTGGGGTAAGACCAGTTTTTTTTACATCTTTTTCATTTTGGAAAAATGCTTTAAGAGCTAGTTTCACACCCCTTCCAGTTGCTTCGGTTCTTCCAGAAATTCCACCTTTATTAACTGGTTTACCAGTAACACAAGCCCAAGCATTTAAGTCAGTTGGATTAAGTCGACGGTATTCATCAGCCATCCATGCCATTTCACGTTCTCCGGTTCCAACATCTGGAGCTGGAACATTTTGAGATGGATGTATTAAATCTCTTTTAGCTAATTCTTGAGTAAAACGTCTTGTAATTCTCTCTAATTCTTCTGGTTTCCACTCTTTTATATCAATTAAAAGGCCACCTTTTGATCCACCAAAGGGAACCTCTACTAAAGCACATTTATATGTCATTAAAGCAGCTAAAGCTTCAACTTCTTCCTGGTTTACAGCTAAATCATATCTTATACCACCTTTAACCGGCTCAAAATGATCAGAGTGAACCGAACGATAACCAACAAATGTATGTACTGTACCCCTAAGTCTAACTCCAAATCGAACTACATATGTAGCATTTGCCATCATAATTTGATTTGACAAATCTTCCGAGAGTGTTTCACTTCCATCAATTTTTTGAATATATTGAGCCGCTTTTTTAAAATTGATTTCAATAGAATTTAGAAATGCGTCACTAGCCATGATTCTTTCAATCCTTTTAGGATTGCCCCCTTATAGAATTTCATACTGTTAACAATTTTTAATAAATAACATTTACACAAAAACCAAAAATAGAAAAGGAGTATATAATGTCTATTTTAAACTTGAAAAAATTTATATTTTATTCATCTTAGACATTAATAAACAATCTAACCGTTATTTAAATTTAATAGGTCAAAAATGTTCTCAAATCTTAAAACTGCTTTTCAAAATATTACATCTAAAGATAAGAATGAAGATGAATACGAAGGAGAGGATATACAAGCAATCATAATATTACTTTTAGAAGCCTGTCAAATTGACGGAGATACAGGTAAAATTGAACTTGAATATATTAAAAAGTTATTAATTAATAAATTTAATTTTACTCCAGAGCAAGCTGAAAAGAATTTAAATGAAGCTCTAGAAAAAAGTGACGAGAGAATAGAAATTTTCTCTCAAATAAAAATTATTTTAAATGAAATGAATCATGAAGAAAGAATTGATGTTATTGAAATGATGTGGGGAGTAATTCTTTCAGATGGTATAGTTGACGACTTTGAAGCTAATTTAATGAGAAGAATGAATGGATTACTTTATGTGTCTGGAGAAGAAAGTGCTTTAGCAAAACAAAGAGCTTTAAATCAAGCTTAATAAATTTAAAAGGTCTAAAATTATATGTTTTTTCATTCAATGAATTTTTCAATCGGCGAAGATAATGAAGCTTTAAGAGAAACAGTTTATAAATTTGCACAAAAAGAAATAGCTCCTATTGCTGATAAAATAGATAAAGAAAACTCCTTTCCAAATCAACTATGGAAGAAACTTGGTGAATTAGGACTTCTAGGCATCACAGCTAATACAAAATATGGTGGTAGTGAAATGAGTTACTTGGCTCACTGTATAGCTATGGAAGAAATAAGCAGAGCAAGTGCTTCAGTTGGCCTGTCTTATGGAGCCTTTTCTAATTTATGTGTTAACCAAATAAATAGGAATGGTAGCGAAGAACAAAAAGAAAAATATTTGCCAAGCTTATGTAAGGGTGAAAAAATTGGTGCTCTTGCAATGAGTGAAACAGGATCTGGTTCAGATGTCGTATCTATGACACTACATGCTGAGAAACAAGGAAATAATACTTATTTATTAAATGGCTCAAAAATGTGGATTACTAATGGACCCGATGCTGATACCTTGATTGTATATGCTAAAACTGACCCTAAGGGAGGATCCAAGGGTATCACTGCATTCATAATTGAAAAAACAATGACAGGATTTTCTACTGGCAAAAAAATAGATAAATTAGGGATGAGGGGATCAAATACGGCAGAGCTTATTTTTGAAAATTGTCCTGTTCCAGAAGAAAATATTTTAGGTGAAGAGGGAAAAGGAGCTTCTATTTTAATGAGTGGACTTGACTATGAGAGGGTTGTTCTTGCTGCAGGTCCTTTGGGTATAATGGCAGCCGCAATGGATACCGTAGTCCCTTATATTCATGAAAGAAAACAATTTGGAAAATCAATTGGTGAATTTCAAATCATGCAAGGTAAAATAGCCGATATGTATACAACCATGAATGCATGTAGGTCATATGTATACGAAGTAGCGAAAGCTTGTGACAGAGGGGAAACAACTAGGAAAGATGCTGCTGGTTGTATTTTATATGCAGCAGAAAAAGCAACTCAATTAACTTTAGAAGCAATACAAGCATTAGGTGGTAATGGATACACTAATGATTTTCCTGTAGCCAGACTTCTTAGAGATGCAAAGTTATATGAAATTGGAGCGGGAACTTCTGAAATAAGAAGAATGTTGATTGGTAGAGAGCTGTTCTTGGAAACATCATAATGACGGTATTAAAATCAAAAGTTAACTCTAAAGATATAAAGTTTTTAAAAAACCAAAAACAACTTTCTGTTGATTATAAACTTACACATAAAGCAGTTGAGATTGCCATGAATGGTGGTGGAAAAGAATTGAATGACCGTCATCAAAAACGTGGCAAAATGCTACCAAGGCATAGAGTATCTAAGCTTTTAGATCCTGGAAGTGCTTTTTTAGAGGTAGGATTAACAGCTGGCTATAACATGTATAATAATGAGTGTCCTTCAGCTGGAATAATTACAGGAATTGGAAAAGTTCATAACCGTGACGTTATGGTGATTTGTAATGATTCAACTGTTAAAGGAGGTACATATTATCCAATAACAGTAAAAAAACATTTACGAGCACAAGAAATTGCTCTTGAAAACAATTTACCCTGTATTTATTTGGTAGATTCTGGTGGAGCAAATCTACCAAATCAAGATGAAGTTTTCGCAGACAAAGAACATTTTGGAAGAATTTTTTTCAATCAAGCAAATATGTCATCTAAAAAGATACCTCAAATAGCTGTTGTTTTAGGAAGTTGTACTGCAGGAGGTGCATATGTACCAGCGATGTCAGATGAAACTATAATTGTTAAAAATCAAGGTACAATTTTTTTAGCTGGACCACCTTTAGTAAAAGCTGCAACTGGAGAAATCACAGACTCTGAAAGTCTTGGTGGAGGAGAAGTCCACACAAAGATATCCGGAGTTGCTGACTATCTTGCTGAAAATGACGAGCATGCCCTAACTTTAGCTAGACAGTGTATTAAAAATTTAAATGTAAATAATAAAACCTCTAGCAATATTTCATCTTTTGAAGAACCATTATATGACCAAAACGAACTAACTGGCATAGTTCCAGCGGATCCAAAAGAAACATTTGACGTCAGAGAAATTATTATGAGGATAGTAGATGGATCTGAGTTTGACGAATTTAAGAAAAACTTTGGTACAACTTTAGTTACTGGATTTGCAAAATTAAAAGGTGATTTATGTGGAATTGTTGCAAATAACGGAGTTCTATTTTCAGATAGCTCATTGAAAGGCACTCACTTTATAGAACTATGCAGTCAAAGAAAAATACCTTTAATTTTTTTACAAAATATAACTGGTTTTATGGTAGGCGAAAAAGCTGAACATGGCGGAATAGCAAAAAATGGCGCCAAACTTGTAAACGCCGTAGCAACAACAAAAGTACCAAAAATAACATTGTTAATTGGTGGTAGTTTTGGCGCTGGTAACTATGGAATGTGTGGAAGGGCCTTTGCTCCAAGATTTCTATGGACTTGGCCTTGCTCGAGAATTTCGGTAATGGGAGGTGAACAAGCAGCAAGTGTTTTAGCTTCTCTAAAAAAAAGAAACACTCTTAACAAAAAAGCTAAATGGAACAAAAGTATCGAAAGTGCATTTAAAAAACCTATTCTAGAACAATTTCAAAATCAATCTCATCCTCTATATGCCTCTGCTAGATTATGGGATGATGGAATAATAGATCCAAAAAAATCAAGAGATATATTATCTGCTAGTCTTAAAATTTCGTTAAACAAAGAAATTGAAGATACTAAATTTGGTATTTTTAGGATGTAACTAATACAATTATGATTAAAAAAAAGATAAAAAAATTATTAATTGCAAACCGTGGTGAAATTGCATGTAAAATAATTAAATGTGCAAAAAATCTTGATATACCAACAGTTGCTATATATTCAAATGAAGATGCTGATAGTTTACATATCCAACTTGCTGACGAAGCTGTAAACATTCCTGGTTCTTTAGTCTCAGAAACATACATGAATGGGCCTGCGATAATTAGTATATGTAAAAAATATAAAGCTAACGCAATTCACCCAGGATATGGATTGTTATCTGAAAATGCAAAATTTGTTAAAAATTTAGAAAAAAATAATCTAATTTTTATAGGCCCTAAAAGCACAATTATTAAAAACATGGGAGAAAAAGATAAAGCAAAGCTTATAATGGAGGAAGCAGGTGTCCCAGTTATTCCAGGGTATCATGGTGACAATCAAGATAAGGATTTCCTTAGAAAAAAAGCCGATGAAATTGGTTACCCAGTTCTTATAAAAGCAAGATCTGGCGGGGGCGGAAGAGGCATGAGAGTTGTACAAAATAAAGAGAATTTTTTTTCCGCTTTAGAAGAGGCCTCAAGTGAAGCTTCAACAAATTTTAATGATAAAAATATTTTAATTGAAAAATATATAACTAAAGCTCGTCATATTGAAGTGCAAATTTTTTCTGATCAGCACGGAAATGTAGTACATTTTTTTGATAGAGATTGCACATTACAAAGAAGGCAACAAAAAATTATTGAAGAAGCACCTTCACCAAAACTTAGTGAGGATATTCGCAAATTTTTAGGTGACTTAGCTGTAAACGCTTTGAAGTCTTTAGACTATCAAGGCGCTGGAACAATAGAATTTATTGCAGACATTACTGATGGCCTTAATAAAAATAAAATTTACTTTATGGAAATGAATACGAGAATTCAAGTTGAACATCCAGTTACAGAGAAAATTACATCAACTAATCTTATTGAATGGCAGTTACATATAGCTAATGGCCTAAAACTTCCTAAATCACAAAATGAAATATATTTAAATGGTTGGTCTTTAGAAGCTAGACTTTACGCTGAAGACATAAATAAAAACTTTCTTCCACAAAGTGGTTGTCTGCATCATTTAAAATTTCCAAAAAATTCTGATCATCCCAATTGCATTATAGATACGGGAAATAAAAAAGGTGATTTTATAAGCCCTTATTATGATCCAATGATTGCAAAAATAATTTCACATGGCAAAAACAGAAAGGAGGCAATAAATCATCTCAGAAATTGTTTATTTGATATAGAAGTTGCAGGTATAACTACTAATTTAAACTTATTAAAAAAATTATTAAAAAATAATCACTTTAGGGAAGGAAATATTTACACAAAGTTTGTAGAAAACAACATTGAACAATTTATGGATAAAGATATTGAACCTCAACTTAAAGCTTTAGCATCATTAATAATTTTTAATAATCTGACACCTTCACAACAAAATTATTGGTATAATTGGAAACCAACTACTTATCCAATAAATATAACTGTAGGTCAGAAAGTAACATCTTTTTTCGTTACTAAAACTAGTAATAAGAATTTTGAAGTTGCATTTAATAATCAAGATTTTTATTTCTCTTCTGTTTCGTTTCACGATTCAACTTTAAAAGCGAAGACAAAAAACAAAAACTTTGAAGTAAAGTTTTATGTTTTTAAAGATAAATCAACAGGTAATAAAAATTTTACCATTTTTAGTGATGAAAATACATTTGATGCTGTCTTAAAAAATTCTTTAACTCAAGATTCAGTTGAACAGAGTAAATTCGAAGATAGTATTTTTGCTCCTATGCATGGAATAATAAAAATTAATAATTTAAAAATAAAAAACAGTGTTAAAAAAGGCGATGTATTATTAAAATTAGAAGCTATGAAAATGGAATATTCATTAATTGCCCCACGAGACGGAATCATTAAAGAGATTTTTTGTAAAAATGGTGAACAGGTCACTGAAAATTCCAAACTCTTAAATTTAGAAAAAATAAAATAATAGGTACTTATTTGAGAAATTTAGTAAATATTTTTGAAATGAGCCCAAGAGACGGGCTTCAAAATGAGAAAAAATTTATTTCAACTGATGAAAAAGTTTTTTTAATTGACCAACTATCTCAATGTGGTTTTAACAAGATAGAGACATCTAGTTTTGTGAGTCACAAATGGGTTCCTCAACTGGCTGATGCAGCAGAAGTTTTTAGTAGAATTAATAGAAATAAAAACACTAAATACACTGCATTAACACCCAATGAAAGAGGGTTTAATGACGCCTTAAATGCTAATGTCGATGAAGTAGCAATTTTTACTGCAGCATCTGAGACATTTTGCAAAAAAAACACTAACTGCGACATTGAAACAAGTCTTAAACGATTTATTCCAATAACTGAAAAAGCTTCGAAATTAAATATACCTGTAAGAGGTTACATTAGTTGTGCAACTCACTGCCCTTATGAGAATTTTGTCAATCCTAAAATAGTAGGTCAAATTGCAAAAGATTTGTTTGAAATGGGGTGCTACGAAATTTCACTTGGTGATACGACCGGCAAAGGAACACCAGAGCAAACACTAGAGGTAGTAAAAGAATGCTTAAAATATTTGTCAGCAGATAAATTAGCGGGCCATTTTCATGATACTTATCAAAACGCGCTTGATAACATCAATGTCTGCTTAGAAAATGGTATAAAGACGTTTGACTCATCCGTAGGGGGATTAGGTGGCTGTCCATATTCACCAGGAGCAAAAGGAAATGTAGCAACCGAAAAAGTTAACAAATTACTATTATCTAAAGGTTACGAAACGAACCTTGATAGAGATAAATTAAAAGAATGTAGTGTAATTGCTCAGAAATTAATCTTAAACTGAAACCATGACTGAAATTAAAAAAAATTCGATAATATTACAGAATAAGGGGGGAGTATCTCACATTATTTTAAATCAACCTGATAAACATAATGCTTTATCACCAACAATGATTGAAGAATTAAGTGATGCTTTTGAAAATCTATCAAAAGATGAAAATACTCGAGTGTTAATTTTGTCAGCCAATGGAAAATCTTTTTGTGCTGGAGGAGATTTAGATTGGATGAAAAAACAAATTTTTTCTGATAGATCAACTAGAATTAAAGAAGCTAAAAAATTAGCAATGCTTCTTTTTAAAATGTATAATTTTCCAAAACCTTTAATTGCAAAAGTTGAAGGAAATGCTTTTGGGGGCGGCATTGGAATTATATCTGTATGTGATATAGCAGTATCTTTAGATAATATAAAATTAGCACTTACAGAAGCAAAGCTTGGCTTAATACCAGCAACAATCAGTCCATATGTGGTTTTGAAAGTTGGATCGAGCAATGCCATAGACATGTTTACCAGTGCCCGCACATTTTCTCCTCAAGAAGGACAAAAAATTGGTTTGATAAAATCGTTTACTACGAGTGATAAAATAGATGACACTATAACAAACGAAATTTTACCCTTTTTAAAAAATGCGCCTGCTGCGTTATCTGCTTCAAAAAAACTAGTAAGAAATTTATCTGCAAAAATAGATGAAAATACAATTCGATTTACAGTTGAAGCTCTCGCAGATGTATGGGAAAATCCTGAGGCAATAGAAGGAATTAATGCTTTTTTTGAGAAGAGAAAACCAAATTGGTTAATGGAGAAGTAAATGGCAACGATTACAAAACAAGGCCAAAAGGGTAATTTAACTAAATTAGATCTAGATTATGAAGGCACTAAAGATGGAGAAGATCAAGTAAAGAACTACTTAGAAATTGTTCAACAAAAACTAGGCTTTATTCCAAATGTTCTTGCTGCTTTTGCAAAATTTCCAAAACAATTTGAAGGTTTTACTAAATTATATAATGCTTTGATGTTAGGTGAGTCTGGTTTAACAAAATTGGAAAGAGAAATGATTGCCGTTACGGTTTCTTCAGAAAATCATTGCTTTTATTGTTTAGTAGCTCATGGATCTGCAGTTAGAGAATTATCAAATGACCCTCAATTAGGAGAACGAATAGCTGCAAACTTCAGGTCTGCAGAATTGCCAAAAAAACAAGAGGAATTACTTAATTTTACAAAAAAATTAACAAAAGACCCATCTGAAATTGGTGAAAATGATAGAAAAAAATTAAGGGATGTTGGATATACAGATAGAGATATTTGGGACATTAGTGCAATTGTTGGTTTGTTTAACATGACCAACAGACTAGCTTCGGCAACCGAAATGGAACCAAATAATAATTATCATAATTTAGCAAGATAAGTTTATGGAATTCAATCTAAATCAAACTCAGTTATCTATTATTGATTCCGTGAATAATATTATGAAAAACTACAATGATGAATATTGGCTTCAATGCGATAAAGAAAGTCAATTCCCCCAAAAGTTTTACGAAGAGGTAGCAAATGGAGGTTGGTTAGGCATTTGTATGCCTAAAGAGTTTGGAGGTAGTGATTTAGGTGTGAGTGAGGCATCAATTTTTATGCAAAAAATTTCAGAAACAGGTGGCGGCATGGCTGCCGCATCTTCAATACATATTAATATTTTTGGACCACACCCAATTGTAGTATATGGAACTAAAGAACAAAAGGATAAGTGGTTACCACCGTTGATTTTAGGAAAAGAAAAAACTTGCTTTGGGGTTACTGAACCAGATTCAGGCTTAGATACTGGCAGATTAAAAACATTTGCAAAAAAAATAAATAATGGATATCTAGTTAATGGTCAGAAAATTTGGACATCTACTGCTAAAATAGCTGACAAAATACTTTTATTAGCCCGAACAAGTCCCATTGAAGAATGTAAAAAAAATACAGACGGTTTAACTTTGTTTTATACAAATTTAGATAGGGAAAAAATAGAAGTAAGAGAAATCTCCAAAATGGGCAGAGCAGCAGTTGATAGCAACCAAATATTTATAGATAATCTTGAAGTACCTGAATTTGACAGAATTGGTGAAGAAGGTAAGGGATTTAAATATATTCTAGACAGCCTTAACCCTGAGAGAATTCTTATTGCCGCAGAAGCTCTAGGAATAGGTAAAAATGCATTGTCAAGGGCAGTTAAGTACGCAAATGACAGAGTGGTTTTTAATAGACCTATTGGGAAAAATCAAAGTATTCAACACCCATTAGCAGAAAATTGGATTGAATTAGAAGCTGCGGAACTACTAATTGCAAAAGCAGCTTATCAATACGATAAAGGTGAAAACGCAGGAGGAATGGCTAACGCAGCTAAATATTTTGCAGCTGAAGCTGGCTTTAAAGCAGCCACGCAAGCAGTCGTAACTTTGGGTGGTATGGGATATGCTAAAGAATATCATGTTGAGAGGTTATTGAGAGAATCTTTGATCCCCAAATTGGCTCCTGTTAGCGCTCAAATGATCTTAAATTATATCTCTGAACGTGTTCTTGGACTACCAAAATCTTATTAGTTATTAGAAAGTAATATAATGATAGAAAAAAATAAAAATAACCATGCATTAAATGGGATTAAGATTTTAGACCTTACAAGAGTTCTTGGAGGACCTTACGCTACGCAAATACTTGCAGATCACGGAGCTGAGGTGATTAAGATAGAGTCAAAGATTGGTGATGAAGTTAGAGCTTGGGGACCACCTTTTATAAACGATATGGCTTCATATTTTATAAACGTTAATAGAAATAAGAAATCTATAGCAATCGATCTTACCAAACAAGAAGGTAAGGAAATAATTTTAGAACTTCTAAAAAACTCAGATATAGTTATTGAAAACTTCAAAACTGGTACAATGGAAAAATGGGGTTTGGGTTATGAGGAAGTTTTAAGAGAAAAATTTCCTAAATTAATTCACTGTAGAATTTCAGGATTTGGAGCTAAAGGTCCACTTGGTGGCGCACCAGGCTATGATGCAATAGTTCAAGCTATGACTGGTATGATGTCAGTAAATGGTCATGCTGACGGAGGCGATGTAAGAATTGGTGCTCCTGTAGTAGATATGGGAACTGGACTTTATTCAACAATAGGAATTTTAATGGCACTGCAAGAAAGAGAAAAATCTGGCTTAGGTCAGTTTTTGGATATGTCTCTTTATGATTCAGCACTTGCATTAATGCATCCACATACTGGCAATTATTTTTTATCAAAAAAACCAGGTAAAGCTACTGGAAATGCACACCCAAATATTTCCCCATATGATAAATTCAAAACAGCAACTAATGAGATTTTTATGGGAATTGGAAACGATGCTGGTTTTATAAGACTCTGTAAAGCTTTAGATTTAGATCATCTTGCAAAAGATGAAAGATTTTTAACTAATGGTGATAGAGTAAAAAACAGAATAGAACTAACCAAATATTTAGAAGATGCTCTTAGTAAAGTAGATGGAGTTGAATTTTCAGAAAAACTATTGTCAGCAGGCGTTCCTGCAGGGCCCGTAAGGAATATAGAGGAAGCTTTAAATCATCCTCAAACAAAAGAAAGAGAAATGACTATCTCAAAAGAGGATTACAAAGGTGTTTCTTCACCAATTAAGTTTAGTAGATCTAAAGCAGTAGGCGTTAAACATAAACCACCTGTTATTGGGGAACATACAAGAGAAGTCTTAAGAGAAAATGGTTATACAGAAGATGGAATTAATAGACTTTTTGAAAATGAAATTATTTTTGAAAACAAGTCTTAATTCAAATATATAGCTTATCGAAATAATGTTTTCTTAACTTATGTATATGATTTGTAAGATCGTGATTATTTTCTTTGTTTTCAGTAAAATATAAAAAAGCGTCTATTGCTTGAAAAATAAAAAGATCAATGCCTGAAATAATTTTTGCTCCAACTTGTTCACCTTTCTTAATGAAATTGGTCTTAGCTGGAGTGTACACTACATCAAAAATCCACTGTTTCTTATTTGGCATTAGATTACCTAATGGACATCCTGGAAAATCATAATGACCAACTGGTGTGCAGTTAATTATACCATCAAAACTAGATAAATTTTTTTCTATTTGATTAGGCTTTGTTACAACACAATTTATATTTAAAATGCTCAAATCTTTAGATAAGCTTTTCGCTTTAATTTCATCTTTATCAATTAAAAAAATCTTTTCTACCCCTAGAAAAGCTAAAGCAAAAGTGACTGCCCTACTTACTCCACCAGCACCTAACACTAGAATTGTTCCTGGAGTATTTTTACCAAAATGAAAATTATAAGTTTTCAAAAAACCTGTATAATCAGTATTCTGAGCTGTAATTTTTTTTCTGAATATAAGTGTATTTGCTGATCCAACATTTCTTGAGTTCTTAGATATATTATCTACATGCTTGATTACTTTTTCTTTAAAAGGGAATGTAATATTCACTCCTTTGAACCCTGCAACTCTTAATTCTTCTAACAAAACTACAAAATAATTTTCTTCTTTATCTTTCAAATCAAACAACAAATATTCTAAGGGGATTTGAAATATTTTTGCAAGACGGATATGAATATCGGGAGCATTTGAGGATGAAATATTGTTACCTATTAATCCAATTTTCATAATCTAAAGGGTCTTTCGGATAAGACGTATAACAACTGTTCCAAACCATCTCTCTATCTGAACTCTAACGGGCACATAATCTTTATTCTGATTTTTACCAAAAAATACTTTGATATCAGAAATCTTATCTTCACTTGGTTTCCATTTTGTTTTAAGTCTATGACCACCTATTGGGAAAACTCTCAATCCACATATCAGCACATCGCCTTTATATGATTTAGGTCTGTCATTATCAATTGTGCTATTTCCAATTGTTTTAATTTCCAAATCATATCGCCTTCTGCCGTCGAAAACTTTGAAGTTTTGGTCACAAGTATATTCTTCATTAATTTTTTCAATAACTCTCATAAAGGCTGTTATTGGATCAATTACATTAATCAAACTTGACTTTTGAACTTCATGGTATTTTTTAAGATCTATAGTAGGAACATTTACATAACTTACAGTTTTATAATCATTGACCCATGTAATATCTGTAGTCCGCTTTTTCTTATTAAATACTCCACCAGCTGAAAATTTATTTGGTAACCAAGTACCTTTATTTTTTATTGATGACGATTTTAATACGCCATTGTACTCATATAATACGTCTAAAATACCAGCAGTTTGTGATTTAATATCAATATTTAAATTTTGAGACGTTGATCTAAACAAAACTTCTGCTTTACCAACAATTAAATTTCCAAACTGAACCTCATAATAATAATTTTCTTGTTTGGAACTTGCTGAAAAATTAAGTAAGGAAAAGATTATTAAAAAAATTAGAACATTTAAAAATTTATTCATTATCAAATTATTTTCATCTAACTGTTAACTGCTCTTTTTTAATTGCAAGTACAGAGGAAACAGTTGAAACACAAAAGGGCACACAAAAAGTAATTAAGATTTTAGTCCAATTTGTTACTGTCATCGTTCCTAAAAAAATATGATCCCCATGATTAATTATTGCTAAAATGATTCCTACTATCAAAGCCATTTTAAAAGCTCTAAGAAAAACATCTTTTCTAAATGCTATATGAAACATCAATTCCCCACCAAAAATTTATATTATTTGCAAAAAATAACATAATATACAAAACTTAAAATTGTAATAAATTTAAGATGTTTTTTAGTCTGGAGAAACAATGTTAATAAAAATTTTTGTAAGAACCTTCTCATCTACTGAAGATTGTGAATTATTCGAATCAATACTTGAAACTAGATGGCCTAATTTACTTCAACAAGTAAAAGGAGTTAGGTTTAGAGCTATGAAAAATCCGCAAACACCCAATGTAAGTGTGGTCTTATGGGAGTTTCCTGATGCTGAATCAATGAAAAAAATTGATAAGTTAATTGACGAAAATATAGCTAAATATGTCAAAACCTTATCACCTAAAACAATCCACTTTGTTGGTGGAGTTACTCAAGATTTTGGAGAAACATCATTTTAGAAAACAAAATGAGACGTAGTAATATTTTTCCAAGACATTCAAATTATGATCTACCCACAGCTATTAAAGGTGAAGGATGTTATATAGTAGACAATAATGGAAAAAAATATATTGATGGGTCAGGTGGTGCTGCAGTTTCATGCTTAGGTCATTCTGACAATACTGTAAAAGACGCAATTATTAATCAAACTGAAAAATTATCTTATGCCCATACATCTTTTTTTACTAACGAACCTGCTGAAAAACTAGCAAATTTGTTAGCTGAAATTTCTCCATCTGGACTAGATAAAGTGTATCTTGTTTCAAGTGGTTCTGAAGCAGTAGAGGCCTCAATAAAACTTGCAAAACAATATTTTATTGAAATAGGAAAACCAAAAAAACACAAGGTTATATCTAGAAGACAAAGTTATCATGGAAACACTCTTGGAGCTTTAGCATCTGGGGGTAATATTTGGAGAAGAAATTTTTTTGAAGATTTACTAATTGAAACCAGCTTAATTTCACCTTGTTACATATATAGAAATAAAAGATCAGACGAAACTGAATGGGATTATGGACAAAGAGTTGCAAAAGAGTTAGAAGATGAAATTTTAAATTTGGGCCCAGATAATGTTATGGCTTTTATTGCAGAGACAGTTGTTGGAGCAACTGCAGGTGCTCTTACAGCTGTACCAGGATATTTCAAGCTTATAAGGGAAATTTGTAATAAATACGATGTTTTATTAATTTTAGATGAAGTTATGTGTGGTATGGGAAGAACGGGATCTTTATTTGCTTGCGATGATGAACCAGTTATTCCTGATATTATTACTATCGCTAAAGGTTTGGGAGCAGGATATCAACCAATTGGAGCTATGATATGTCAAAATCATATATATGAAGCGATAGAAAGTGGATCTGGATTTTTTCAACATGGACACACATATCTTGGTCATCCTGTAGCATGTGCAGCTTCATATGCAGTTTTAAGTAAATTAATAAATGATAATTATCCGTCTAAAGTAAGAGAAAAAGGTAACATACTTCAAGAAAGCTTAACTAAATCATTAGGTCAAAATCAATATATTGGAGATATAAGAGGAAGAGGTTTGTTCAGAGCTATAGAGCTTGTAGCTGACAGATCAACTAAGGAGCCTTTTCCTAAAAAATTAAATGTGGCAGGAAAAATTAAGAAAAAGGCTTTAGACGAAGGGTTAATTTGTTATCCAATGCAGGGAACAATAGATGGAGAAAATGGTGATCATATTCTTGTTGCACCTCCGTTTATTATTAATGAGAATGAGATTGATGAAATTTCTGAAAAACTCAAAATCACTATTGATTCTGTTTGTAACTTTTGATTTGATGGATTTAAATATAATCCTAACTTTGAATAGAAAATAATTTCATGTATGTAAGAGTAGTAACTATTAAATGCCCAAACCAAACAGCAAAAAAAGCCATAAAGCTACATAGTAATCAAGTAGCACATGAGCAAATGAAAGTTGGTCTTATAAAACAAACAACTGTTGACATTTCTGACACAAATTTTCTTACTGTGAAATATTGGATTTCAAAGTCACACTTTGAAAAAGGTAGAAAAAATTGGATAAAAATTAGTCAAGAATTTAATGAAATGGGGGCAATTGTTTCTGCTGTTGGAGGTGAAGCTGATATTAATATGTTAGATGATTTCAATAATCATATCTAACTAAACACCTAAATATCTCTGAGCAATTTTGCTTGTTAAACTTTTCGAAAAACCATCCCATACTGTTTTTCCTTTTTCTAAAATGTAAAATTTATCAGCTAAATCTTGAAGTTGTTTAAGTGATTTATCAATAATTAAAATTGAAACACCTTTACTTTTTAAAATCGTTATAACCTTCCATATTTCTGATCTTATAGTTGGTGATAAACCTTCAGTGGCTTCATCTAAAATGAGTAAATTTGGGTTTGTCATTAATGCTCTTCCAATTACTAGCATTTGTTGTTCACCACCTGATAAAGTAGAAGCATTTTGGTGTTTTCTTTCTGCTAATTTAGGAAATAAGTGAAAAACCTTGTCAAGGTTCCATTCACCTTCAACTGCAGTTGCTGTAAGATTTTCCAATACAGTCAAATTTGTAAATGCCCTCCTTCCTTCTGGTACAAGGCCAATTCCTAGTTGAGCAATTTTGTAGCTTGGCTGATTTATAATAGAAATATTTTTAAATTTTATATCACCCTCATAATTACTTATTAAACCACAAATCGACCTAATAGTCGTTGACTTGCCCATGCCATTTCTACCAAGAAGGGCAACAACTTCACCCTGATTTATTTCTAGATTCACATCAAAGAGAGCTTGACTTAAGCCGTACCATGACTTTAATCCATTTATTTCAAGAAGTTTTTCCATCAGATCTCATAGCCTAAATAAACATCTCTCACTAATTCATTTTTTCTTATCTCATCTACCGTACCTGTAGCTACTATCTTCCCATAATTTATTACTGAAACCCTATCAGCCAATGCAAAAACAGCGTCCATATCATGTTCAATCAATAAAATTGGAGAGTTAGACTTAATTTTTTTGAATAAATTAATCATCATGTTTGTACCACTTTCATCCAAACCAGCCATTGGTTCATCAAACAAAAAAACTTTTGGATCCATAGCT
>ENA-OSEY01001352-OSEY01001352.1-marine-metagenome-genome-assembly--contig:-NODE-1352-length-17076-cov-2.592035_pt1 | contig 17076 bp, 9 predicted proteins | sample MGYA00248465_ERZ534230 | MGnify/ENA primary metagenome ERZ534230 (study PRJEB26409, sample SAMN06344110) | marine metagenome | isolation source: Sea water from surface | place: Atlantic Ocean:Southern...
GTTATTGTAACCGCATCTCCCTCTTTTCCTTTAAACTTTTGATTAAACTGTGAGCTTAGATGATAACCCTTTTCACCCAATCTATGAGTTTGTACTTTGAGGGCTTTTTTACTGCCTGGGTTTGTATCAAAATCCTCCACAGAAAATGTGGCATCAGCTCCTTTACGTGTAACGTCATTCCACCACCAAAACTTACCCTCGGGGCTTACTCCTTCCAAATTTGAATTCTTTAATTCTAGTGTTTTTTGAGAAAATGAGTCCGTGTAAAAGAAGACTATAAAAAGTGTTAAAATAAATTTAATTGTTAGTTTCATAATTGATTTTTTAGTTTATATAATTTTATTGTTTTATTAATCTTAAAGTTTTTAATTGTCCTGTATTGATGTCTTGAATTCTTATAAAGTATATCCCCGTTTCTAAGTTTGACATATTTAAAGAAAGTCTGTTATTTTCAAAATCATTTATAACATTTATCTCATAATTTTTACCTAGTATATCAAACAGAGATATTGTAGAATTCGAATAAACATTTTGAATGTTAAGTATGTCTTTGACAGGATTCGGATACACAAACATATTTTCAAAATTATTTTCCGAGATAGAAAGCGGGTCAAAAACAGTAACCTCAACTTGTGTACTCGCAGAATTTCCTGAATTATCAGAGGCTGTAAAAGTGACAAAATATACTCCAACTGTTGATGTGTCAACATTATGAGAAACGTCATAACTTATGTCACTATCACAATTGTCATTTACTGTTGGTGGTTCAATATCATTTACATCAAAAGTTGAATTTATTTCATACTCATAATTACATCCTGACCCACCACAATCTGACAATTCAATTACCGGTGGTGTTGTGTCATTTGAACATTCATTAGTGCTAAACTCATATGCTCCGATATCAACTATATCTCCAGAATTTTCAAAATCAACCGCTGGAGAACCTTCGGTGACAAGTGAGAAATCATCTATGTAATAGCTAGCACCAACACCACCTTGTACAGGTGGTCCTTTCACATACAAAAAGAAATTATTTGAAATATTATGTGTAAAATCTGCAGTTAATAAAGTCCATTCTTGATCAGTGACCTCAATAGCTTCGGTTAAATTATAATACTCATTTTGATCAGTATCCTTTATTGTTAACTGAGATGTACCAGTCTCGCCATCAGCTAATTTAACCCAAACATAAAATGTGTATGTTTCGCCTTGATCAAGTAGATTGTTTAATACGATTCTTGGGCTATGCCAATTTGCTGTCCTGTCTGTTGTAAATAAGCTTCTTTCACCCGATAATGATTGTTCAGATGTTGTTTCAATTGTTGCACCAAATGCTGTCCAACCTCCAGTTGCATTTTCAAAACTTGTTGACGCAATAGCGCTTGCTGAAACCGGTCTTGGATTGCCGTTAATATCATGACTAGGGCTATAGCTTGGATTTCCAGCATTTATTGCAGGAGAACCTTCCATTAAAGAAAAATCTGTCCCTTCAATTGTCAATGGGCCATTAACAGTTTCAGGTGCTGAGTTGAACATAGGATCTACGTTGATAAGATTATTACTTTCAGTAGCCGGCCATGCATAAGTACCATTAACAATTATATTGTCAGTGGCCACTCTTGAACCATAAACATTATTTAACTGTAGAGCTGAAAACTCATTGTCTCGAGTCATAATAATATTATTTACAACAGTCGCATTTAATACATGATTAGCTTTTATACCACCAACTTTTTGTCCTCTGTGTGCAGGATTACCTTCAGCTTCAGAAATGTCTTGTATAATTTCATGAACACCATTATAGTAAAGTGTATTATTTTGATAAATCGCCGAGGCTGAGTGTGAATGGTCAAAATTAATTCCGTTTTTACCATTGTTTAAACACAAGTTGTTTTCAAATAAAAAAGTTCCGTTATAGTCGGGATCGCTACGTGTTACATATATTCCTTGACCATCCCATATGGATTGAAAATTTGCTGTTCCATAATTTGGATTGTTATTTCCTGAGTTATCTGGAAGTTGTGTCACATAAAATCGAATTCTATTCCAATTATTATAAACAATATTACCTCTAATTATCATTTTAATATCGTCAGTGTTATCCCCAGAAACAGCAACAGATTCAGCTAGAACAATTGCACTTGATGCAGAAGAAGTCCACCAATTTGAATTATATACTATGTTGTTTTCTATTAATATGTGATCACTGTCATTGAATCTAATTGCAGAACCACACGTGTCGTGAACAATATTATTTCTTATTATGATATTGTGGTGGGCTCCATAGCCTCCCCAAATTCCTTTTCCTGAAAAATATGAATGGTTATAGTTTGTAGAATCATCTTCGTCTTCAGCCACTTCAATTTTATAATCTCTGTCTGCCTCAGCCATTTCATAATTAATATCTTGTGCAGGACCCTCAACTTCAAAGCCTTCAACAATTATATAATTCATATTATTAGAAATAACTATACCGCCTCTTCCATCAAATTGAATCTTTGGAAGGTGACCAGGATAATTACGCAAAGTAATATAAGCACCCTCAGAACCAGATTTATTAATTGTTACAACATGTTGATTGTCCATATTAGTATTAGTTGAAGGATCTACATTACCATAATTTTCATTTTGGTAAATACCATCCATAACATAGACTGTCCCACCGGCGCTAACCATTGAAATTCCTTTATTTATTGTTTTAAAAGGTGCTTCAAGTGTCCCTGAATTATTGTCTGATCCGTTTGAGTCAGAGACATAAAAATCCTGTGCAATTATAAACTGAGTGCTTGTAAAGATTAATACAAAACACACCCACAATATTTTATAAGATTCTGAAATCATAATAGTTAATTTGATTGATTTTGAAACGGATCCTTATTTACATAATTTCTCATCTCTTCTAATTTAATACTATATTTTTTAATAAGCTCTTTGCTTTCAGGCAAATTAGAAATGTCAATATTTTGCTTTTTATCATTGGTCATATCATAAAGCATATTTCCCAAAAACTTATCGCCTTGAACAAACTCTGTGTAAGCGTAATTTTTATCAATAACCGCTTCCCCTTGCTTATACCTTGTGTAAATTTCATCTTTCAAAATAGTTTCTGGGTTTTTAAGAACAGGTGTTAAACTTTTTCCTTGTAAATAATTCGGGGGAGTTATTCCTGTAAGCTCACAAATTGTGGGGTATATGTCAACCAGCTCAGTAAAAGAGTTTGTTTCTTCTTTGGAATCAAACTTAGGAGATGATATTATTAATGGAATTTGAACTGCTTCATAAAATGTACTATGCTTACACCAAAAACCATGTTCACCTAAAAAATATCCGTGATCACTCCACAAAATTATTGTGGTATTTTCTCTTAAACCAGCTTCTTCTAACCCATCAATTAATTTTCCGATCATTGCATCCATGTATGAAACACTTGCATAATATCCATGAATCAAATCCTTTGATAATTCATTGTCAAGTAGACCTTCTGCGGGAATTCCAAGATAATTTTTTCTTAGTTCAGCTGAATTATGTTGCGCTTCAATTGCTATGTCAGGGGAATTTAAAGGCTGATATGTATTATCTGCTAATTTTATTTTATCGTGGTCATACATATCCCAATACTTTTTGGGCTGTATGAAAGGGAGGTGTGGAGAAACATATCCAATTGCCATAAAAAAAGGTTTTCCATTATTGCTAAATTGCTTAAACTTTTCAATTGCCTTTAGTGTAATTTTTCCATCATTATATGCAAAGTCGTCTACGTCAGGATATTCAACGATTGGATTTTTCTTACCATACTCACCTGTTTCAGCATTATCTCGTAATCTTATAGATTCTGGATCCTGAAAATCAGCTTGAGCAGCACCGTTATCTTTTTCTGTCCAATGTTCTGCAAAATCATCATTGTGATGGTAAATCTTTCCATATGAAATAGTTTCATATCCATTTTCTTTAAAAATCTGATTAAGCGGAATTGCATCTGGAGCATCAACTGAAGCTCGAGTTGAAAAATCATTAAATCTCTTCTCGCTTGGTCTTATGCCAGTCATAATGCTTGCTCTACTTGCCCCACATACTGCAATATTTGTAAAAGCATTATTAAATTGTACACCCTCGGAAGCTAGCTTATCCATGTACGGCGTAATCATTTTCTCATTTTCATAATTATAAGAATTCATAGTTGGCCTTAGATCATCAATTGAAATAAAAAGTATGTTGTGTTTTTTTTCAACATGATTATTGCATGATATTAGAAAAACCCCTAAGATGATTACAAATATTTTTTTCATTATAAATTTAGTTTGATGTTATTTCTGATGCTTTATATCCTAGTCTAATTGCCCTTGCAACAATTTTTTGTTTGTCCCCAAGCAATATAGGCTTGTAATATAAACTCCAGCTATTTGTTCCTATTTGGTCTTCAATTTGGTAGCCTATTGAAGCTCCATTTGTAATTGATGTCAGTTCATATAAACCATCATCCCTCATTTTAAACTCAACATTTTCTGTCTTTGGCTGAATTAGATTTGGCCAAAATGATTCTACTATTTTATTCTCGGGAATAAATCCCTGATCATTGATTTCCTTTTGCCAATTTTCTAAAGCAACTCTAAAATCATTTATCCTATCAGCATGTTTTGGGTCATCAATAATATTGTTGACCTCATACGGATCAGTTTCAAGATCATAAAACTCCTCAGAAGGTTTTGTTTTCATAAATATATATTTTGCATCACCTCCTAACATATCTAAACTATCCATTTGAATAAGTTTAGAATTCATAGTAATTCTTTCTCTGTATTTATTTCGGTAGATTAGAGGTAGTTCAGGCATAAAGTTTTTGATGTAAACATACCTTCCATCCAAAACCGATCTTTGCATATCTGTACTTTCGTCAAATCTGTCGGCAGTACCAAATGCATATTTCCTTGGACTTTCTTCATATTGACCAGCTATTGCCTTACCATCATAATGTTTTGGAGGTTCGATATTTAAAAGAGATAAAACCGTAGGGCCTAAATCCATCAGAGATACAATTCTATCATCAACTGTTCCAGCATCTATTTTATTTGGATATCTAATTATTAAGGGAACATTTAATCCACTATTTCCAACAGCTCTTTTTTGTCTAAGTAGGTTTCCCCCGTGATCGCTCCAAAACATAATAATTGTATTCTCTAATAATCCGTCTTCCTCTAATTGACTAATTATCTCACCTACTTTTTCATCCATAGCCTCAATATTAGAATACTTTCTAGCAATATCATTTCTAACTTCTGGAATATCCGGAAAGTATGATGGAATTTCCACATCTTTAGGTTTGACAGTTAGAGGTTTATTACTCCTTTCCCAAATTCTTGATTCATGGGTTAGTAATGTGTTCCAAACATAAAAGAATGGTTTGTCTTTTGGCGCATCCCGAAAACTTACGGTTGATGATACTTCATCCCACGCTGTAAACGGGGCATTAAATTGATAATCACATTTAAAATTGTTTGCACAATAATATCCATTAGCTCTTAAAATCTCGGTAAATGGTTTTACGTAGGTTGGCGGAACTACCTCATACTCTGGAATATTTTTCCCAGCCTTATCGATTACGCCGATATCTTTTCTGTGAGTAACCTGCTCAGGAGTTTTATAATTGTGATAATCTCCCGTTCTCATATTGTGTGCTCCAAGTCTAGCAGAATACATTCCTGTTATAATTGAGAACCTGCTTGGGGCACAGACTCCAACAGTTGAATACGCATTAGTATATCTAACTCCTTCTGCTGCAAGCTTATCAAGGTTTGGTGTTTTAACCACATCATTGCCATATGAACCTAATATAGGTCCCATATCCTCACAACTTATCCATACTACATTAAGTGGTTTTTGGGTTGTTTTTATATTTTCAGAGCATGAAAAAAATAGAGGAATAATTAGCAATATAAGTTTTGACTTAAGCATATTAATAGTGGAGTTTAATATAGTCTTCATTTTTTAGTTTACCGGTCAAATTTTGAGGAACTCTATTCCATTTTGAGTTTTTATCCAAAGGATGAAGGGTAGGTTTTAATATTGAAATTGGATCTTCCAAAAGAAAATCTTCTTGAGTTTTCATCCAATTTTTTAAAGCAATTGATAATCTGTTTCTTATTTTTTTGTATTTATTATCCTTTATCAAATTTACTTTTTGATATGGGTCTTTTTCTAAGTCGTACAATTCTTCGTAAGGAATATTTGGAAAAGATTCTGCTCCGATTTTGGCAAATTCGTTTATAATTGGATTGTCACCCAAATTTGAATTGACAACCTCAATGGAATTAAAATTTCTTATGAGCTTAAACCTTGAGTCTCTTACCATTCTAGAAGGGAAAATTTTACATTCCCTAATATTTTGTCTAGTAGCTACCCCGTATATATATTCATTAATTTGTTTGTCATCACCTTTTAATGACACAACAAAACTTTTCCCGTCAAGTTCTCTTGGAATTTTGGTTTTTGATACTTCCAAAATAGTAGGTAAAACATCTACAAGAGTCAACAATGTTTCAGAGGTTGTGTTGGGCATAATTTTTCCAGGCCATCTAACAACAAACGGAAGACGAAGTCCTTGTTCTTTTAAACTCCACTTACCACTGAGACCATGGTCTGAAGCATAAATAAACATAGAGCTTTCTTTATGACCATACTTGTCTACCATTTCTAAAACTTTTCCAAGCTGATCATTATCGTCTTGAATGTTTTGGTAATACCCTGGCTTGTGATTACCAACATAATTTGGATCATATGGCAATTTAAAAATATCAGCTTTGCTATAATTGTCAGTTTTAGGGAACGGACCATGAGGATAATCTGAAGCAATAATTAAGCAAAATGGTTTATTTACATTTTTTAAATAGTCGTCAATTTTTTCTAGCGGTAAATATCTGTTATTAACCTTTGGAAAGTAGTGTGTCCAGTCAAATACTTTGTTTGGTTTGACATGGCTCTTGCCGGCTAAAACTACTTCATATCCTGACTCCTTTAACAGCGATGTAATGCTTTTTATATTTGGCTTTACACCAATATGATTTGCCATGCAACCGTTTTTTACTGGGTACATTCCTGTAAAAATTTGTGATCTACTAGGAGCACAGATAGCCTGACCGGTATAAAAATTTGTAAATTTTATTCCTTGAGTTGCTAGAAGATCAACATTACTAGTTTCAACTTTTGGGTTGCCATAAACTCCGTAATCTAAAAGATCCTGATCATCTGAAAGATAAAAGATTATATTGGTAGGCTTTGATTCTTGTTGAGCGTAAAAATTATTAAAAAACAATAAAAATATTAATGCAAAATAATATGTGGGTCCGTTTATTTTCATTGTTTGATTATCTTTTTAGTAACTGTTTTTTTATTAGTCATAGAGTTTATCTTTAATAAATAAGTGCCTTTTTGAAATTTAGATATATCAATTAAAACTTCTTTATTATCGCTAAACCTGTCGATTAATTTTTGACCCTGCAAATTAAAAATCTTAACATTATAATTCGAATAATCAGGTAGAATCAAATTGAGTTGATCTTCTGCTGGATTAGGGAATAACTCAACCTGAAAATCATTATTGTTTACAAAATTAAACTCACTGTTAGAAAGAGATTCATCAATATCAAAGACTAGTGAAGTTAAAGACAATTCGGGTAGAGTTGTTGTAAAATATCTGTTATAATAATCAATTTCATTTATACCCAAGGATGAAAACTCCTCAGAATCATTATTAGTGGTTAAAAAAGTTTCAACTGAAATTGCGCCAAGCGGAACATCTACTGAAAAATCCTTTTCATTTCCCTCATTGAATATTTGAACTATTACTTTAGATTCATCATCTGAAATAAATCCTGCAACAAAAACTCCATCTTCATCACTTGAGGCAGAACTAATTAGGTTATAATCTTTCTTAACCAAGTTTGCAAAATGTTTAAATGAATGATATCTTTTTGGTAAAATTATTTCACCCGTAGGAGTCCATGCAACTAAGCTAGAATAACCATTGTTATCGGCTTCCTCATAAAATAAATGTAGCATATAAGCAGTAACTCCACCTTCGTTAAATCCTCTTATTATCCACTTAATGTAATTTGCTGCATCTGTCATTGATTGATCTGTACTATTGAGATTAGCCGATTCTGTTACCCATACCGGTTTGCCATTAGCCGCTACTTTTAATGCATTCCAATTAGCATTATGATTGGGGTCTGCATAAGTATGAGTGCCTACAATATCAACAGCTTCCTCAACAGCTGAATTTTCAAACATTGTATTAATATAATTTGTAGCAGAGGTTCCGGAATTTTGAGATTCAACCCTGAAACATTCAGGTGAAACTATATTAATATGATCCAAACCAGAATTTGACAACCTAGCGTTAAGATTTATTAATATACTTGATAATTCTGAAGGTGTTGTATTCATAGATTCATAGGAAACTTCATAGTCAGGTTCATTTGTGGGTGAAATTGCAGTGACTTCAATTCCATACCTAGACTCCATACCATTTAAAAATGCAACAAGAAATTCACTAAATTCTGATTCTCCTCCACTAATCAGAGTGCCTCCGCCATTATGTTGACCGTTTGTTTTAAGCCAGGCTGGGGCGCTGTTACAGTTGCCAATTACATGATCGAATCCATTAATACTTTGACTAAAAGCATTTTGTAAGGCTTCACCAACATATCTAGTTCTCCAACTATTTGGATCGCTATCGTATCTTGTCCAGTCAAGTTGTGATTCGTCTAAGCTATACGGATCGTCATTATCATTTTCAGGCTCTAAATCATGATAAACAAAAAACCTAATCATATTAACCTCAAGGTCATTAAAGCAATACTGTTCAATCTGCTCTCTAAACGAGTCGTTTAATACATAGAGATCCTCAGTTCTTCTTTTAATTCCTGCTCCAAAACCATCAACTACTTGTAGTTTTTCTTCAGGTTGAAAGGTTATTCTATCACCGGGGGAAATACTCACCTCATCTAAAAAGTAAGTTACGTCAGATTGCATGTACCAAAACCTTACCCTATTGTTATCACTTGAATTTTCGACGGTAAAAGTGTGAGAATATCTTTGCCATTCATTTGTTATCCAAATATTTTGTCCCTGATAGCTGCCAGAAACATCAGATTGAAAAACAAGTTTCACTTGCCTCGAGTCTGCTCCTTGAACTTTGGCAAAAAAAGTAACTGTATATTTTTGACCGGCAATTACTTGAAAAGGATATTCACTTTTTGAACTAACATGCCACCCGTTTGCACCCAATGAATGTACTTCACACTTAAGAGCTTTTGTGCTGCCCGCAACTAAATCATTTGTTTCAATTGAGTATGTTGCCTCTCCTCCCTCGTTGGCTTGATGGCTCCAATATTGAAATTCATTATTTTCAACATCTTCTAAAAAGCCATTGGCAAGAGGTAATTGATTTTGTGAAATCAAAGGACACAAAACCAAAGTCATTAAAGCTGTTATTATTAACCTTCTCAATATTCAAAATAAAATGCTACCACTAATATCACAATTAATGGCAGCATATATAAATTTAAATTTTTAGTCAATTAAATCGTTAGTGTTGATTTCAATTAACGGAATTGGCAATGACATTACTTGAGACTCGTCAGTACTCAAAGTAAGATCTACTGCAGGATTATGAATAGGGTTGTTATTGTGAAATAAAATTGTCCTATTTAAAAAATAATCAAATCCTCTTCTTCTGTTATTATGTGCATCCTCTCCTTCACCTAACATTTCAAATCTATACTCATACATAATCGCATCTCTAAATTCAGCTTGAGTTCCAAAATAATCTGCTTGAGGACTCATCCCAACTCTACTTAATAGTTCAGTTACAAATCCTAATTGTTGACCATTGTCTAATTCATTTGATATTTCAGCAAGCATTATTAGCAATTCGCCGTATCTATAAATGATTAAATTCTGATCTCCGTATTGATTACTGTGCTGAGTGTCTTTCTCTGTGAATTTGAAGAAAAATGGATGTGCCTTGGAAAAGTTTGGCCTATTAGGATTAGAAGGATAAACAGTAACTAAATTTCCATTATCCGCTCTATTATAACTATGTAAGTAGGTTCCCTCCAGCCTCGGGTCATTTGGATAGGTTGATGTGTGATGATTATAAACATCTGCACTAACCCTTAACCATCCAAAATGTTGACCTAGTTTATATTTCCATGGGGTAAAATTTCTTCCCATTTGTGAGTTTGCAGCATCTTGGCTTATTTGTAATTCCCAAATAGATTCGGATGAATTTTCATTAGTATCGGTGAATAAACTGCTATAATCAGCAACTAAACTGTATTGACCATAAACCTGCATAGCTTGTTCGTAAGCTAATTGCCAGTAATCCATTTCACTTAATCCGTCAGCTCTTAAATCTGGATTAGTAGCTAGGGTCATATAAACTTTTGCAAGTAACATATTAGCAGCATACTGCCTAGGATATCCAGTTCCAAAATTGCCATTCATTAGAGAGATTGCCATTTCAGCATCAGAAATTATTTGTGCATAAATGTCCTTTGAAGGTGATGTTGCTAAATGTAAGTTTTCATTGTTTGGTAATGATAGCCAAAGAGGTACATCTCCCCATAATCTAGTTAAAGAAAAATATGACCATGCTCTAACAAAGTATGCTTGGCCAGCGATGTCATTAAACCCTGATTCATCAGATGATGATGGCTCTAAGACTGTTGAAACATTTTCTATAGCACCGTTACACCTGGCAATAACCCTATATAATCCACCCCACATATTCTCAGAATCTATATCATAGGTTGGTTTTAAAGAGAATAAGTTTGCATTGTTTACATTATTAACGTTGTTACCGCCATTTTTACCTGTAACAAATAATCCCGAATAACCTGCAAGAGCAAAAAGTCTTTGCTCCTGAGCTCCATAGCTAGTTAATCCCTGATAAATTCCATCTAATGCGCCTTTTGCAACATTTATATCAGTATAAACTGCTTGAGAATCCAAAAATATTGGATCTTCATCAAGGTCACATGACATTGAAAATATCCCAATTATAGCTAATAATATTATTTTAAAATTTTTCATAATTAAAGAATTTAGTTTTTTTAATTGTTTAAAATCCAACATTTAATCCCAGTATAAATGTTCTTGCATTTGCTCTTCCGTTCCAGTCAACCCCATTGATTAACCCATTGTATAAAAAGCTTGATATTTCAGGATCATATCCCGAATAATCAGTCCATGTAAGTAAGTTTTGTCCTGCTATAAATAATTTTAAATTACTTATTGAGTCGTTATTATTTACATCAAAGTCATAGCTTACAGTAAGATTACTTAATCTTAAGTAACTTCCATCTTCTATAATTCTATCGGTCATTGCTGGTTGACCATTTGTCGTATATCCAATTCTAGGATAGGTGTTTGTTTGAGCATCAGGTCTCCATGCATTATAATAAGCATCTGGTGCAATGTTTAAATATGTAAGTCCTTCTGCATTATCTAATTGAAGCAAGTTTCCATTTGCAATATCATTTCCATAAACTCCATTAAATAAAATGCTAGCCGATAGTCTTTTATAGTTTAGATTGAAATTAAATCCATATATAAAATCAGGATTTGGATTTCCTATAAAGGTTCTGTCATTTAAATCAATAATACCATCTCCATTTTGATCAACAATTTTGACATCACCTGGGACAGCAGCAGTACCAAAAATATTTGGAAGTACGTCACCTGTCTGATATATTCCATCCGTCTCTAAACCATAAAACAAACTTGTTTCTTCACCTTCAACAAAAACATTTGCTGGGTATTTAAATATGTTTCCTCTTGAGACCTGTGCACCAAAATAAAACCTTCTTTCTTCAGCAATTCCGTCTATATAAAATTCGTCTAATGGCTGTGCTGCTAAATTTGTAATTTTTGTTTTATTAAAACCGATATTGCCTCCAAAAGTTAAATTGAAATCATTGTTAGATACAAGCTCAGTATCTAAGGAAATCTCCAGACCTTTATTTGAAATTTCACCTCGATTTACAAGAATATTTGAAAAACCAGAGGATGTTGGAATATTTACATTTTGTAATAAGTCTTTTGTTGTTTTCTCGTAAATGTCAATTGTACCACTTACTTTTCCGTTAGTTGTTGTAAAGTCAGCTCCAACATTTAGCTGCTCCGTGGTTTCCCAAGTCAGGTCAGGATTTGCAACATTTTGTAAAGCAATAGGAACATTTGTACCCCCATCTGGATTTCCATACAAATTTGGTGAAACTCCATAATTAGACAATGTACCATAAGATCCAATTCCATGATTACCAATTTGACCCCAACCAGCTCTTAACTTAAGCTCGTCAAATATTTTTAAATCATTATTCTGATGAACATTCCATGCTAATGCAAAAGAGGGGAAAAATCCATAACGATTATTTTGAGCAAACTTTGAAACCCCATCTCGTCTAAAAGTTGCAGTCAAAATATATGTATTATCATAAGTATAATTGAACCTACCTAATAATGAAAAGATTTGCTGATCACCTTTAATATAAGTAAGCGGTCTGGTAATAACTTGTCCAAACGCTGGGTTTTGTGTTGTAAACTGCGTAGTTACAAAATCTTCAACTGCATAGATATTATTTGAAACTTTTCTTACATCATATGTAACACCAAGAACACTATTAATTCTATGCTTACGCTTTAATGTTCTGTTAAATCTTAAAAAATTATTTACTTGAAAAGAAGAGTTGTTAAGACCAGTAATTTGTAATGCTCCATTTGCATTATTACCCAGCCAGGTTGTTGTTCCAAAAAATCTTCTTCTTTCTTTGGTTCTAATATTTCCGCCAACCTTAACTTGATATCTGAGGCCTTGAACAGGTAATTTATATGTAAGACCAATGTTACCGATGTATCTACTTTCTTTTGAAATATCCTCAAAATCGTTTATCCAGGAATATGGATTTGAAAGATCTAAATCTTCACCAAAATCCTCAAATTCTTCGGTGATAATAGGCCTAAAAGAAATAAGGTTTTTAATAAAACTTTGATTTGAGCCTCCGATTAAGTCACCACTTTCAGCAAAATTTGTTGAGCTTAAATATCCACTCATTCTTGCCTCAAGTATAAGCTTATCATTAAGATCCTGATTAAGATTAATCCTTAAATCGCCACTTTTAAATGATGAGGTTGGAACTACCCCAGCTTGGTCATCAAATCCAGCAGAAATATAATAATTTCCATTATCAGTTCCGCCTGAAACAGAACCTCCAACTTTTCTGCTAATTCCACTTGTATATATTTCATCTTGCCAATGATATGAGCGAGCTGGTGTTCCTGAAATAGTACCGTCAGACTCAATACCATATATTGCATAATCGTCATCAATAAAATATCTTGGGTCCAATCCATTACTTGCTTGGACCTCGTTAACATAAGCAGCGAAACCATAAGGATCTAAAACATTATATTTTTTTGAAATGACTCTCACAGAAGTATTACTAAACGCTTCAATATTAACTTTACCACTCTTTCCTTTTTTCGTTGTTATAACAACTACTCCATTAGCACCTCTAGAACCATAAATAGCAGTAGCAGATGCATCTTTCAAAACCTGTATACTTTCGATATCTCTTGGGTTGATTCCGTTTAAACCATTTTGACTTTCTTGACCAGAATTACCAACCCCAGCTGGTAAAACATCTTCACCTGCCGAAGAAATAATTACACCATCAACAACATAAAGAGGCTCGTTATTTCCTCGTAAACTATTGGTTCCTCTAATTTTTACGCTGATTCCAGCTCCTGGAGTTCCTCCATTTTGAATTACCTGTACTCCTGCAGCTCTACCTTGTAATAGCTGATCAATAGAGTTTGATTGATTGGCAACTTCTTCATCAACTTCAACTTGTGATAGCGAACCTGTTAAATCCTTTTTTAATACTGAACCATACCCAACAACAACTACTTCTTCTAGTTGCTCAAGATCAGGTATCATCATAATGGAAATATTGTCTGATGATGAAACATCAACTTCCTGTGTTGTATAGCCTAAATAAGAAAATATTAAAACCTTAGGTTTTTCTGAAGGAATTGTAATAGAAAAATTCCCATCAAAGTCTGTTAAGGCTCCAAGATTTGAATTCTGAACTGTGATGTTAACTCCCACAAGTGGAAGGCTATTTTCATCATTAACAGTTCCCGAAATCGTTTTCGTTTGAGAGAAAACAAATATTGGAAATAAAATAAATAATGCAAGTAGTTTTTTCATGATTAGCTTATTTCTGATTAAAATTTATTGTAATAAATATAACACTATAGGTTGGTTTAGAAAAGATATTGTTAAATAATACCTTGAATTTTTACATATTTAATAAATAACCCCGTTAAACTTTGATTAATTTATAAGTTTTTTAACTAAATTTTACGATTTTAGATTTTATATTTGCGTCGCAAGCATAGTAATTTAAAAGCTGTTAAACTAACCTGAAATCTGATTATGAAAAGTAAATTTATATATACAATTTCATTAGTACTTATTTTTATTTCAAACTCGATTTTTGGACAAATTGAGCTTCCTATAAATTTTGAGGATGAACAAATCACAAACAGTGACATTATTCACTTCAACGGTGGCTCAGGTTATGTTGTATATAATCCTCAAATTGACGATGATAATCCAAGCGAATATGTTGGGGTTATCATAAGGGACGGAGGAGATATTTGGGCTGGTACCTATATTGAGCTTGATAGTTATTTGGATTTTTCTAGTAACACTACACTGAACATGAACGTTCTGTCTCCTTATCCAGGGCTAATGGTTAAGTTTAAAATCGAAGGTGATGTAGGCGAATTTCCATCTGAACCTGCAACAGAAAGAGACGCCTATACTACAAAGACTAACGAATGGGAAATACTATCCTGGGATTTTTCAGGAGAACCCTCAAACACATATAGAAAGCTTGTATTAATGTTTGATTTTGGAAATATTGGTGACGGTACTGCTGACTCTACATTTTATTATGATGATATTTATCAAACTGATCCAAGCGGGGGTCTTAGCCAAATGGATTTACCAGTTACCTTTGAAGATCCCAGTGTATATTATGTGTTGACAGACTTTGGGGGAAATGGTCCTTCAACAATTTTAGAAACGGTTGACGGCAATTACGCAAGGGTAGAAAAGAATAGTGGCGCTGAAACATGGGCTGGAGTTACAATTGGTTCTGGTGCTGGGTTTTTAAACGATATTCCAATCACGAATACTGACACAAAAATGTTTGTACATGTTTATGTTTCGGGCACAACACAAACTGGAATTCCCATAAAATTAAAAATCGAAAATTCACAGGACCCAACTCAATCAGTTGAGACAGACACTTACACTACAGTTGCTGGGGAATGGGAAACTATGGAGTTTGATTTTTCGAATGAATCTGAGGGAACAGCGGCCCTCAATACAGATTTTGTTTTCGATATGGCTTCCATATTTTTCAATTTTGGATCGTCAGGAAATCAGAATATAGTTTACTACTTTGATAATGTTTCATTTGGATCTCCATTAAATGCTGATGATAATTTTTTCAATACTTATAAAATTTATCCAAATCCGTTTATTGATGTAATAAATCTTTTCGGTATTGAAGGAGATGAGACTATTATTATTAACGATATTCTTGGTAAAGAAATTTTTAAAGGGATTGGAGTCGAAGAAATTAACCTTTCAGGTTTTGAAAAAGGAACGTACTTTTTGACTCTTTCAAAAGGAAGTCAAAGCAATACATTCAAGGTCATAAAAAAATAATCTAATGAAGGGTTTCTGGAATCAAAATAATTATAGAAAACTACTTAATCTTTCTGTTTTTTTAATCGTCCTTGGTGGGGTATTGTCTATTATTGAGTTGCTCACAGAAAATAGTAGTTCAATATTCCTCTCGGGAATTGTTTTGCTAATTATTTTGAAAATTTTTAAATCTAAATTTTATTAACCAACTACTTTCTTAAAGATGTTGGATTGGCAAAATCTGTGGTAACATAAGCATCAGGGTTTACGGATCTTATTATTGAGAGCACCTTTCTTAGTTTTCTTCTTGGCACAATGCACCATGAAATTGTTACAGCACCATCCCTACCTTTTGCTTTAATATCAGTAACCATAAAACCCTTATCTCTAAGTGGCTTACTAATATTTGCAGATTTTGAGGGTGTAAAAACTCTAACAACAGCACTACCAAGACCAATAAATTTTTCTAATTGGATTCCAAGTAATGTTCCAGCTGCAAAACCAAAAGCATATGCCGCTATCAAAAAAGGGTCATTTATATCTTTGATTACTTGTGATACCGCTAGAATCCAAATTGCAGATTCAACCAGCCCAATAAATGCTCCAAGGACTGGCTTTTTAGTAACTACCAAAGCCCTAACCGTTGTTAGTGATTGATCAATAAGCCTCAAAACAAAAATTAAAAGCGCAGATAGAAATAGACTCATAATTATGTGATAATAAATATTAGTATTATCTAAAATTAGATGATTTTATAAAGCTTTTAATTTTAAATTTGTTTTTTTATTCACTTAGTTATGATAAGGGCAGGAGAAATTTCTGATATAGATGCTATTTTAAATATTACAAAATCATGCGCCTTGCACATGATTCAAAATAATATCTATCAGTGGAATGAGCATTATCCCGACAGAGGCTCTTTTATTAATGACGCAGAAAATCAGGAATTATATGTTTATGTCATAAACGGCAGTGTGGTTGCATGTATTTCTCTTTGTATGCATATGGATGAAGTTTATTTGCCTGTAAAATGGAAAACTAAAAATGATAATAATTTATACATTCACAGATTGGCAGTTCATCCTGATTTTCAAAAAAAGGGTATTGGAAAAATCTTGATGGATTTTGCTGAAAAATATGCTAGAGAAAAAAAGTTTGCATCTGTCAGGTTAGATACATTTTCTGTGAATAAAAGAAACTTAAAATTTTACGAATCAAGAGGTTATGAGCGATTAGAAGGAATCTATTTTCCAAAGCAGAGTGAGTTTCCTTTTTATTGTTATGAATTAATA
>ENA-OSEY01001353-OSEY01001353.1-marine-metagenome-genome-assembly--contig:-NODE-1353-length-17073-cov-9.674041_pt1 | contig 17073 bp, 20 predicted proteins | sample MGYA00248465_ERZ534230 | MGnify/ENA primary metagenome ERZ534230 (study PRJEB26409, sample SAMN06344110) | marine metagenome | isolation source: Sea water from surface | place: Atlantic Ocean:Southern...
TATCAACAGATATGTTGGTTTCTTTTGTTTTTCTATTTATTTTAGCTTTTCTCTTCATTTTTAAACAACATATATAGCGATTATCTCGCTATATCAATAATAGTCTCGTCCCCTTGAAGTATAAAAAATAATCTCCATCTAATAGTCATGACAACAATTGTATTAGTAAGAAAAAATAATGACGTAGTTGTGGCGGGCGATGGACAAGTTAGTATGGGGAATACTGTTATTAAAAGCACAGCTAAAAAAGTTAGAAGAATTGAAAAAAGAGATGTCGTAGCTGGATTTGCAGGATCAACAGCTGACGCACTAACTTTATTTGAGAGATTAGAATCAAAATTAGAAAAACATGCAGGTAATCTTTCGAGATCCGCTGTAGAATTAGCAAAAGATTGGAGAACTGATAAATATTTGAGAAGATTAGAAGCATTAATGGCTGTGGCAGATAAAGAAAAGAGTTTTATAATCTCTGGTACAGGAGATGTTTTAGAACCAGAAGGTGATGTTATTGGAATAGGCTCGGGTGGAAATTATGCATTAGCGGCTGCAAAGGTTTTAATGGATACCGATATGTCCGCAGAAGAAGTTGCAAAAAAAGCAATTAAAGTAGCTTCTGATATATGTGTATTCACAAATAATAATTTAAATATTGAAAAAGTATAATGGAAAAATCAAACGTAACAACTTTAAAACCTAAAGACAAAAAAGAGGAAAAAGAAAATTTAACCACTTCTCTTTCCCCAAGAGAAATAGTCTCAGAACTAGATAGATTTGTTGTAGGACAAAATAAAGCCAAAAGAGCAGTTGCAATAGCTTTAAGAAATAGATGGAGAAGACAAGCATTAACTGGAGATATGAAAGATGAGGTTTTACCTAAAAATATCTTAATGATAGGTCCAACAGGTGTAGGTAAAACAGAAATTTCAAGAAGACTATCAAAACTTGCTGAAGCTCCTTTTGTAAAAGTAGAAGCTACAAGATTTACCGAAGTAGGTTATGTAGGTAGAGATGTTGAACAAATAGTTAGAGATTTATTAGAAATAGCAATCTCAATGGAGAAAGTTAAAAAAAGAAAAGAAGTTAAAGCTCAAGTACAAAAATTAGCTGAAGAAAGAGTTCTAGACGCATTAGTTGGTCCAAAAGCAAGTGTTGCTACAAGAGAGAGTTTCCGAAAAAGATTACGAAGTGGCGATTTAGATGATAACGAGATTGAAATTGCTGTGAGTGAAAGCGGAGGTATGCCTTCATTTGAAATTCCAGGAATGCCTGGAGCAAATATTGGGATGATTAATATTTCAGATATGCTTGGAAAATCTATGGGCAGTAAGCCAAAAAGAAAAAAAATGTCAGTAAAAGAATCCTATGAAATTTTAATGAATGAGGAGTCAGATAAACTTATAGAGCAAGATAAAATAATAAAGTCTGCCAAAAATACTACAGAAAATAATGGAATTGTTTTTCTAGATGAGATAGACAAAATTTCTGCAAGAACAGATAGAGTTGGTGGTGACGTTTCAAGAGAAGGTGTTCAAAGAGATTTATTGCCGTTAATAGAAGGTACAACTGTTAGCACTAAATATGGGCCTATCAAAACTGATCATATTTTATTTATAGCATCTGGTGCTTTTCAACTTGCAAAACCTTCAGATCTGTTACCAGAATTACAGGGAAGACTCCCTATTCGAGTTGAGCTTGATCCACTAACAAGTGAAGATTTCAAAAGAATACTTAAAGAACCTGATAACAGTTTAATAAAGCAATACAAAGCTCTCCTTCAAACTGAAAAAGTCGAATTGGAATTTACAGAAGACGGTATAAATACAATTGCCGATATTGCAATGGAAGTAAACTCAACAGTAGAGAATATAGGTGCGAGAAGATTACATACTATTATTGAAAGAGTATTAGATGAAATTAGTTTTACCGCAACTGATAAGGCTGGAGAAAAAATTGTAGTAGACTCAGAGTATATAAACAAAAATTTAGGTGAATTAACTAAAGATACTGATTTATCTAAGTTTATTTTATAACTTTATATTCAAAGTTTTGAGTTTCATCATTCACTTGTAATTCAACAGCACCATTTCTTAGATGAAATTTCCTAGCCATTTCAGTTAATGGTGAAAGAGTAACTAATCTGTTTAAATGATTTGACTTTTTAATCATTTTATAAACTTCTTTTACAATAAGTTTACCTCCACCTTTTTTTTTTGACCAAACGGTATAGGCGATAGCAATTTTACCCACATTTTGATCTCTATGTGCACTTTGCAAAAATGCGTCTTTACTTAATAGATCTAATTCATCTACGGTTTTGGGAATATTATTTGTAAAAGCAAAACACATTACAGCATGGATTTCACCTTGATATTTCACACCATAAATTTTTCTTCCAAAACTTGTTCTAAATTCGTTGCTTAGCTCAGGTCTTACAGGATCATCGCTTGTATCACATTTTTCAAGTTCAACTAGTTCAGCACCTTTAACCCAATCAAAAAAGTTTTTTATCTTTTTTTCTAAATTTTCTTTAACTTTAAATAAGTTTTCTTTATTTTTAGAAATATTTTTTTTTATTTTTTCGTTAAGATCATTTGTTTTATTTTTTATATCTATTTTCATTATTTTTTTGCTTTTAGGTAAATAGAAAAGTCTCCACTATTTAAATTTTGGATATCATCGTGATCTATTTTTTTTATCATATCAACTAATTCTTTTTCTCCCTGAATAAACTCAGGTACTGAATATTTTAAAATTCCTAATTTATTTGATTTATAAGGGTCTTTTATATTATTTGAACGGTTTCCTTTCCCAGTTATAATTTTTAATTTTTTAATACCATTATTGTAAGAGTTTATTATCAAATTCTTGACTGCAATATTTGCATCTCTGAGCCCATAACCATGCAAATCTAAAGTCTCTTCATATTTTGGTTTTTTTTTATAAATTTTATTATCTTTGTCTTCCAATCTCTCATTGCTTTTGATAAAATTTTCCCAGTCTTTTTTATCTTTGTCTGAAATTTTATTGTTCAATTAAACTTGAGTGTCTATTAATAACCAATTTGGATTATTAGTCGTAACATCTTTTTGAAATTTCCACGTATCATAAACCTTTTTAATTTTATCAGGATCGCCAGAAATTACTTTTTTTTCTTTATCTTTTATAGATGAAATTATTTCACTAACAAAATCAACTGTTACCTCTAGAAAATTATTTTTTTGTTCGTGATCTTTTATATTTGATGAATTGATACCAATAAAGGTTGTATCAGAAGTATAGCCTTTAGAATCTCTCTCTTTTATTGCATCACTAAATTCGTCATAAACTTTTTTGTTTAGTAAATTTTTAATATCTTTAAGGTTTCCCTTAGAAAAGTTTGTTATAATTGTTTCGTATGCAATATTAGCACCTTTTAAAAACTCCTTTTTTTGTGCATCATCGAAGGAATTTATATCTACTTTTTTTTCGGCTTTTTTAGGCTGAAAATCATGAGGAAAGCTTGTTGAAATATCCTCTTCATATCCTGTTTTTTTTCCCAAAATCCCTCTTAGCCTCAAAAATATGAAGCCAGCAATCATTGCTAAAAGTATAATATCAATGTATTCAAAACTATAACTCATATTAATATAATATTTATTATGTTAGACAATTTCAACTGACAATTTACATTAAAGACAAATGAACACAGCGCTTATTCTAATTATTTTAATACCAATTATTGAAATTTATCTATTTATTAAGATTGGATCGCAAATAGGAGCTTTCAATACCATTTCTCTAATATTTATAACTGCTATACTTGGTGTATGGTACGCACGATATGAGGGTTTTAACACTTTAAAATCTGGATTAAGCCAACTAATTAAAAACGAATTACCACTTTATGAGATAATTTCTGGTGCTGCTCTAGCTGTTGCAGCTATTCTTTTAATAATCCCAGGTTTTGCTACTGATTTCTTGGGTTTAATAATGATATTCCCTCCTACAAGAAAGTTGTTATTTGGGAAAATATCAAAAAATTATTCCAAAAGAAAAAATTATAATGATAAAATTATTGAAGGAGAGTCTGAAGATTTGGATGACAAGAAATAAAAATGGATAAAAAATTCGAGATTATACTAAGTTTCATAAAAGATCTTTCCATAGAAACTCCGGATGCAGAAACACTTTTGTTTGTAAGAGAAAATATTGATAAGTACCAACTAGGGATTGATATATCTTCAAAACCTTTAAAAAATAAAATGATAGAAGTCAGCACAAAACTATCATTCAGAGACAAGAGCACTAATGAAAAAAAATCTGTATTTGAAATAGATTACGCATCTGTTGTCAAAATCGATGAAGGTGTGAATGATAAAAAAGAACTTGGTAAAATATTACTCTGTGATGTCCAAAAAGAAGTCTATCCAGAATTAGAAACCATATTTGTAAATCTAATAAATAAATCTGGTTATCCAAATATTAAGTTCGAAAAAAAAGTAGATTTTGAGAAATTATATAGTGATAAATTAAACTAGAAATAATTTTTTTTCATTTTACTTTTAATAAAACTTTTATGTAGTTCGAACTCTTCTTTAGAGATTGGTACAACTTTTTTTGAATAATCTTGATTGCTAATATTTTTTAAATTTTCTTCTACAATGTTTTGTGTTGAAAAATTTAAAGACGGCTCTTTTTGATCTAATAAATTTATATAAACTTTTGATAACAATTCGCAGTCGATTAAGGCATTGTGTTTTTCTCTTCTTGAATTATCAATACGAAATCTCTTACACAGTGCGTCTAGACTTGCATTTGATCCAGGATATTTTTCTCTTGCTAACGTTAAAGTATCTACAACATTACTATTGTCTAGTTCTTTTTTCCCAATTAATTTTAACTCATTATTAATATGAGAAATATCAAATTCTGCATTGTGAATTATAATCTTTTTTCCATCAATAAATTTTAGAAAGTCTTCAGATATTTGTTTAAAACTTTTTTTATCAGATAAGAATTCATCAGAGTAACCATGCACCTTAAATGCACTTTCTGAAACTTTTCTTCCTGGATTTAGAAAACAGTGAAAAATTTTTTTAGTTGGAATTAAATTATCTAATTCTATACATCCTATCTCAACAATTCTATGACCTTCCTTTACAGATAAGCCTGTAGTTTCTGTATCTAGAATAACTTCTTTCATTATATTCCTAATTTTACTTTTAGCTCATTTAATTGTTTGTTAACAAATTCTTTTTTAAAGTTATTTTTAATTACAAAATTACATTTTTTTTTTTTATACACAGAAGGTAGCTGATTTTTAGCCATTATCTTATAAGTTTTTTTATTAAAATTTTTTCTACTCTTTAGTTTATTAATTATTTCATTCGTTTTGGCATCAACATAAACTAAAATTATATCTTTTATTTTGATATTATTTTCTAGCAATAAGGGAATATCTAGTACTATAACTTTTTTCTTAGAATATTTTTTCAAAAATTTTTTTAATTCCGCTCTAACAATTGGATGGACTATTTTACCTAATTTTTTTAAATTATTTTTATTTTTGTTTACAATTCTTTGTAATTCTTTTTTATCTATTGGAAATTTTGTGATCTGATTAGGAAATATTTTTTTAATACTATTATAAAACTTTTTATTTTTTTTATAAATTTTGTTTACTTCTTTATCAGCATTAAAGTTAAATTTAGTAATTTTATTAGCGATGTACGTCTTTCCTGATCCAATTTTTCCTATAATACCTATGATTATCATTCGCTTACAATTGTTATTGTCTCTTTATCGATATTAGGCATAACTTTATGCCACAATGTGAAAGATTGGTGAGCTTGATAAATAAACATCATTTTACCATTTTCTACAATATGCATCATCTGTCTCGCACTCTTAAGAAATTTGGTTTCTTCAGGATTGTAAATCAAATCATAAAAAAGAATTTTTTTCTTTATACTTTCGAAATTTAAACCTAAGTCATCTTCTTTATTCAGTCCGAGACTGGTTGCATTAATTATCATATCAAAATCTCTAATATCCCCCCAGTCAATGATCTCTATATATTCCAATTTTTCTTTAATTTTTTGTGCTTTTTCTTTAGTTCTATTCATTAAGAAAATATTTTTAGTATTTAAATTCTTTAGGGCACTTATTACAGAAGGAACAACTCCACCAGCACCTAGAATTAAAACATTTTTATTTGATGTATCAAATTTTATATGTCTAATAGCTAATTCAAAACCTGCTATATCTGTATTATGACCCACTAATTTATTATTTTCTAAATATACTGTATTGACTGATTGTGTATTTTGTGCCTCTGGACTTAATTTTTCTAAAAAAGGGATTATCAACTGTTTGAATGGAACTGTTACGTTCAATCCAGATATTTCGCCGGTTTTAACTTTTTGAACTATTTTGTTTAGGTTGTCTTTTTCTAAGAGTAATTTTTCATATTTCGCATTTAAATTATGTTTTCTAAACCAAAAATTATGCAGCTTTGGTGAAAGAGAATGACTTATTGGATTGCCAATAACAAAATATTTTTTCATTTTTGTATTCGAATTTTGCCTTTTAACTTATGGATTATAAATAAAGCTATTGCAGTTAATACTGCAAATACTTCTAAAGCATGGCCTGAGCTTCCCAAAATTAATTGGACAAAAGCAAATATTATACAAACGACGAACCAAACTAATACTAACATTATAAATTTTTTAAATAGTTTTTTAATTCACGAATCGGCAAACCCATAATTGTGTCTTTATCTCCTTCTATATTACTAAATAAATTTTTACCCTCTCCTTCAACTTGATACACATTATAAGAATATAGATTTTCATCCGTAATTTTTGAAAGATATTCAGATAATTCTTTATCACTAAATTTTTTCATAGTTAACAATGCTTTATCTGTATGGTTCCAGATCATTGATCCGTTCTTTGAAATGCACAGCGAGCTTATTAAATAATGCTTATTATTATTGAGTTTTTTTAAAATTTTCATTGCCTCTAGCCTATCCTTTGGTTTAGAAATAATATTATTTTGTAGATCTATTACACTGTCCGCTCCTAGAACTATTTTTTCTGGGTTGCTGTTACTAACTTTATTAGCTTTTAATTCTGCTAAGTTTTTTGAAACTATTTCTGGGGAAGCTCCTTCTTTAATAAGACTTTCTTTTACAGGCTCCTCGTCTACATTTGATGGTTGGACCTCACAAAATATACCGTTATTTTCAAGGATATTTTTTCTTACTTTGCTTTTCGAGGCTAAGATAATTTTATTCATTTCTACTATTTATCTCATGTATCTTGATTATTGATGCCGCCGTTTCTTCTACGGACTTTCTTGTAACATCAATGACTGGCCACTTATATTTTTTAAATGTTTTTCTAGCAGCCTTTACTTCTTCTGATATTTTTTTTAAATTTGTATAATCTGTTTTCTCATTTTCTTTCAAAGATCTTAATCTGTTTTTTCTAAGATCAATCAAGCGTTCTGGATCGGTTGTTAACCCAACGACACAAATTTTTTTTTTATTTTTTTTTATTTTTTCTGGTATAGAGTTTTCGTTGACTAAGGGAATATTTGAAGTCTTATAACCTCTATTGGCCAAATATATTGATGTAGGTGTTTTGCTTGTTCTACTTACGCCAAGTAAGATTATGTCAGATTCCTCTATATCTTTAACATCGTTTCCATCGTCATGTCTCATAGTAAATTGTATTGCTTCTACACGTTCATAATATTCTTCATTTAATTTATGTTGCCTGCTTGGAATATTTAAAGATTGTTTATTTAGTATTTTTGAAAAATTTTCTATTAATTCTCCTAAAACACCAAAACAAGGAATGCTATTCTTTTCTGACAATTCATTTAAGAATAGAGCAAGCTTCTGATCGACCAAAGTATAAAGAATAATGGTATTTTTTTTTGTTTTGGCCTCTTTCAATATTTCTGAGATTTGGTTCTCTGTTCTGGTAAATGAAAACTGCTGAGTTTTATAAGAAAAATCTTTGAATTGAGCCTTCAAAGCTGTAAAAATTCTATCTATAGTTTCACCGGTTGAGTCAGATATTAGGAATATTTCATGTGTATTCTTCATGTATAAAATTTAACAAAATAACTTAAATTTTGCTTTTAGTGTCATTTAATAGATTTTATTATAATTAGCATCCTCTTATTAACAATGTTTTAGATATTGTATAAAACAATACATTATTTTTTATAAAATTTAATATTCTCTTATAAACCTTGAAAAACAACATTTTTTCACATTTGTTTATTTTATAAAGAGTTTATAACTTGTGAAAAAATAATAATTAAACTAATTCACAATACATAATACTAATAAAGTTAAATACTTATATATATTTATTAATGGAGAAAATAAAACAAGTTATTGAAAATAGAGATGTCAAAATCAAGCCTATATGGTTGATGAGACAGGCAGGAAGGTATCTACCTGAATTTAGAGAAATTAGATCAAAAAACCAAAACTTCATAGAGTTGTGCTTAAATGAAACATTAGTTCCTGAAATAACCCTCCAACCTTTAAAAAGGTTTGATCTAGATGCCGCAATTATTTTTTCAGATATTTTAATGCTACATTATGGTTTAGGTCAGTCAGTTAAATTTAAAAAAGATTTTGGTCCTATGTTAGGAGATATTAATGATGTAGATTTAAATAATGTTACCGAGAAGAATTTTATAAAAAATCTTGAACCTGTTTATAAATCTATGAATAATCTATCTAAATCCTTAAAGGGTGGAGATAAGAGTCTTATAGGTTTTGTAGGAGCACCATGGACAATCTTAATTTATATGTTAAACCGTCAGTCACCAAAAAAAAAATTATCAAATGATCTTCATAATATTGATAAAAAAAAATCATTATCTAAAATAATAACGAACTATTTAAAAATTCACATTAGAGAACAAGTTAAATCTGGAGCAACAGTTATACAAATTTTTGATAGTTGGGCAGGTCTTGCAGCTAAAGATGATATTAAATCTATAATATATAATTGTTCAGCTGATTTAGTCGAGTTTACAAAGTCCCTTGGCGTTCCAGCGATATGTTTTCCAAGAGAAATAGTAGACTATAAGGAATATGTATCTGAAGTTAATCCTAGTGCGGTAAACATTGATTATAATGTAGATATTAATTACATCTCAAAAAATATAAATATTCCTGTCCAAGGAGGATTAGATCCTAAATTCCTCTTGTCAGACAAGGAGACTCTGAAATCTGAAAGTTTGAAAATATTAGATATTTTTAAAGACTATCCATATATTTTCAATTTAGGCCATGGTGTCCTTCCAAAGACAGATCCAAATATGGTAGATTATTTAGTAAATATTGTAAAAGATTATTAAATGAAAAACGAACATCCAGAAGTTAAGTTTGGAAAGACAGGAGTATTGCTCATAAATCTGGGAACACCAGATTCAACTAACTGGTGGGATATAAGAAAATATTTAAAAGAGTTCTTATCAGATAGAAGAGTGATAGAAGTTAATCCCTTTCTTTGGCAAATAATCTTAAATCTTTTTATTTTAACCTTTAGACCATCAAAAACTGCAAAGGCTTATAAAAAAATATGGATGAAAGATAAAAACATGTCTCCTTTAAGATATTATACAGAAATGCAATCCTCTAAATTACACAACAAAATTTCAAATAAAAATATTGTTGTAGATTTCGCGATGAGGTATGGAAATCCAAGTATAAGATCAAAGATAAATTCTTTAAAAGATTTAGGGTGCGAGAATTTAATTGTACTACCTCTTTACCCGCAGTATGCAGCAGCGACGACAGCAACAGTGTGTGATGAAGTTTATAGATCGTTATCAAAAATGAGATGGCAACCTAGTCTTCAAATAATACCGCATTATGAGTCTGATCCTTTGTACATTAAAGCAATATGTAAATCTATTGAGGATAGAATTAGTAAAATTAATTGGAAGCCTGATATTATCATGGCCTCTTATCATGGAATTCCAAAAAAATATTTTGACAAAGGAGACCCATATCATTGCTATTGTCATAAAACGACAAGACTAATTTCTGAAAACATAAAGACTAGTATTCCAATTATGACGACTTTTCAGTCAAGATTTGGACCACAGGAATGGTTACAACCTTACACTGATAAAACTCTAGAAAAGTTACCTAAAGAGGATAAGAAAAACATATTAGTTATTTGCCCAGGTTTTGCTTCTGATTGTGTTGAAACACTAGAAGAAATATCAATGGAAGGAAAAGAAAGCTTTTTAGGATCTGGCGGAAAGAACTTTGACTTTGTTCCATGTTTGAATGATAATGATGACCATATAAACTTATTTGCTAATTTAGTAAAAAAATACATATAAATGATAGATTCTTACTTAGTTTTAAAGTCATTACATTTAATTGCGGTTATTTCTTGGATGGCAGGCCTTTTGTATCTCCCAAGGATCTATGTTTATCACGTTGAGAATGTGGAAAATCTCAGTGTTTCACAAATATTTAAAACAATGGAGAGAAAACTTTATTTTTTTATAATGTATCCCGCGATGGTGCTTTCGTGGATTTTTGCTTTGATAATGTTTCATAAAAATTCATCGCTTTTAAGCGCAGGATGGATGCATATGAAGCTGTTGCTTGTTATATTCTTAACAATATATCATTTTTATTTAGGCTCGTGCTTGAAAAGGTTTAAAAACGATAATAACAACAAAAGTTCAAAATTTTTTAGAATCGCTAATGAAATACCCACAGTTCTGCTAATATTGATTGTTTTTTTGGCTATTTTAAAGCCCTTCTAGGGTTGAAAATTTTGTAACTGTATATATATTATCCTTATCTAACAAAAACCACCCCACAATATGAACATACAAGATCTTAAAAGTAAATCATCTGAAAGCCTTATTTCTGAAGCTGAAAAGCTTGGAATAGAAAACGCTAGTACTCTAAGAAGGCAAGAAATTTATTTTGCGATTTTAAAAAAATTAGCAGAAAAAGGCGAGGAAATAACAGGCGGCGGTGTCTTGCAATTGTTACAGGACGGTTTTGGTTTCCTCAGAGCAATGGAGTCTAATTATCTACCTGGCGCTGATGATATTTACGTTAGCCCAAGTCAAATAAGAAGATTTGGTTTAAGAACAGGAGATACTGTAGAAGGACCTATTAGAGCTCCAAAAGAAGGAGAAAGGTATTTTGCATTATTGCAGGTAAACAACATCAATTTTGGTGCGCCTGAAAACGTTAGACATAAGATTGCATTTGATAACTTAACACCACTATATCCAAATAAACAATTAGTAATGGAAGTTGAAACTACTAAGATTGAAAAAAAACCAGATTTGACACCTAGATTAATTGATTTAGTGAGCCCAATTGGAAAGGGACAAAGATCACTTATAATTTCCCCACCAAAAGCTGGTAAGACAATGATACTGCAAAGTATTGCTAACTCTATTACAGCAAACCACCCCGAGTGTTACTTAATGGTTTTACTTATAGATGAAAGACCTGAGGAAGTTACAGATATGCAAAGAACTGTAAAAGGTGAAGTCATAAGTTCAACTTTTGACGAACCAGCTCAAAGACATGTAGCAGTTGCTGAAATGGTCATAGAAAAAGCAAAAAGATTAACGGAACATAAAAAAGATGTTGTAATTTTGCTAGATTCTATAACACGACTTGGAAGAGCTTATAATGCTGTTGTTCCTAGCTCTGGTAAAGTTTTAACTGGAGGTGTAGATGCCAATGCGCTTCAAAGACCAAAAAGATTTTTTGGTGCCGCAAGAAATATTGAAGAGGGGGGCTCTTTAACGATAATTGCAACTGCACTAATTGATACAGGTAGCAGAATGGATGAGGTTATATTTGAGGAATTTAAAGGAACAGGTAATAGTGAAACTATACTTGATAGAAAAATTTCAGAGAAAAGAATCTTTCCTGCTATGGATATAACAAAATCGGGGACAAGAAGAGAAGAGTTGCTTTTTAGTAAAAATGATTTGCAAAAAATGAATGTGTTAAGAAGAATAATAGCTCCTATGGGTTCAATGGATGCAGTTGAATTTATAAATTCTAAATTAAAGAACACAAAAAATAATGCTGAATTTTTCAATTCAATGAATAAACCCGCCTAAATTTATTTTGTATTTCATTGTTTTTTGATTAAATTATTTAAATGGATTTAAACAAAGAAATACAAAAAATTCAGAACAATATTCAGTCAAAAAATATTGAACTAGCAATTTCACAATGCAACAAATTAATTCAAAAGTATCCTAACAATTCATTCCTACACAATCTCGGAGGTTTGGCACTTCAACAATTTAAGAAAATTAAATTGTCGGTAAATTATTTTCAAAAAGCAATCGATTTAGATCCAAAAAATCTAGCTGCAAAAAATAATCTTGCAAATTCTCTGAAAGTATTAGGAAAATTGGATTTAGCAGAAAAACTTTATAATGATATTCTTAAAATTAATCCTAATAATGTTAAATGTCTTAATAATTATGGTAACTTAAAACAACAGTTTAATGATTATGATGGCGCTATAGAATTTTATACTAAGGCATTATCTCAGGATCAAACAAATACAACAATTTTATTAAGCTTAGCGAGCTCTTATCAGGGCATTGGCAACTTCGATAAAGCAAAAGAGACTGTAAATATTATCATAAAAATTAACCCTAATATGATGTCAGCCCATAAATTATTAAGTGGCATTATAAATTACCAAGATGACCAAACTCATCTAAATGATATGTTAGAACTCTCTAAATCAAAATCTCTAACAGATAGTCAATATATTGATTTGTTTTTTGCGATTGGTAAAGCATATGAAGATTTAAAACAATATGAAAAATCTTTTGAATACATTAGTAAAGCAAATGAAATTAAAAATACAATTATAAATTACGATTTTGAACAAGAAATAAATAAATTTAAGAGCATTAAAAATACTTTTAAAAATATTGATTTTAAGAACACTATAAATAAAAATAGAGATTCAAATATCATATTTATTTGTGGTATGCCTAGATCGGGCACAACACTAGTCGAACAAATTATTGCTTCTCATAAAAAAGTATCTGGCGCTGGTGAATTAATATATTTACAAAAATCGATCGAAAAAAATTTTTTTAATAACGATATGCTGAATGAACAAACTGTCAGGGAGGATATTTTTGCTGAAAGAACAAAACTGAATGATGATTATTACGAATTACTTAATTTACACAATGTGAAGTCTAATTATATTACAGATAAAGCGCCACAAAATTTTAGATGGATAGGTTTTATTAAAATTTTTTTTCCAAACTCTAAAATTATTCATTGCACTAGAAATTCAAGAGATATTTGCTTATCCATTTTTAAAAATAGTTTTGCATCAACAGATATGAACTGGAGTTATACACAAGAAAATATAGCTAAATACTATAATTTATATAAGGATATAATGAACTTTTGGAATGAAGCTATTGGTGAATTCATTTACGAAATAAACTATGAAAAACTTATAAAAGATAAAGACAACGAAATTAAGAATTTATTAGATTTTTGTAATCTCGAGTTTGACCCTGCTTGTCTTAATCATCATAAAAAAACAAAAACTCCTATAAAGACCGTTAGTGTAGCCCAAGCTAGAAAACCAATATATTCTTCATCAGTTGATAAAAATAAATTTTATGAAAGTAATCTAAGCAAAATGTTTTCTATGCTAGAATAATAAACATATATATATTATTTTTATGACGATTTATGCTTTGTCCTCTGGTCCAGGACTATCTGGTTTAGCAGTTATTAGAGTTTCTGGTGAAGGAGCTCTTAATATTATACAGAAGATAACAAATGAGCAAATCCCTACCCCTAGAGTTGCAACATTAAGAAATATAAGAAAATTCGGTAGTGATGAAATAATAGATAGGGGTATTATATTATGGTTTCCTGGACCTGGGAGCTACACAGGTGAAGATCTTATCGAATTGCATATTCACGGAAGCCTAGCAGTAATTAATGAAATTCAGAACACGCTGTCAAAATTTGAAAATTGTAGACTGGCTGAACCTGGTGAATTTACAAAATTGGCGTTTCAAAATGGTAAAATTAATTTGCTTGAGGCTGAAAGTATTGGAGATTTAATTTCAGCAGAAACTGAGATTCAGAGAAGACAAGCTATTGATATTATGTCAGGTCTTCAAGGAAAAAAATTTGAAAGTTGGAGATCAAGATTAGTAAAAATATTATCAAACTTGGAAGCCAAAATAGATTTTCCTGAGGAAGATTTGCCAAAAGACATACTAAGTGAAATTCACAAAACATCTAATGATGTAAAAAACGAAATTAAAAAAGCTCTAGATGATCAAAAAGTTGGCGAGAGGATTAGAGAGGGATTTAAAATAGCTATATTAGGTCCTGCTAATGCAGGAAAATCTTCATTACTGAATTACTTATCTAAGAGGGAAGTGGCAATTGTTTCAGAAATTGCAGGCACTACGAGAGATGTAATTGAAACACATCTTAATATAGACGGATATCCAGTTATAATGTCGGACACGGCTGGTATAAGAGATGCGCAAGATGAAATAGAAAAAAAGGGTGTTAAACTTGCTTTAAAAAAAGCTGAAAACGCTGATTTAAATATTGTAGTTATAGAGCCAAAAAGTGGCTATTTTACTGGTGTTTTGAAAGGTTTAGTGAATTCTGATAAAACTATTTTAATTGTAAATAAATCAGACCTTGGAACAAAAAATATAGAAAAAGAGTTAAGTAAATTTAATCCAATATATATCTCTATAATGAAAGAGACTAATGTTGATAAATTAATTTCAGAAATAAGAAATAAATTAAAAAATAAGTTTGTTACAACGGACGATACAATAATTACTCGTGAACGGCATAGGCAACATTTAATTCAATGTTATGAAAATTTGGACAATTTTGAAAATAAAAAAAAAGAAGAGGAATTTGATAAAGCTGCTGAAGATTTAAGATTAGCTATAAGGCACCTAGGAATGATAGTTGGTAAAGTAGATGTTGAGGAGATATTAGGCTCAATATTTAATGACTTTTGCATAGGTAAATAGTTGTTAAAAATTAAGGATTTTTAAAATAATTCCACTGTTTTCTTGTAATATTTAAGATCGATAATAAATTACTTATATGAAAAATGATTTATCATTTGATGTAGTAGTTATTGGTGGTGGACATGCTGGTTGTGAAGCTGCTGCAGCCTCAGCAAGACTTGGTGTTAATACAGCATTATTTACTCATAGCTTTGATACAATTGGAGAAATGTCATGTAATCCTGCAATAGGTGGTCTCGGCAAGGGTCATCTAGTAAGAGAAATAGATGCATTGGATGGTGTTATGGGTGTGGTGGCCGATAAATCTGGTATCCAATTTAGATTACTTAATAGAAGTAGAGGGCCGGCTGTGAGAGGACCTCGTACACAAAGTGATAGATCATTATATAAAAAATATATGCAAGAAATACTTGTAAACTATTGTAATTTATGCATTTTTTCTGATCCTGTCATCAAGTTTATTTTCAATAATAATGAGATAAATGGGTTTGAAACTCTTTCTGGTAAAGAAGTGAGATCCTCTAAGATAATTCTAACTACTGGCACTTTTTTAAACGGTCTCATACATATAGGTAATGAAAAGACCCCGGCGGGTAGATATGATGAAAAACCTACTACAGGATTAAGTGAGCAATTAAAAAAATATCAATTTAAAATTGGTCGACTTAAAACTGGAACACCACCGAGGCTTGATGCAAGAACGATTAATTTTGAAAATTTAGAAGAACAGAAAGCAGATGATGATCCATATTTTTTTTCTTTCTTAACATCGAAAAACATTAACAAACAAGTTTCGTGTCGTATGACTTACACTAACGAACTAGTTCATAAAATAATTTCCAAAAATATTAATCGAAGTGCAATGTATTCTGGAAACATAAAAGGAGTTGGTCCCAGATATTGTCCTTCTATAGAGGATAAAGTAATAAAATTTTCTGATAAACAAAGACATCAAATATTTTTAGAGCCAGAAGGTTTAGATGATAATACTATTTACCCAAATGGCATTTCAACATCTCTACCATCTGATGTACAAGCAGAAATATGCAGTAAAATCAATGGTTTAGAGAATGTTTCGATATTAAGACCTGGTTATGCTATAGAATATGATTTTATTGATCCTAGAGAGCTATTTTTAACATTAGAGACAAAAAAAATAAAAAATTTGTATTTAGCAGGTCAAATTAATGGAACGACAGGTTATGAAGAAGCAGCTGCTCAAGGTTTAATTGCAGGAATAAATGCTGCTTTGTCCTTTAAAAAGGAGGAACCATTTATACTGGATAGATCTGAGGCTTATATTGGAGTTATGATTGATGATCTAGTAACAAAAGGTGTTGCTGAGCCATATAGAATGTTTACATCAAGGGCAGAGTATAGACTTTCTCTTAGATCAGATAATGCTGATTTAAGATTAACAGAAAAAGGGATAAATTTAGGAATTGTAGATAAAAAAAGGAAAGAAATATTCTTAGACAAAAATAAAAGACTCTCTGAAATCCAAGAAAAAATGGATAACTTAAAAATTTCACCTACAAAAGTGGAAAAATATGGAGTTAACATAGCAAAAGATGGAGTTAATCGAAGTGCCACCCAAATTCTTAGTCAAATGTCGGTAAATATGAGTAAAATTAGACAAATTTGGCCTGAAATACAGTATGTTTCACGTGAAATTGACGAACAAATTGAAATTAACTCACATTATAAAGGTTACTTAAAAAAACAGAAAGCTGATATTCTGGCATTTAAAAGGGATGAAAACTTAATAATTCCTGAAAATTTGAATTATGACGATTTTTCAGGTCTATCTAATGAAATTAAATCAAAATTTAAAAAAATAAGACCAAAAACTATGGGTCAAGCTCTGAGAATTGATGGAGTAACGCCTGCAGCAGTATATATTTTGTTGTCTCACCTTAAAAGAAAGTCTATTAAGCATATAGCTTGATTGATTCGCAAATTATAAAAAAAAATTTAAAAAATATTGGATAT
>ENA-OSEY01001355-OSEY01001355.1-marine-metagenome-genome-assembly--contig:-NODE-1355-length-17057-cov-3.904476_pt1 | contig 17057 bp, 16 predicted proteins | sample MGYA00248465_ERZ534230 | MGnify/ENA primary metagenome ERZ534230 (study PRJEB26409, sample SAMN06344110) | marine metagenome | isolation source: Sea water from surface | place: Atlantic Ocean:Southern...
AAGTTGTTTTTGGTGTCTTAATGATAATATTTATGATTTATGAGCCTCTCGGAATGGCAAAGTTATGGGAAACAATAAAGATTAAAATTGCTGGACTGTTTTTAAAAAAATAAATGAATAGAAGAACAAGACTTATTTTAGCGCTTATACTAGGTATTGGTATTGGTCTTATGGTAAAAAATAATTTTATTATAGGTTAATATTTTTTTTTAAATTTAGAGCTTTAAAAAAAGCTCTGGCAGGAAGATATACACATTCCTTTCTTTTAAAATTATCTTTATTAAAAATTCTTATAAGACCTTTATTCCTTAATATAAATTGCCCTTCATAATACTTATTTATTATATTTAATGTCTCAGCAACTTTTTTAATATTTTGGTTAATAAAGTATTTAGATAAAAAACTTGCTGAAGCCTGACAATAAATACAAGATTTTGTTTCATAATGTATACCTTTAATAATATTTTTTTTTAGATTAATTTTAATATTAATTTTGTCACCACAAATCGGATTTTTTTTATTTGCTGAATGAGAAAATATACTTAATTTTTTTGTAAATTTTATATCCGAAGCAATTTTTAAAAGTTTCATGTCCATAAAGATATAATTTATACGTTATTTAATAGAATTTTAATATTTATTTTCTTGTACAGAAAAAAAATAAGTAATAATAATTGCTGATGATTGGAGTTAAAAATCCAAATGCTGCGATACCAATAGTATTATTAGCTGGTTTGTTTTGGTCGTTTGGACCTTATGTTGTTAGAAATATAGACCAAGCCAATACTGTGCCTTGGCAATATTTATTCACAAGAGGATTAGTAATATTTATTTTGTTGAACGTATATTTATATTTATCTGAAGGTTTAAATTTTTATAAAAACTACATGAGTGTTGGAATTTCAGGCTTATTAGGAGGAACTGGTTTAGCTATTGCAATGATCTCTTTTATTTGGTCTATCACAAATACTACTGCTGCGGTCACACTTCTTTGCCTTGCTTCAATGCCATTCATTACTGCTCTATTAGGTTTTTTATTTCTTAATGAAAAAATAACTCTTAGTGTCTGGTTATCAATTATTGTTGCTTGTGTTGGGATAGTGATTATGGCTATAGGAAATTACAATCAAACATCTTTAGCAGGACTATTATTTGGTTTAACATCTGCTTTGGGTTTTGCAATCTTTTCAGTCTCATTGAGATGGAGAAAAGAAACACCTAAATTTACAACTGTTTCCATTGCTGGTTTACTTTGTGCTTTATTTTCAACAATTATGATTTTAAATAAAGATTTAAGTTTTTTATCTACTAGTAAGAATCAGGCACTTTTTTCTGTTCATGGTTGTTTGGTATGTTTTGGGCTAATACTATATTCAATTGGATCAAAAAGTATTCCAGCTGCCGAATTAACATTATTATCTTTAACAGAAGTTGTAGGAGGAATTTTTTGGGTTTGGTTACCCTGGTTAGGAATTAATGAGATACCATCAAATAATACAATAATCGGAGGTTTTTTAATTTTTATCTCTATATTTTATTACAGTATGATCAGTCAAAATAATAAAAGATTTATAGGATTAAACTAATGAGTAAAGCAATTGTTAATCGTTGAAATGAGTGGGATCCATTAAAACCCGTAACATTAGGAAAGGCAGATGGAACTTGTATTCCAGCACCAGAGCCTGCATTAGATGCAAAAGTTCCAGAAGACTCGGACATGAGAGGAAAACATGGACCAAGAACAAAAGATACTGTGGATAAGGCAAATGAGTTACTAGATAATTTCGCAAATCTTCTATCTAAAAGAGGTATCAGAGTTGATAGACCTACGCCAATTAACCATAATCAACAAGTTCAAACACCAGATTGGAAAACTGATTCAATGTTTGGATGTATGCCTGCTAGGGACATCATTTTAACAGTTGGCAATGAAATATTGGAAGCAACTATGAGTTACAGATGTAGATGGTTTGAATATTTAAACTATAGGCCTTTAATTCAAAAATATTTCAATGAAGATCCAAATATGAAACATGAAACCGCACCAAAACCAAGACTTACTGATCGTGACTATAGAAAAGACTATCTATCTGATAAAATTGGAGTAGAAAAAAGACTTGAGTGGACAAAAAATAAATTTTTTGTAACAACTGAGGAAGAGCCTTTATTTGATGCTGCAGATATTCTAAGATTTGGCAAAGATTTAATTGTACAACATGGTTTTACAACTAATCTTAAAGGTATTGATTGGCTTAGAAGGCATTTTAAAGATCACAGAGTACATGCTGTAAATTTTCCGGGTGATCCATATCCAATTCATATTGATGCAACATTCACACCCATTACAGAGGGAATAATTATAAATAATCCTCAAAGAAAACTTCCAAAGGAACAAAGAAAAATATTTGAAAATAATGGGTGGAAAATATTAGATGCCGCTCAACCTGCACATAACTCTCCACCTCCTTTATGTTATTCTTCTGTCTGGCTCTCAATGAATGTATTAGTTTTAGACCCTAAAACAGTGTGTGTGGAGAAAAGTGAAGTTTATCAAGCTGAACAAATAGATAAACTAGGCTTAGAGGTTGTACCAGTTGACCTTAGAGATGCATACGCTTTTGGTGGAGGCTTACACTGTAGCACAGCTGATGTTTTTCGAGAGGGTGTATTGAAAGATTATTTTCCCAATCAATAAAATGACAATATTTGCATCAGATAATGTAACCCCTGCCTGTCCTGAGGTAATGGAGGCAATAAATCAAGCGAATATAGGAAATATTGAATCTTATGGGCACGATAAATGGTCTAAAGTTTTAGATAATAAATTTTCAGAATTATTTGAAAAAGATGTTAAAGTCTTTACAGCAGTGACGGGAACAGCTGCAAATTCTTTAGCTTTATCTTCAATAACACCAAGTTATGGAAATATATATTGTCATAAAATTTCACATATTAATGTAGATGAGTGTGGTGCTCCTGAATTTTTTACAGGAGGTGCAAAACTCATAACGATAGATGGAGATGATGGTAAATTCAACTCAGATGAGTTAAAAAAAAATATAAGAGGATCTGGTGTTGTTCACAATACTCAACCTGCCTCAGTTAGTATTACCCAATCTTGCGAAACAGGTGTGGTTTATAAGCTTGATGAAATATTAAAAATTAACCAGGTTGCAAAGGAGAATGGAATGAAAATACATATGGATGGTGCACGTTTTTCTAACGCTATAGCATCATTAAAAAAGTCTCCAGCAGAAGCAACATGGAAATTGGGAATAGATGTTTTAACTTTTGGTGGTACAAAAAATGGTTGCATGGATGCAGAAGCAATTATTTTCTTTAATCCTAGCGATGTAAATAATTTTCAATATCTACAAAAAAGATCTGGTCAATTATTATCAAAAACTAGATTTTTATCATCGCAATTAGATGCTTATATAACAGATGGGCTATGGTTAAGAAATGCAACACACGCGAATGATATGGCAAGAAAATTAAGTGAAAAACTGTCGAAAATTAATAGTTTTGAATTAACTTACCCAACTGAATCTAACGAGATATTTATTAAGATGCCTAAAAATATTCAAGATCATTTGAACAATGAAGGATATTCAGCAATTCCTGATGATATGTTTGATGGATCTGTACGATTTGTAACTGCTTGGAATACAAATCTTAATGATATTGAAAATTTAATAAATACAATTAAAGAAAAACTTTAACCTTAATTACCATTATTATTTTCCAAGTTTACAGGAGTATCTGGGTCAAGTTCCAATCCTGCAGGTGTAATAGTAGCAGGTATAGGTGTAAATGAAGAGTCAGGATTTGTTATTGCATCCCTAATTTTCATTCTATGTATTCCAAAAATTCCAATAAAAATATGAAATACTATTAAAAATATAAAAAAACCGTTTAACCCAAAAAGTTGCATAAACACTGAACATAATATTGGACCAGATATAGCTCCAAATCCAAAAATTAGTTGTAATCCACCACCAGCAGCTACGAATTGGTCTCTTGATACAAAATCATTGGTATGAGCCAAATTTAAAGAAAACAAAGGTAAACAAAAACTGGTATACATTCCTACAAATAAAAAAAATAATATTTTTTTTATATGCATTTCTGATAGCCAATAAATATTTTCAATAGGGTCATTAGAAGTTAAGATTGAAAAGAATGCTAGTAATGCTGCTGAGAATGTAGTGATAACTATTATCGATCTTCTGTCATACCTATCCGAAAAATAACCGATTGGCCATTGTCCCATAACACCAGAAATTGTTGAAATAAAAAGTAGAATAGAAGTTTCAAATAAATTAAGATTAGCCTTCGTTGCATAAAAAGCTATTAAAGAAAAAAAACCTCCATGAATGATGCCTGTACAAAATGAGCTAACACTTCCAAGTGGAGATATTGAATATAATTCACTTATACTCATTGTCCCTATTTTTTTAAACTTAGGTGCGGATCTTTTAGTTAATAATATTGGAACTAAAGCGAGTGAAAGTAAAACTGATACTAAAATAAATGGCTCATAATTAGTTGGATCACTTATATTTAACAGCAACATTCCTATAGATAAACCTAAATAAATTACTATCATGTAAGCAGATAAAAGCTGACCTCTATTTTTATTAGTAGCTCTATCATTTAACCAGCTTTCACTAACAATATAACAACTAACCAAACTTATACCTGTTATAAATCTACTTAAAGTCCACATAAAAGGATTTACATAAACTACAGCTACTAATGCACTTAAAGAGGCTAAAGATGCAAAAGCTGCAAATACTCTAATATGTCCAACTTTAGATACTAATTTAGGAGTGGTTTTTGATCCTACAAAATAACCAATGTAATAACCTGACATAAATATACCAGTAGTTATAACGTTAAAATCTTCGATTACAGACCTAATACCCATCACTTGTAGTTGAAGACCATGTGCAATCATCATAGTTCCAATACCTATAAACAAAGCCCAAGATTTTGTTACTTCTTTTTGCATTTTAATTAACTGTATATTTGGCTAGTTAATTTTGATTTGTGTTTTTTTTAAGGCTGTAAATGAGTGAAATGCAATTGTAACTATTATTACTATTCCTCCAATAATAGTTTGAATACTTGGTTGCTCATGAACTATCAACCAAACCCAAATTGGACCTAATATTACCTCGAGCAGAAAAAAAAGGTTCACTTCAGGAGCAGATATGTATCTTGGTGCAATTGTTACTAAAACAAATGGTATTGCCACACACATAATACACATTAAAGGAACAATAATTACATCGTTATCTATTAAATCAAAATTATCAACAAAGAAAAATGCAAATATAGCTACAACCAATTTCCCTATTACTGCTGATGGAACTAAGTCTCTGTCTTTAGCAAATCTGGCAAGATTAGCATTTATAGCTAATCCTAAAGCGGTTATAAAACCAAATATATCTCCAATTATATTACCAATTTTAATAGAGTCATAAAATATAAACATGACAGAAAAAAATGTAATAAAGATTGCAATCCATGTTTCTGTTTTGGTTTTCTCTTTTAAAAAAATTGCTGCTAAAATTGCAGACAACATAGGTGCCATCGCAACCATTATTAAGGTATTTGCTACATTAGTATTCTGAATTGAAATTATAAATGTAATGTTACATAATGAAAAACTAATTATGTAAAAAATACCAGTATATCCAATTTTAAAAAGTGCGCTAAAAAAATTGGACCTATAAAATAAAACTAAACCAAATAATACCACTACAAAAGGTATTGCACCTCTATAAAAAAGCAAACTCCAAGTATCCAAATTTGATAGACGAATAAATAAAGAATCTGGAGTAATAAACATTACACCTATAAATGCAAGTAATGATCCCTTTTGTTGGTTAGAAAAATTATTAATCATTATATAATTTATCAAGATAATTTTTTATTTCATTTATATTTTTAAGTTTTTGCGAACAGGTTTGATCTTTACAAATTATAACAAAAAAATCTTTTTTATCCTCATTATGTATTATAGTCGTTTCACTTATATTATTTATATTAATTTGTTTTAAAATATTTATATATTGAGTATATTCCCCATGAAAATTTATTGTTATGTTTTTTTCACAGACATCTAATGTTTTGATAAAACTAAACATTTGAGAAAAATTATAATTAATATATGAGTGAAACGTTTTAGATAGTAAATCAATTTTATTTTGCCAATTACTATCTCTTGTAATATTCTTTAACTTATTACAAACAATTAAATATACACTATTCCCGTTTGGTATATTATTATCTGAAATATCTATGGGATTTATAAATAAATCATTATTTTTGATAATATTTTTCTGTAAAAGATTATATTCATCGTTAAAAAATAGCTCCCAAGTATCAAGCATTATTTTTTTACAAAGCTCTAAAGACTTATCATCATTTTCTAGTTCATAAAGAGTAATTAAAAGTAGAGATAAATACGCGTAATCATCTAAAAAAACGTTTACCTTATTACTACTTTTTTCATAACAATGATAAATATTATTTTTTAGTTGTTTAATTAGTTTTTTTGTTGATATGAGAGTATTAACGAATAATTTGTCATCTTTTAATACTAGAGCTGCATTTAAATTAGAGTAAAGCCAAAAACAATTCAAATCAGTTTGTACTTTATTGTCAAAAAAAGGTTTAATTCTTTTGTTTCTCTCATCATGTAAAATTTTTTTTACAATACTCATTTCATTTAATTCTTCCTCATTTAGTTTTAAGTTATCTTTTTCAGTAAGAATATTTAATCCTTCAAAATTTCCATTCTCAGAAATGTCATAACTTTTGTTTATAATTGCAAATTTTTCTTTTAGCAGATTTTTAAGATCATCATATTTCCATGTATAATATTTGCCTTCAACACCTTCACTGTCTGCATCAAAAGCTGATCCCAATAAGTCATTCTTAGATTTGAACTCATTATTAATAAAATTTATAGTTTGAATTAATTTTTCTTTTAAATAGTTTGATTGAAAATCACTCAAATAATGACTCAAAAGGTTTACGTATTGAATATTATCATAAAGCATTTTTTCAAAATGAGGAATGATCCATTTTTCGTCTACTGTATATCTAGAAATTCCACCCATTAAATGATCATAGATGCCTTTGGATGAAATTTTCATTAACAGTAATTCTACAGGTTTTATAAAATTTTTATTCTTACTAATCCGGTAAAAATATAGCAATGTTTCAAATATATAAAATTGTGGAAATTTTGGTGCACCTTTAAATCCTCCATTTACATCATCTAGATATTGAATAATTTTTTCTACATAAGGCTTTAAATCTTGTTTAAGAACTGAATTTTTTCGATTAAAATCTTTGAAAACTAATTTAAGTTGTGAAACTTGAGAAATAATTTTTTCTCTATTCTCATCGTAAACTTTGCAAACATTTAATAAAACATTTTTGAAACTAGGACGGCCGTGGATCTCATTTGGGGGGAAATAAGTACCACCTGTAAATGGTACTGCGTTTTCGTCCAAAAACATAGAAAGAGGCCAACCACCTTGAGCTCCTGTGAGAATACTTAAGCTTTTTTGAAAAATATTATCCAAATCAGGTCTTTCTTCTCTATCTACTTTAATATTGACGAAATTCTCATTTAAAACTTTAGCAACCTCAATATTTTCAAAACTTTCATGTGCCATTACATGACACCAATGACAACTAGCATATCCCACACTTAGAAATATTGGCTTCCTCTCTTTTTTTGCTTTTTCTAACGCCTCTTTTTTCCAAGGATACCAATCAACTGGATTATTGGCATGTTGTTGTAAGTAGGGACTACTTTCATTTTTAAGTTGATTGGACAATTTAAATTTGACTATAAGGTTTTCTAGAAAAGATTCTTTTAACCATAGGTTCGAAATGACTTAATGGTAAGCTTTTATAATTTGGATCAAAAGATGATTGATCATATTTTTCACAAAAATTTACAGTAGCCTGGTAGTATTTATGATGTTTATATTTATCTCTAAGGTTTCTATTTTTTCCTAAATGGTGAGCATAATAATAAGCCTGAAACTCTCCATGTTTTTCTATTATCCAGTGAGTTTTTTCTGATACATAAGGTTTTAGTATTGTTGCTGCGTATTCAGAATGGTTCATTGGAGCCAACTCATCACCAATGTCATGAAGAAGTGTAGCTACTACCATTTCCTCGCTTTCTCCGGCTTTAAAAGCTCTTGTTGCACTTTGTAATGAATGCTCTAGTCTACTAACTTGATAACCTTCTAAAGTCTCAGTCAATCCTGACATGAATTTTAAAATTCTTTCTGCAGTTTGATTAACATATTTTTGCTCATGTTCGTCCAAAAATAAGTAGTCTTCTTTTGTTCCCTTTTTCATTTCTGTAAAACTTACTTTTTTCATTTTAATTATTCGACCCAGTGCTTAATAAAGATAATTGTGTTATTTTTTCCTCCCCAAGTTCATCAATAATTTTAATTGGATAATCACCTGTAAAATAGTGATCAGTAAGTTGAGGATAATCATTTAGTCTTTTTTCGAATCCCATGGCTTTATAAAGACCATCAATTGAGAGAAATTTTAATGATTTTGCGTTTACGTGTTTACAAATTTCATCCACAGACATATTGGCTGCTAACAATTCCTTTTTAGAAGGCATATCTATACCATAAAAATCAGGATATTTAATTTCTGGACTTGCAATTCTTAAATGGACTTCTTTTGCACCCGCATCATACAACATATTTACAATTTTATGAGACGTTGTGCCTCTCACAAGGGAGTCATCGACTAAAATAATAATTTTATTTTTAATAGAGGATTTGTTTGCATTTAGTTTCAACTTTACCCCAAGGCTTCTAATTTTTTGTGCTGGTTCTATAAACGTTCTTCCTACGTAGTGATTTCTTATTAGTCCTAAATCAAATTTTATATTTTTACTTTGACTATATCCAATGGCAGCAGCATTACCAGAGTCAGGAACAGGAACGACTAGATCTGCTTCAATATTATCCTCTTTTGATAATTCTGAACCAAGTTTTTTTCTATACTCATAAGCACTAACACCATCTAATAAACTATCGGGCCTCGAAAAATAAATATATTCAAATACACAAGGACGCTTTTTTCTTTTGGGAAAAGGCTTTAAACTTTTCAATTCATCGTTTTCTATATAAACAATTTCACCATTATCAACTTCTCTAATAAATTTTGCACCTATAATATCTAAAGCGCAAGTTTCTGATGTAAATACATAGGAGTTTTTTAATTTTCCTATTACTAAAGGTCTTATTCCAAATGGATCTCTAACTCCAATTAAAGTATTTTGAGCAATCATAACTAAAGAATAACCACCTTGGATTTGAAACAAAGTATCAACAATTTTGTCAATAGTTGTTGATCTAGTAGATCTTGCAATCAATTTAACAATAGTCTCAGTATCTGATGTTGTATAGAAAATTGAACCTTTTTCGACCATTTTATTTCTAAGAGTTATAGCATTTGTAAGATTTCCATTATGCGATACAGCTACACCTCCAGCATTTGTATCTGCATAGAATGGTTGAACATTCCGAAGTGTAGTACCCCCAGTTGTGCTGTACCTATTATGACCAATTGCATAATTCCCAGGAAGTTTTTTCAATACATCCTCGTTATTAAAATTATCTCCAACTAAACCAAATCTTTTTTCTGAATGATATTTTTTTCCATCAAAAGAAACAATACCACAACCCTCTTGACCCCTATGTTGTAGTGCATGTAAACCAAGTGCAGTTAATGTAGATGCATCTTTTGTATTACTTATACCAAAAACTCCACACTCCTCATGAATTTTTGGATCATATATCTTTAATTTTTTCTTTAGCATTTTCATGTTCTTTTTGGTTTGGAAATTCTTTTATAAGGTAGTTACTACCTTTTTCAACTAATTCATAACTTATAGATTTATTTAAATTAATTGGCCACCTTTCGTGATTGTATACTATATCTATGGTTGTAAAAATACAAACTACAATCACGTAGCTTCTCAAAAAACCAAAAAAGAATCCAAAAGTTTTATCCATATTTCCAAAACCAGTATATTTTACTACTCTACTAATACCTCTGTTTATCAAAAGCACTATAAAAACAACAACTATAAATATTAACAATCCAAGCATTATGTTTAAAACGTATTCATTATCTATTAGGCCATTAGTGTAAGGTTTAATTTTCGGAAACAAATATAAAGTAATAATATATGCTAATAACCATTTGCTTGCAGATAAAATGCTCAAAACAAATCCTTTCCTAAAACATTTAATTACTGATAATATAGTAATAATTAAATAGCATATATCGAAAAAAGAAAAAATTTTAATAATATCTCTTAAAAATTCCATTAACTAATTTTGTCAAAAGGCTTAAATGTAATCAAAAAACTTGGTAGCAAAGTTAGAACAAGAAGCATTGCAAACATCATTGCCATACCAGTAAATATTCCAAAATATATTGTAGGAATAAAATTTGATAATACTAAAATTGAAAATCCAAATATTATTATTATTGATGTATTAAGTATTGCAATGCCTACAGTCGAATGACATCTCTTCATTGCTTTAGTATAATCATTCAACTCTGAAAATTCTTCTTTAAACCTATAAATATAATGAATACTATTATCTACAGCTATTCCTATTGTTATTGCTGCTATAGTTATTGTCATCATATCTAATGGAATACCAAATATTCCTATTATTCCTAAAATAAATAAAGCTGCTATAAAATTTGGAATAATACCAATAAAAGATAGTTTTACATTTCTAAATAAAATTAAAAACATAAAAAATATACCTGCCATGACAAATCCCAAAGTTAGGATTTGTGATTTGAATAAACTTTGTAATAAATTATTGAATATTATTAATACCCCTGCAAGTTTATACTCATCTTCCTTAAGATTAAGTTTATTTTTTAAATCGTAGTTTATTTTATTGATAAAATCATTTCTTCTTAAATCTTTATTAGAGTCCTTTAATCTTAGGTTAATTCGAGCTTCTGAGTTATCTATTGAAATATATGGTGTAACAATTTCATTTTTAATATTTTCGGGTAATTTCGTATACAAAACCCCAATTTCCAAGCTACCGAGGGGCTTATTGTTATTTAAACTTTCTGCAACTTTTAGAACAGAGTGAAATGAAAGTACTTTTCCTACGTGTTGTAAATTTTCTAAATAATTATGAACTTTACTAATTTTATCAATTTTATCCTTAGTAAACCAGTATTTCGTATCATCGCTATCTTCAGTACCCCAATCCTCCTCTTCTTCATCTATATTTTTATCATCACTTTCTGGGAATTTTATAATTATTTCTAGGGGTGTAGTTCCACCCAATTCCTCATCAATTAATTTCATACCTTTATAAATCTCAGTATTTTTGTTAAAATAATTAATGAAGCTATTCTCTACTTGTAATTTTGTAATACCAAAAAAACTTATTAAAACAACAAGGATCGATGTTGCAAAAACAATATTTTTATTTTGTAGTGTAAAATTAGATAATATTCTAGTTACTTTGGAATTTTCATTCGTTTTCAAAATAAATATTTTTTTTTCATTAATAATATTTATTAAACTTGGTAGTAATGTAAATGTAACCAACATTGATGTTATAAGACCAAATGTCATCATCCATCCAAAGTCAACGACTGGTTTAATTCCACTAAATATTAATGATAAAAACGCGCAAATTGTTGTTAATACTGTGTATAATATTGGCCAAAACATTTTTCTAGTTGCATATTGAATAAGTTTTGACTTTTGAATACTTGGAGTTTCGTTTTTAATTTGAAGAAATCTTGTACTCAAATGAATATTCATTGCCATTGTTAATATTAACATTAAAGCAATGAAGTTTGAGGATATTACAGTAACTTTCCATCCAAGCAGACCTAATATACCAAGCATTACAATTACCGAAAAAAAACAACTTGCTAGAGGAATTATTATCCAAACAAATTTTCTAAAAATAAACCATAATGTAGCAATGATAAAAAAAAATACTCCTATACCAAAAATAATAATATCATTTTTAATAAAAGACATCATATCGTCGGCAATCATTGGTATCCCGCCTAAATGAATCTTAGCATTTTTATCGTATTGTTTTATTACATCTCTAATTTGTTTTATATTTTCTTTATTTTTTTTCTTTTTTAAATCTCTATATTTTTCTATCTCACTTTTCTCTGTTATCCGCTTAATTTTATTATCTTCCTTTATATAAACAATTATTCCTGAAGTTTTGCCATCCTCGCTAATTACGAAATTTTTGAAAACTGGGCTGTTTAATATTTCCAAAAATCCTTTTTGTTTATTAATTCCTTCACTTTTTAAAGTACTAAAATTTTTTAGTTTATCACTTAATGTTTCATCAGTACTATTAAGCAATGGTACATCTAATATAGTTATAACACTATGTACCCAATCTAAACTTTGTATCTTATATTTTAAACTTAAAAGATTATTTATAGATTTTTCGGATATCATCTCGTCTTTTGGAGAGTAAGTCAGCACCAAAAATTCACGAGCATTATATCGATCATTTATTTCATTTAAGTATTTTAAATCAGGATCTCCATCTAATAACAACGTTTCTGAAGAAGCATCAAGTCTAAAATCTTTAGAGAAATAGAACGAAAATAAAAGAACTGCTGACAATATACCAAGAATAAGCTTTGGCTTTTTTAATACAATATTTTCATACAATTTAGCTAACATTCATTTAGCTTATATAATTAAATTTAATTTTTTTGAATATCTTTAAATTTAGTAAACATTGCTTCAAATTCTAGGAAAATATTACCTGTTGGACCATGTCTTTGTTTACCAACGATAATTTCTGCGACGTTTGAAACTTCGCTCATTTTTGCCTGCCATTCAGCATGTTCAACTGTTGCTGGCCTTGGTTCTTTTCTCTCTAGATAATACGCTTCTCTATACACAAACATTACAACATCAGCATCTTGCTCTATTGATCCTGATTCTCTTAAATCAGCTAATTGAGGTTTGTTGTTGTCTCTTTGTTCGACAGCTCTTGATAGCTGAGAAAGTGCAAGAACAGGCACCGCAAGTTCTTTTGCTAATGCTTTTAATCCTTGGGTTATTTCAGAAATTTCTTGAACTCTTCCGTCTTTCCTTGATGTGGCAGTCATTAGTTGAATGTAATCAATTACAATCATCTCAAGTCCGTACAATCTTTTAATTCTTCTAGCTCTATTACTTAGTGCAGCGATACTTATTGCAGGGGTTTCGTCTATATATAATGGTAATTCCGAGATATCTTTTGAAGTCTCAATAAATTTATCAAATTGATCCTCAGAAATTCTTCCTCTTCTTATATCATTGGAGGTTATTCTAGATTGTTCAGCTAAAATTCTCGTAGATAATTGCTCTGAAGACATTTCCAATGAAAAAAATGCTACAGTAGTTTTCTTTCCCTCATTTTGTATCTTTCTTGCTGCATTGAATGCGATATTCGTTGCAAGAGCAGTTTTTCCCATTGATGGTCTTCCAGCAATAATTACTAAATCAGATTTATGTAAACCACCTAATTTGTCATCCAAATCTCTAAGACCTGTTGGTACACCTACAATACCCTCTTCATTTTTATAAGCATTTGATGCCATATCTATAGTCATTCTTAATGCCTCATCAAATTTAACAAGACTGGTACTGAATGATCCTTTCTCTGCTAAATCAAAAAGTGCTTTTTCAGAGTCCTCAATAATTTTTTTTCCATTATTGTCAATCTCACTTATTTTTGCTGAGTCAATTATATTTTCAGATATCTTAATTAGTTCCCTTTTAACAAATAAGTCGTAAATAATCTTAGAATATTCTATAGCTTGCCTAGACGAGGAAGAAAATTTTGTAATTTTAACTAAATACTCTGGTATGTTTATTTTATCTGTTTCATTTTCAAAATAATTTTTTAGTGTTATAGGATTTGCTAACATCCCACCATATATTAATTTTTCTATTGCACCAAATATTCTTTGATGCATTGGATCGTAAAAATTTTTTGAATTTATAATAGTATTAATTTCGTCGAAAATATCATTCGAAAATAGAATCGAGCCAATTACTGACTGTTCCGCCTCAATATTATTAGGTAGTTCGTTTACGTTAGTAGTAATTAAATCAAGAGGCTTCATTATATTGTTCAATATTATTTAATATTATTTAATTATAATTAACAATAATAATATGTGTATGGGGAAAAAAATGTATAAATTATTTTTTTTCTTCTTGAGGGAGAACTTCAATATATATTGTTGCTTGTATTTCTGAGTGGAAGTTTATCACTACTTTAAATTTTCCTAACGATTTAATTTCTTTGACAGGTTGTATAATTGAGCTATCAATTTTTATTTTATCCTCTACTTCTACCAGTTTTGAAATTTCCGATGGTTTAACTGACCCGTACAATTCTTTATTTTCCGTGCTTAGTTTTCTAATTTTATAAGTCTTATTATTAATCTTATCTGATTTATCTTTTGAATCTTTCTTTTTATCTAAATCTTTTTTATTTAATTCTTTTTTTATTTTATCTACTTCATCAATATTCTTTTTTGATGCGAATAAAGCTTTTTTATTGCTAATTAAATAATTTCTGGCAAATCCTCTTTTAACATCAATTATGTCTCCAATTGAACCTACTTTTCTGATATTTTCTAATAAAATTACTTTCATTATAATAAAGCTAAATTTCTTGCTCTTTTAATAGATATTGACAATTTTCTTTGATTTTTTTGTGAAACAGACGTAATTCTTGATGGTAATATTTTACCGTTTTCAGAAACATATTTTTTTAAAAGCTTTATATTTTTATAATCTATAATAGGTGCGTTTTTTCCAGATAAAGGACATTTTTTTTTAAATTTAAATTTGCTAGGTTGGAAAATACTTAATTTTGAAAAATTACTTTGAGTAGATTTTTTTTTATTTTTTTTCATGTATTTTTGTTTCATCATTTTTGGCAAAAAAGTTTGTCTCTAAATCAAATTTTTTTACTTTAACTGTTAAATATCTTAATAAATTTTTATCTAATTTCGCGCTTTTTTCTAACTCGTGTATCATTTTACCAGTACCTTCAATTTTAAAATGAATATAGTTCCCTTTTTTATTTTTTTTAATTAAATATGACAAATTTAACAAACCCCATTCTTCAGTTTTTATTACACTACCTTCGTTTTTTTCTATTAATTTTGAGTATTTATCTTTTATAGATTTTAATTGGCTCTCACTCGAGTCTTGCCTTGCAACTAAAGTATGTTCATATAAATTCATATTTTATAAAAAAAGAGGATATACTATTTTACTTATTTAAATACAATACAAATATTAGACAATGGTTTTTCAATGTTTTCAGTAATTTTTCCAGGTCAGGGCTCCCAATCTGTGGGTATGGCAAAAGAATTTTATGATAGATTTGGCATATTTAAAAAAATTTTCTATGAAGCTGATGATATTTTAAATTTTCCAATCAGTAAATTAATACTTGAAGGTCCTAAGGACAAATTAAATTTAACACAAAATACTCAACCAGCAATCTTTTTAGTTAGCTTTGCTATTTTTAAATTAATCAAAGAAGAATTTAATATAGACTTAAACAATGCAAATTACTTTGCTGGACATTCTTTAGGTGAATATAGTGCACTTGCTTGCTCAGATGCTTTAAAATTCGACGATACATTAAAATTATTAAAAATTAGAGGACAATCAATGCAGGATGCTGTTCCTAATAATACAGGAGGTATGATGGCTATTTTAGGTTCTTCAATTGAAAAAATAGAAACTATTCTCAAAAATAATATTAATAATTATAGATGTTATATTGCAAATGATAATTCCTCAAATCAAATAGTTGTAAGTGGATATAATGAAGATTTAAATAAGTTAGGAGCAGATCTAAAGCAATTAAAGATTAAAAATATTAAATTACAAGTTAGTGCACCTTTTCATTGTGAATTAATGTCGAAAGCAACTTTAATAATGGAAAGAGAAATAAATAATCTTAAAATATCAAAACCTAAAAATTTAATAATATCAAATGTATCAAGTGATGCCACCGATGATATAGATAGTTTAAGGAATTTACTTATAAAACAAATTGAAAGCAGAGTACGATGGAGAGAAAGTATCAATTTTATATTGTCTAATAAAATTAACAATTTTATTGAAATTGGACCTGGCAAGGTATTGATAAATTTGATAAAGAGAATTGATAAAAATATTAAAGTCTGTTCTGTAAATAATATTGAAGATATTAAACAGATTGAACTAAATGATTAATTTTAAAAATAAAAAAATTTTAATAACGGGTGCAACTGGTGGAATTGGAAATTCTATTGTAAAAAAATTTGTATCTTTAGAAGGAGATGTGTTAGCTACCGGCACTAATTCAGAAAAACTTGAAGAGCTCAGAAGTAATTATCCTAATATAAGTGTTTTAAAGTTTGATATTTCCGAACATGAGAGAATTGAAGAGTTTGTTGAGAATGTTAATTCTCAATTAAAAGGTATTGATGTAATAATAAATAATGCTGGTATCACTAGGGATAATTTATCTCTTAGAATGAAATCTGAAGAATGGCAAAAAGTTATTGACACAAATTTAACATCCACATTTTATATTTGTAAACATGGTATAAAAAAGATGTTGAAGAATAAATATGGAAGGATTGTTAATGTTACTTCAATAGTTGGACACACTGGAAACCTAGGACAATCAAATTATTCTGCCTCCAAAGCTGGTATGATTGCAATGTCTAAAAGTTTAGCTATAGAATATGCAAAAAAAAACATAACAATAAATTGTGTTTCCCCGGGATTTATTCAATCTAAAATGACAGAAAATATTGTAGAAAGTATAAAAGTAGCATTAACATCAAAGATACCTATGAGCAGACTTGGAACAGGCGAGGATGTCTCTAATGCGATAGCATTTTTATCCTCAGATTATGCCTCTTATATAACAGGGGAAACAATACAT
>ENA-OSEY01001357-OSEY01001357.1-marine-metagenome-genome-assembly--contig:-NODE-1357-length-17034-cov-2.846435_pt1 | contig 17034 bp, 18 predicted proteins | sample MGYA00248465_ERZ534230 | MGnify/ENA primary metagenome ERZ534230 (study PRJEB26409, sample SAMN06344110) | marine metagenome | isolation source: Sea water from surface | place: Atlantic Ocean:Southern...
CCCTTTTAGTGGCTTGCCCGATATTGCGTATATAAAAATAGAATATTACCCAACTGGAAATTTATGCATAGAGTTAAAGTCACTTAAATACTACTTCAATAGTTTTCGAAACGTTGGTATTTATCAAGAAGGCGCAACTAAAAGAATTTTTGAAGATTTAAAATCTAAATTGAAAACGGAAAGAATTAGAATTACATCCATATATAATATAAGAGGTGGGTTTGAAACAACTTGTATTGAAGGGACCATTGATTAAATGTTACAGAATTACGGTTGTCAAAACATGGTCAACCCTATTCGAAGAATTTTAATTAAGCATGTAAAAGAGTCCTACCAAGATCAAAGATTTTTAGAAAAAACCTTTGCCTCCCTAAATTATTTTGATGTGCCTAATTTTTCCAAAGCAGTTTCACAATATCAAAAGTTTATCAGTTTACTAAACAAGTTTCATATTGAGCTTCATTTTTTACCAAAAAGTGATAAAGTTACTCCAGATTCAATCTATACCCATGATCCATGTATTGTTTCTAACAAGGGTATTATTCTTTGCTCAATGGGAAAAGATCAAAGAGTTTCTGAAGTTAAGGAGGTTAAATCATACTTTAAATCTTTGAATAGTGTACTTGCAAATTGATTAGATAATAAAAGAGCCAATGACTCTGGAGTAGTCATTAAAAAATCTGGAGGATTTTTTATTTGTTTTAACTTTATATTTTGCGAAGTATCACCAGTTCTTGTTTCTAAATTTATAGGAAGATTAAGTTCTTTAATGGGTTTAGAAATATTTCTGTGGATATCTATTGTCAAAGCTTTAAGGGGAGAAATGTATAAAGTATTTAATGTAGATTTTTGTCTATCATAATTAAAACTTAATAAAGATGGTAAAAAACCAGTTAGGGTTTTGCCTGTACCTGTGGGAGATTGTACTAAAACAGAATTGTTTTTCTCGATCGATTTTAGTATTTGAATTTGATGAGGAAACCATTCCCAACCTTTATCAATTATCCACTGATTAATGGGATGGGATTTAAGTTTATAAAATAATTTCTTATATTCTATGTTATGGGAATTATTAATCATAAATTATATATAGAAACAATTAATGCATATATCGACCCTATGATGGCTGTAGAAAATGCAATTATTACTCATGGTCATGCAGATCATGCTAGAATAGGTCACCAAAATGTATTAGCGACACAAAATACCATTGATATAATGAAAATAAGGTATGGTGATAAATGTGCAGGTTCTTTCCAATCCATAGAATACCATAAACCATTAAAAATCAACAATTTAAATTTCACATTTTTTCCAGCAGGACATATTCTTGGCAGTGCACAAATTTTAATTGAAACTAAAAACAGTCGCTTATTAATAACTGGAGATTATAAAACTTCACCCGATAGCTCCTGTCAAAGCTATGAATTAGTTGAGTGTGACCAATTAATTACTGAAGCAACATTTGGATTACCAGTATTTCAACACCCTAAACCAGAAAATGAAATAAAAAAAATATTAAAAGCTTTTGAAAAAAATGATACTAAAACCTATATAATTGGGGCTTACGCACTAGGAAAATCACAACGAGTAATAAAATTACTACGTGATGCTGGTTACGATGAAACAATTTATTTGCATGGGTCCCAATTAAAAATCTGTGACTATTATATATCCCAGGGAATTAATCTTGGTAACTTAGAGCCTGTTTCTTACAAAAAAAGTGAGGATTTTGAGGGTAAAATTGTAATTGCTCCACCCTCAGCTTTAAAAGATAAATGGTCCAGACGTTTTTCAGATCCAGTAATATGTTATGCATCAGGTTGGATGTCTATTAAACAAAGAGCAAAGCAAAGCTTAGTAGAAATTCCATTAATTATATCTGATCATTGTGATTGGAACGAATTAATTACAACCATAAAAAGCTGTAAGACTAAATCAGTTTGGGTAACGCATGGTAGAGAAGATGCTTTAGTACATTGGTGTAAGTCAAATAACATAAATGCCGAACCTCTATACATGCAAGGTAGAGAAGAGGAATAATAATTGAAGACCTTCTCCTCTTTATTAGAAAAGCTGTTGTTTACTCCAAGCAGAAATAGGAAGAAATCAGCTCTGAAGGAATACATAGCTAACACTCCTGATCCAGATAGAGGATACGCTTTAGCTGCTATTACTGGTGATTTTAAAGTAAAAAATATAACAGCCAGCTTTTATCATGAGTTAATTAAAGATCAAGTTGATTACGAATTGTTTAAAATGTCATATGACTATGTTGGAGATTTAGCAGAAACTATTTCATTAATTTGGCCAGTAAAATCTGTAAAAATTCAAGATGAATTATCACTTCATGCTTTCATTAATTTAATAAATGAAAACTCAAAATCTGAACAAAAGAAAATAATTTTAGATTTAATGAATAAATCTAATGCAAATGAAAGGTGGTCCATAATAAAACTTACCACTGGTGGTTTTAGAATTGGAGTCTCAGCAAAATTGGTCAAATTAGCATTAGCTGAGTATGGAAATAAAAATATCGAAGATATTGAAAGAATTTGGCATGGATTATCTTATCCCTATCTAAACTTATTTGAATGGCTGGAAAATAAATCCTTCAAACCAAAAATAAAGTTTAGTGATATGTTTCATCCTATGATGCTCGCTCATCCAATTAATGAAGAAAAAGATTTTAATAAATTAAAACCAAGTGATTTCTTTGCAGAATTAAAATGGGACGGGATTAGAGTTCAATTAGTTTTAGATTATAAAAATAAAAAAGTCTATTCGAGAACAGGGGATGAGATTTCACAATCATTTCCAGATATAGTAAGCAATATTAATGGGAATGCCGTTTTAGATGGAGAATTACTTGTCGGAAGGAAATTTGAAGCTCTTCCATTTAATTTTCTTCAAAAGAGACTAAACAGAAAAAAACCTTCAAAAAAAATCATTAATGAAATCCCTGCATTTGTAAAATTATATGATATTTTATTTGAAAACGGTAATGATCTTAGAGATTTACCACTTAGTAAAAGAAGGTATATTTTATCAAATTGGTTAAAATTAAATCCGTCTGAATGTTTAGACATTTCAAAAATTATTGATTTTAAAGACTGGAACGACCTTAAACAGATTAAAATAGAAAGTACCGAAAAGTTTAATCAAGAAGGCTTAATGATTAAATCTAAAAATAGCGTATATTTGTCAGGCAGACCAAGAGGACTTTGGTTTAAATGGAAAAAAAACCCTCTCTTTTTAGATACCATACTGATGTATGCACAGCGTGGCCATGGAAAAAGAAGTTCATATTATTCTGATTTTACTTTTGGTGTGTTGAATGACAACGCAATTGTACCCATAGGAAAAGCTTATTTTGGGTTTACGAACGAAGAGTTAAAAAAATTAGATAATTGGGTTAGAAAAAACACTATCAATAGGTTTGGTCCGGTTCGAGAAGTAAAAAAGGAATTAGTATTAGAAATTGCATTTGATAGTATTAATGAAAGTAAACGACACAAATCAGGTTTAGCATTAAGATTCCCACGAATACATCGCATACGATGGGATAAACCAACCAATGAAACAGATTATTTAAAAGACATAAAAAAAGCTTTTTTCTAACATTTTAATCAATAACTTATATTTTTTTATTTAAGTCGTTAATACACCTATCGATTTCAAATAAAATGTTTGAAAATTTAATTAAAGAAATAATTTAGTATGGAGATCATTTTAAATAATGAATAGTCCTTTTAAAATATACGGATGTTCCGAGGCAATTGATTTTAATATAACAAACGAAGAAATTTCTATTAATAGCCTTGTAGAAAATTATCAAAATAGAGACTATAAATCTCTAGTAAAAAATGCTCAACAATATGTTGATAAAAATAACTCAAGTGCAATGGCTTGGAATCTTTTAGCTCTTGGTTATAGATACACAAATAATGTTGAGGCTGCACTTAAAATTTATGAAGATCTCTTACGATTGAACCCAGGTAATTTTTTATTATCAACTAATTTGGGTAATTTATATATGGCTATAGGAAAAATTTCAAAAGCAATCGATTGTTTTGAAGTAGCCTCCAAAAAAGAACCAAATCATGTTTCAAATTTAGAAGCACTAGCAATAGCATATCAAGATACTGGTCGAAATAAAGAGGCAATCGATTGTTTTAAAAAAGTATTAGCGCTTGACGAAGGTAAGGAAAGTGCAAGATATCACTTAGCTAGGATGCTGGTAAGATTAAATTATTATTCAGAGGCGATAGAACATTTTGACAAAACTAATTATGGATTAAGTAAAAGCCATCTTTTAGAATGTCATTATTATTTGGGTGATAAAGATAAGTTTTATAAACATTATAGAGAATTAATAAATAGAAAGACTATTAATCCTCTTATGGCTTCAATAGGTAGTCACGCTTCAATTCGATTTAATATATCTAATAAAGAAAATCCTTTTTGTAGCGATCCATTCAATTATATTAAAAAACAAAATATCACTGATAACAATGAACTAAATGATGATTTAATTTCAAGCATACTTGAGTTCCATAAAAGTGGAGAAAGTGACCCTAAAAGTCAGCCACTACTTTCAAATGGAAAACAATCTTCTGGTAATATATTTTTGAATCAAAGAGATGATATACAATTATTAAAGAAAATATTAGAGAATAAAGTAAAAAACTATTTAAAAGAATTCAGTACAAGTAATGAAGGCTTCATAATAAACTGGCCAAAAAATTTTAAAATATATGGATGGTTAGTATCAATAAGTTCTGGAGGTAAACTTTCTGCTCATATTCACAAAGAAGGTTGGTTGAGTGGTAGTTTATATTTTAAAATGCCATCCAAAAAAACTAAAAATGAGGGAAATATAGTTTTTAGTTTAGATGGAGCTAATTATCCTACTGATGGAAAAAAATTTGATAAAAAATCTGTAGATGTGAATAAGGGAGATCTAGTTTTATTCCCATCATCTTTATTCCATCATACAATTCCATTTAAAAGCAATGAAGAGAGAGTTACCTTTGCCTTTGATATTATACCTCAAAACTAGTAATTTAGATTTGGAGTATTCCTACTATTGGAATAAGCAAAAGGGACGCAATAAAAGTCCATAGGATTGATAGAGCAATTGCCTCTGTTTTAACGTTATATTTTGGTGCAAATGTAAAGGCCATTAGTCCTACAGGAGCTGCTGCTACCATGAGAGTTGTTCTTGAATCTTCTATTAAATGTCCTCCAAGAATTAATATTATAACAATTGCAAATATAGGATGAACAATTAATCTCAAAAAAGTGATAAAAACTGCAATCTTAACCTGATCCCACTTTATCTTCTTAGAAAGAATTATTCCAAGTGCGAAAAGAGCACATGGAGCTGCTGAAAGAGAAATAAATTCAAACGTTCTTTCAATACCAATAGGTAAATCATAAGGAATTAAAATAATAATAAGTCCTATTATTAAACCCAATAGAGGCGGATTTACAGATTGTTTTTTTATTAATTTAATTAGAGATAAATCTTTAGCAGATGCTAAATCTAGAAATAAAATTGTTAGGGAAAGTAATAAAACATCCATTGCCATAATTGTTATAATCGAATTTATTTGTGAAAATGGAAATTCTAAAATAGCAATTGGATAGACATATAAAACATGATTAGCAAAGGATGCTGCAGCACCTATTAAAATAGCTTCAGTCATTTTGGATTTAAAAAATTTCTTTGCAGTAATAAAACCCAAAAAATATAATGTTAGTTCAGTTATCAAATATTTTATATACAAGGGAAAATTTATATTCATAAAATCTAATTTAAGAATAATATCAGCACTCATTGCTGGAACAGCTACTAATCCAACAAATTTTAAAATAATATTCGCTTCAACTACTTCAAAAAAATTTTTCTTTCCTAAAAAAAAACCAAAGAAGCAAATAAAGGATACAGGAATAACACCATTAATAAGTAAATTAAAAAATTCAAATAAATCAAACAAAATCTTTCAACCCTTATAACAAAAATTTTTTTTAGATTGTTGTACACAAAATTTGATATATAAATAGAAAAAATACCAATTTTATAGAATTTAACCTCAAAAATATGGCTTATTATTTTGGATATGGATCAAATATGTCTCAAGAATATCTTGAGAAAGTTAGAAATGTATATCCAACAAAAAGTACCATAGCACATCTTAAAGATTATACACTTAAAATAAACTTGAAAGGTCCTAATTTTGTAGAACCAGGGTTTGCAAATATAAGTTATCAAATTGGATCTAAAGTTGAAGGCATACTTCATGAAATAAGTGACCTCGAATTAAAAAAAATAATAGCATCGGAAGGACCAGAATATGAAGTATCTGAAATTAAAGTCTATACAAATGATAAAAGTTTTCTAGCCAAAACCTTAATATGGCCTACAGATTTATTGGAAGAGTTACCAACTTCAAGAAGATATCTTAACCTTTTGTTAAAAGCTGCAAAGAAAAATGGACTAAGCGATGGTTATATCAAAGAAATTGAGAAAAAAAAAGCTGTATACTACCCCTTTTTATCAGAATATTATAGGATTTATGCATATTTTTGGGTAAAAAGTAGGGCAAAAAAAGTCAATTAATAAAACCTTACAAATTTGTATCTTTTAAAAGTTTTTTTGCCTTTGCCGATAGTGCGAAATTTAATTCTTTCATTATTTCAAATCGATCAAATATATGATCGTTTTTAAAAAAAATTTCTCTTAAAACAGCCCCAAACATTTTTCTGAATTCTGTACCAATATTGAATTTACGTACGCCATAATTCTTTGACATTTTCATTCTATCAAGAGGATTAATGCCTGATCCTCCATGAATTACTAAGGGAGTATTTGTAACATTATTGATTTTAGCAAGAAGATCATAATCTATAATTGCAGAATTTTCATTTTGCAAATGTGTATTACCTACTGAAACAGCCAACGCAGTTACTGGCAATTGCTGTGTCAATAATTTAACTTCCTCAGGGGAGGTCATTTTATTTTTACTAGAATCATTATATCCTACGTAACCTAATTCTACTTCCAGGCAAGCATTATACTTCTGAGTCAATTCATAAATTTTGAAGGATTGTTCAAGATTTTTTTCAAATGGCAGCTTTGAACCATCATACATAATCGAAGTAAAACCAATATCTAAAGCTTTTTTACATATCTCATAATTCTCTCCATGATCTAAATGAGGAACAACTTTGACATTTGCCTCTTTACCTAATTTTTCAAACATAGAATAAATCACTTCAAGTGGCATATTCTTTCTGAAGCCTGGACCAGATTGTAAAATTATACCTGAATCAGTCTCTTGAGCAGCTTCAACAAATGAACAAGCATCTTCCCAACCTTGTACGACAAATCCTATTACGTAGGTATTATTTGTTCTTGCCTCATCCAGGAGATTTTTTAATGAAGTAATACTCATTTAAATTTGGCAACCATATCCTTAATTCCAGGAATAAGATCTACTTGATACTCATGAACTGGTTGAAAAAATTGTACTAAGGGTCGCTGACTATATCCTGCTAGGATAGTAAAATAATACATTTCATAACCTGGTAAGACACATACCGGGTGATATCCATTAGAAATACAAAACGTAGAGCCATTAACTATATGAAAAGCTTTACCATGATCTTCCTTTTCTGACTGTAGCAATTGAAGTGCCGAGCCATGATTGGGTTTAAACCTAAAGTTGTATGTTTCATCATGTTTTGTTTCTAAAGGCAATCGATCAGTATCATGCTTATGACTTGGAAAGCCCGACCATCCACCCGCACCTACTGTAAAAAGTTCTGAAACTAACAATCTTCCAACCTGATTGCTTTGTTTTTGCCCTAAAAGATGCTTTATTTTTCTATGTGTTTTTGTATCATCAGAACCATATTGTATCAAATCAATATCATCTGAACGAACTACAAAAGGTTCTAAAATTTTATCATATTTTGCACCTGCAATAAATAATTCACATTTTTTACTAACGCATTTAATTAAAGATTTTTGATTACAAGGTATGTAAACACACTCAGGTTCACCATCCCAAACATCTGTGATCCTGTTTCCTACGTTTTCAAAAGTTTTACCACCAATATTTACTTCAATAGTGCCTGTTGCAGGAACCATGCATATTTCATAATTTTTTAGACAAATTGAAAATTCCTCATTCTTGGATAATTTGACTATATTAAAATAAATATTTGGAACAATATTGTTTTCGATATCAATTATTGGCTTATTGTCATTATCAAAAGGTGGTATGTGCATATTCTTTCCTAATTATAATTCTGAATAAATTCTTCAATTTCTGTTAAGTCTGGCATTGCATTAGAACAACCTACTTTTGTCACTACTATTGCGCCAGCTGCTGCTCCATATTTAATACTTTCAGAAAGTATATTTCCTTTCATTCTTGAAGAGCAAAAGCTTGAAAGAAAAGCGTCTCCTGCACCTGTTGGTTTAATTGAATTCACTTTAAAACTTTTTAACAATTTTTTCTTTTTATTATTAAAATAGTATAGGCCCTCTGAACCCATTTTATAAATTGTAATGATGTCGTATTGTTTTGACATTTTGGATGCTAGAACAAAACCCTGATCTTCGCCAGATGACATAAAATTAAATTCTAGATCATTTCCTACTACAATATTAGATAACATAGCAGCAGAATATAAGACCTTTTCAGCCTCTTGATTATCTTCCCATGATCCATGCCTATAATCTATATCTAATATAATTTCTATTTTTTTTTTCATACCCATTTCCATCAAATACAAAACTGTTTCCCTTGATGGGTTACGTGATAATGATGTCCCTGTAATAATTATTAAACGATAGCAATCAAGATCCACGTTTTTCAAATAAGATTTATTTAAAAAAAGGTCTGCTGGGTTGTCTCTATACAAAACAGCTTTTGTAGCATTTCCCATAGTATCTACAATTGCAAGAGTATTTTTTGAATTAGAAACCTTAAATAAAAGTTCAGTATTTATACCAAGATCTTTACAACTATTTATTACAAAATCTCCAATTGAGTCATCAGAAATCGTTGAAAATAAATCAACATCATTCCCTTGCTTAGCTAATCCAGCTGCTATGTTTGCAGCAGAGCCTCCTAATTGTGAAATAAATTTGGTTGCATGTTCAATAGGGGTGTTAACAGGATCAGCGTATAAATCAAGACCTGCTCTACCGATAACTAGTATTTTTTCTTGGAGTTTTTTCATAGATAAATTTTTTTAAAATAAATTCAATAAGATCGAGGTAACTTTAACACATGTTCAGCAATATAGCTTAAAATTAGATTAGTTGAAACTGGAGCAACTTGATATAATCTTGCTTCTCTATACTTTCTTTCAATATCATATTCTTTAGCAAAACCAAATCCACCATATGTTTGAATACACATTTCTGCTGCTTCCCATGATGCTTCTGAACAAAGTAACTTTGCAAGATTAGCCTCTTCACCAGGATTTTTACCTTCATCATACAAATTTATTGCATTCCATAGCATAAGTTCTGCGGCACGCATTTTAGAATAAGCCTTGGCTATTGGAAATTGAATTCCTTGATTTTGACCAATAGGACGATTGAATACTTTCCTATCTTTGGAATAGTCCGTAGCCATTTTCAAAAACCATTTTGCATCACCAATACATTCTGCAGAAATTAAAATTCTCTCTGCGTTCATTCCAGATAGGATATATTTAAATCCCTCATTACAATCTCCAATTAAATTATCTGGGGAAACAGCTAGGTTTTCAAAAAAAATTTCAGTTGTTGAGTGATTCATCATTGTTTTTACAGGTTTTATGATCAAGGATTTTCCAAGATGTTCTCTCATATCAATAAGAAATACTGATAAACCTTGAGTTCTCTTTTTCACCTCTTCAAGAGGCTTAGTTCTAGCTAGCAAAAGTAACAAATCTGAGTGTTCGGCTCTCGAAGTCCAAATTTTCTGTCCATTTATAATGTAGTTTCTACCGTCAAATACTGCGCTTGTATTCAGAGATAGAGTATCAGAACCACTATTTGGTTCAGTAACACCAAAAGCCTGTAATCTTAATTCACCAGAAGAAATTTTGGGAAGAAAGTGTGATTTTTGTTTCTCACTACCATGCCTTAAAATTGTACCCATAGTATACATTTGAGCATGACAAGCTGCAGCATTCCCACCAGAGCAATGAATTTCTTCCAGGATAACAGCACCTGCTGATAATGGAAGACCGGCACCTCCATATTGTTCTGGAATTAAAGATGATAAGAAACCAGAATTGGTTAATTCTTTAACAAATTCACCTGGATAAAGATCTTTTTCATCACAATTTTGCCAATATTTATTGTTAAATTTAAGACACATCTTGGTAACTGCATCTCTAATTTCTTGATGCATATTATTAGTACTCATATAAGCTTTCCTAATTAAAAATATATAAATTACTTATAGTTAGTATTTAAATAATATAATATAAAAAATAAATAGTTAATAAAATCGAGGAAAAGTTTACAAAAAATGGCTATTAAAGATCATGAAACAATATCAATTAATTATATTGATGATGAAATCATACTTTGCACCTTGAAAAGACCAGAAGTATCAAATGCATTTAATTCAATAATGGCTAAAGAAATTTATACCTTTCTTGAAGATTTTTCCATAGGAAATAAAAAAGCCAGAATAATTATTCTAACAGGGCACGGGAAAAAAGCATTTTGTGCTGGTGGTGATCTGAAAGAAAGAAATAAAATGACAACTGAAGAGTGGTTCATTCAACATAAATTATACGAGAGAATGATGAGAGCAATAAAAGATTGTCCTATTCCTATCATTGCAGCAGTTAATGGCGCTGCATATGGTGGAGGTTGCGAAATAGTTTCTGCAGTTGATTTTTCCTATGCTGCTAAACATTCTTTATTTGCACAAACTGAAACTAAATTAGGAATTATTCCAGGGGCTGGAGGGACTCAAAATCTGCCACGTGCTATTGGTGAAAAAAGAGCTTTAGAACTAATATTAACAGGAAAAACTTTTACAGCTTTAGAGGCAAAAAATTGGGGGCTAGTCAATGAAGTATTTGATGGAGATCAACTTATGATAGAAGTAACTAAAATTGCAAAAAAAATAGCAAAAAATGCACCTCTTGCAGTAAAGCAAGCAAAAAATTCAATAAAAAAAGGGTTAAATATGTCATTGTCAGATGGACTTTTTTTTGAAATTGAGTGTTATAACAGAACTATACCAACTAAAGATAGACTAGAAGGTATATTGGCATTTAACGAGAAACGACCCCCCAAATTTGAAGGACATTAATTGTGTCTGATGTTTTAATTAGAGAAGTTGGTCTTAGGGACGGTCTACAACTAGTTAAAAATATATTACCAACTGAAAAAAAAATTAAGTGGTTAAATAAGCAGTCACTTCTTAATTTTAAAGAAATTGAAGTTACCTCATTTGTACCTAAAAAAGTTGTCCCTCAATTCTTTGATGCTAAAATAATTCTGAATGAAGCAAATAAAATTTCGAATTTAACTAGTTCTGTACTAGTTCCAAATCTATTTGGGGCTAAAAAAGCTCTAGAACTCAACGCACAAAAAATAAATTATGTTCTATCAGCTAGCGAATCCCATAATAAGGCAAATGTAAATAAAGACGTTAATTCATCAATTGATGAGTTAAATGAAATTATCAATTATAATAATACTTTGGAAAAAAAGAGTAGTATAAGTGTTGCAATTTCTACATCCTTTGGGTGTTCTATAGAAGGAAAAGTATCTCCAAATAAAGTACTTAATATTGTTGAAAAGGTTACTCATTTAGGTGTTGATGAAATAAATATTGCTGATACCGTTGGTTATGGTAATCCATACAACGTTAAATATCTCTTTAAGCATGTTATTGAAATAGCTGGAAAAGATAAAATTTTTGCGCACTTCCATGACACAAGAGGTTTAGGACTAGCTAATGTAATTGCGGTATTAGAATTGGGGATTTTTAAATTTGATAGTTCTTTATGTGGACTTGGAGGATGTCCATTTGCACCTGGCGCCTCAGGAAATATTCCTACTGAAGACCTCATATATCTTTTAAAATCACTAGGAATTCATACTGGAATTAATTTAAATTCTCTTTTGGATTTTTGTAAATTTGTAAAAGATTGGTTTCCTAATGAAAAACTTGAGGGGAAATTGTCTAAAGCTGGATTACCAGTCGGATTCTAATTTTATTCAAAAACTACTTTTGGAAAATAAAATGAAACAGTCCAGTTAGGCATATCAACAATTTCACTTATTCTAAGATCTCCACATACACTACATAACATATATGCTTCCACTGCATCCATTCCAGTATCTTTACATAATAAATCTATCATAGACCCAACAGCATCACGAGATGCCTGCATTAAATCAGGACCAATACCCGTAGTTACTTTATATCCCTTTTGATCAAAATGATTTGTAACAGGACCTATTGTTTCAAGTTGTGGGAATTTAATAGATTGTTCTTTCAAAAGATCAATTTTACAGGAAACTATCATTGGACTTTCTATTGCTGTACCACAGACTTCTCCATCACCTTGAGCTGCATGTGTATCCCCAACTGATAACAGTCCACCTTCAACCTCAACGGGGAGATATAATGTAGTACCTACACAATTATCTCTAATATCTAAATTTCCACCTACTCTTCTAGGAGGAACTACAGAGTGATTGCCCTTCTCTTCAAGTGCTAAACCAATAGTTCCACAAAATGGCTTTAAAGGAATTTTACATGTTTTTCCAAAAATAGAATGCGTGGGATTGTTTGGATCAAATTTCCAAATGTTTAACTTTGGATCTGGAAATTGGTCTGCTAGCAATCCAAACCCAGGAATATTAGCAGTCCACCCCCAACCTTTTGTATCAGGCATGAACTCTAAAAATTTTATTGAAATCACGTCACCTTTTTGGGCTCCCTTTACGTAAATAGGACCGGTAACAGGATTAACTTTTTCAAAGTCTAAATTTAGCAAATCCTTATCAGTTGAATTTTCTGTTAACTGACTGCCAGAAGCATCAATTGTGTCTATTTCTACTGTTTCACCTGGTGTTACGGTCAAAATAGGATCTATAGAATTATCCCAACCATAATGATGCATTCTACTATGTATAGTATGATTACATTTCATTTTTTATCTCCTCAATCTATTAATAAATTTTGAAAGCAACTATTAATCATTGAAACCATTAATTCTGCCCATTCTTTTTGGCCTTTAACTGTGGTAATCAAATCTTGTCGAATTTCTATTAAAATAGCAGGTATATTTCTGTCATCCCCATGAATAGGGATAGTGTAATCTCCTCCCTTTTCAATTTTATAAGGTTGATTATCTCCAACACATAAAGAGTGTTTATCACGTAAGAATTCAATACATTTCTTTCCTAATTCTAGTGATTCACCATACAAAACGCCACATTGCCATGGTCTATTTAGTTTTTCTTCATTTAATTTTGGGGTGAAACTATGAAGGGATAGAAGAACTTTAGGTTCAAATTTATTAATAGTCTGTGCAACAAAATCATGAAAAGGAATATGGTAATTTAAAAGTCTTTCTTTTTTTTCATTAGTAGACAAATTTTTATTGCCCAAGATTATACTTCCATCACTTTTCTCCCTAATACATTCTTTAGAATTATGAGGCCTATTTAAATCAACCACTAATCTAGAATATTTTGAAAGAATACATTTAAAATTTGTTTTCATGCAAATTTCAAGCGCTACACCTTTTATACCAATATCATACGAAATATGTCTTGATAAATCTTGTTTATTTAATCCTAAATTCAGCTTTTTTGGAATTAAATTTCCTGCATGCTCAACAGTAATAAGCAATTTACTATTGCTTCTTTTGTTTTCTACCTGAAAAACACTGTTGTTGTTAAAATCAGTCATTTATTTAAATGTTAAGTTATATTTTTTAACTCTACTAAAAGATCATTTGTGCTCATTATTCTACAATAGCCACTGAATGCATCAAGCGCGTTTTTATGTCTTTCGCTTGTGATAGTGGTCGATGCATCACTTACCATTGTTACTAGATATCCTCTATCTGCAGCATCTCTTACTGCCATATCAACACATTGATCGGTTACAATTCCAAAAATAATAAGAAATCTAATATCTAAATTTCTTAAAACATAATCAATATTAGTTGAGTTAAAAACACCAGAAGATGTTTTTGGTATAATTATTTCATCCGCTACTGGCCTTATTTCATCAATAACTTCAGCACCTTCAGAACCCTTTGGGACATTCATTCCAGAAAGTCTGTGATCTATTGACCTATCACGACCGTCTTGGGTTAAACTTTCAATAACTGTATGCATTACTTCAATATTTAATTTTCTGGCTAAAGAAATAATTTTTACTTGATTAGGGATAACTAAGTTCCTTAACTCCGAGTGAAAAAAACTTTTTGAGTCTAATTCAGGATGAGAAGGATCTCTTCCAGGAATACAATACTCCTTCTGCATATCAACAGTTAATATTGCTGTTTTATTTTTTAAAAAAGGTGATGTTCTTTTAAATTCATTAGAACCAATGAATGTTGAAATTTCTTTAACCATTTTTTACAACCTATGATTTGATTAAATTTCATAAATAATTTTATATTTTTTTTCGCGTTTTAATAAATAATTGTTCAATTTCAAAATTACCAACCAACCCACCATTTCTGACAACCATTATTATTACAATTACTGCACCTAAGGCGATACCAGATAAACCAAGCATTTCAGGGAATTTTAGCCCAAGAATAGTTGGACCTGTTTCCATAAATCTTACACCTTCTAATCCAAATGTAATAAGTATTGTTCCAATAACAGCACCTGTAATTGATCTCATTCCACCAAGTATTAACATTGCTAAAGTAAGAAAAACATGTGAAAAATAAAAGGGTCTCGCACTAATTGTTCCTAGATAATAAGCATAACATATTCCTGATAGTGCTAAAATTAATCCTCCCAATGTCCATGCCACTAATCTTAGTTTGAATATATTAACACCCATAGCGTCAGCGCTTTTTTCATCATCAGAACTAGCTCTTAATTGAATACCCCATTTTGATTCCCTAAAAAATCTAGCAACAAAAATAACAAAAATTGAGATCATAATTATTGAAGATAAATCGAATACTTGTGGTATACCAAAAAAAGCTTGTTTTCCTTTAAAAATATCCGTTCTATGCATAAAAATTGAGTGTACAATTACTAATATAGCAATCGTCACGATTGTTGCACCTATTCCAGAAAGTCTAACTATTACCAAACCAGTTAAAAAAGCCAAAAAGCCAGTGAGGGTAAGTGATATAAGTGCAGAAGAAAGTGCATCTAATTCAAAAGCATTCAATCCCCATGGTGCATCGGGAAGGGATAACTTTTTAATTTGAATTGGAGTAACACAAATTGCTGCTATGTAAGCCCCTAATCCCATAAAAGCACTATGAGATAAATTAGTAATATTAGTATTACCCATAAAAACTTGAAGCCCTAAGACAACTAAAAGATTTACATAAGCAGCATATACTAGCCTTAGATGATATCTTTCTCCAAAAAAGATTACAAAAACCCCTATTGAAGCAATAACAACAGATAATAAAGTTGCTCCCCAAAATGCCTGTTTGAAACTTTTACTTGACTGAAAAATATTCATATTTTATCCCCCTTTTCTTTCTGGGGAGAGAGAATACCCTCAGGTCTCCAAACTAGTATGATTGCAATAACAGCAAAAACAAAAGCATCTTTCATTCCTCCATAACTCTGTGGAAGAATTACTAACATACCTACTTCTAGGGCACCTAAAAGAAACCCTCCTAAGACTGCACCACTAAGACTTCCAAACCCTCCTACAACACAAGCTACAAATGCCTTTAGTACGGGATTGAACCCAAGTGTAGGATCAACTGCTCCTCTTCTTGCTATGATAAAAATTGCTGCTATACCAGCTAGCAAACCAGAAATTGCAAATGCAGTTGCTATAACTCTATTAGCTCTAATGCCCATTAATCTTACCATTTCAAAATCTAAAGATGCAGCCCTCATTGCAATACCCAGAAAGCTACGTTTGAGAAATAAGACTAAAAATAAAATAGCGATTAAGGTAGCTACAGTTTCAAAAATTTGCAAAGAAGAAATACGAATTGATCCTAATTTTATTGGCCAATCTAAAAAATACATTGAAGTAACTGCAATTGGTCTAGGTGATACAAGTAATAGAAATAAATTTTGCAAAATAAGACTCACTCCAAAGGCCGTAAGCAGTCCTGTCGTCGCATCTGCATACCTTACAGGCCTAAAGGCAATCCTTTCTAAAAAAACAGCCATAATCACAGAAGCAAAAATTGCTCCTACTATTATGATTATGGGATTTCTGAATGCGATTGCTGCCATAACCATCATAGAATATCCACCTATAGCTATAACTTCTCCATGTGCAAAATTTACTAATCCCATTATTGAAAATACAATAGCTAAACCCAATGCTATCAATGCATACTCTGCTCCAAAACTTAAAGCATTTAATGATTGCTGAACAACGTAATCAATCAATTTTCAACACCTGTAAGTGATGACATTAAATCACCCTTTTTTAAAATTTCACTTCTATTCCCGTGAGCTACAATATTTCCACTATTCATTATGTAGATGTAATCTGCTAACTTAAGAGCCTCTGTAGCATTTTGCTCAACTAATAAAATAGTAATACCTTTAGTTTTTAATTTTTCAATCAATTCAAATACTTGTTTGGTAATCATAGGAGCTAAACCTAGACTTGGTTCATCCAACAATAGTATCTTTGGATTTCCCATAAGTGCCCTTGCAATTGTTAACATTTGTTGTTCACCACCAGACAAGGTTCCAGCTGATTGGTCTTTTCTTTCTTTTAAAATTGGAAAAATATTAAACCAATTTTCTATTTCATTATGTGCAATTGCTCTATCTTTTCTAATAGCAGATCCTAAATAAAG
>ENA-OSEY01001360-OSEY01001360.1-marine-metagenome-genome-assembly--contig:-NODE-1360-length-16995-cov-8.087776_pt1 | contig 16995 bp, 15 predicted proteins | sample MGYA00248465_ERZ534230 | MGnify/ENA primary metagenome ERZ534230 (study PRJEB26409, sample SAMN06344110) | marine metagenome | isolation source: Sea water from surface | place: Atlantic Ocean:Southern...
TTTTCTACGAGTTCTGAATTGATATTTCTCGGACCTTTATCTTCTCTATTTACATGTCTTCTTTGACCAGGTAACCGCACGCCGTCTAAGGATGTCATTTGTTCAAAAAATTTTTCAGCATGTTCATTCCAATTTTTTCCTGCAATAAGCTCAGGAGATAAAGCCATAATAAACTCACCTCCTCGTGCTGGTCCTCCATCGTTATTATCCTCTTCTTTTGCCTCAAAACTAAATAAATCTCCAACTAGACCTGCAGCTAGTAATTCAATCATCATAGCTATAGCAGAACCCTTATAATCACCAAAAGTCAAAAGCACTCCTCCATTTGCTATTTGATTTGGATCATCAGTTTTTTCACCATCTTTATTTAAGCCAGTTCCAAAGGGTACTTTATGACCATCACGCGCGGCAACTTGTACTTCACCCATTGCCATCGTTGAAGTTGCCATATCATAAACAACGGGGGTATTATTTTTTCTAGGCCAAGCAAATGATATTGGATTAGTTCCAAATAGTGGTTTTTTTGCACCAGCTGGAGCTACACTTGGTTTATATGCAGTGCAAGCAATACCAATTAAATTATTTTCTGCTAATTCTTCTGTCTCATGCCATAACGCAGCAAAGTGATGGGTATTAGTTATTGTTAAAACCCCTACGCCGTGCTTACTTGTTGTTTTTATTAATTCTGGTAAACCAACTTTAATTGAAACTGGAGCGAAACCATAATCACCCTCTACACGAATTGCATTTTGGGTAAGATAGTTGTTCGATGGTCGAGAAGTTCCATTTACTTTCTTACTTTTCAGAGATGCTACATAACCAGGAATGCGAAATAATCCGTGAGATACACTTCCATCTCTTTCAGCATGTGTGACCGTAGTGGCTACAGAATCAGCATTGTAATGATCACATCCATGTTTTGATAAGGCTTTATAAGCTAAATCATATATGTTTTCTAATTCGAGAGACGTTGTATTCATTTACTTTTATCAAATAATTAATATTATTGAACAATGGATAGAGGATTATTAGACAATTTGAAAGAGATTTTGCAAGAAAGAATATCATTTTCAGAAAGTGTAAGAAATAATCATGCTAAAGGAGAAGATGCTTATGATCCTGTGCTACCAAGAGCTGTTTTGTTCCCAAAAAATAATGATGAGCTTTCTAAAATATTAAAAATTTGTAATGAATTTAAAGTACCTGTAACTGCTTATGGTACTGGCACATCTTTGGAAGGGCATGTCGTTGGAAATAATGAAGGTTTTACAATTTCAATGGAAAATTTTAACAACATTATTTCTATTAATGAGGCAGATTTTGATTGTCGTGTACAAGCAAATGTTTCTCGTGAACAACTTAATGAAACTTTAAAAGACAAAGGTGTTTTTTTTCCAATTGATCCAGGTGCAAATGCTGCATTAGGTGGTATGGCAGCTTGCTCAGCTTCGGGGACTATGGCAGTAAGATATGGGACAATGAAAACAGCTGTACTAGGCCTTACAGTTGTTCTTGCAAATGGTGATATAATTAAAACAGGTACGCGAGCAAAAAAAACTTCTGCGGGTTACAATCTTACTAACCTATTTGTTGGTTCAGAGGGCACACTTGGTATTATAACCGAAGTGCACTTAAGACTATCTCCAATTCCTGAGAGTATAATGAGTGCTGTCTGTCAATTTCCAGATCTTGACTCTGCAGTTGTAACAGCTCAAGAAATAATTCAATATGGGGTTCCAATTGCAAGAGTTGAACTATTAAATAAAGATCAAATGGATATAAGTATTAAATATTCAAAATTAGAAAATTTAGAAAGTTTACCAACTCTTTTTTATGAATTTCATGGTAGTGAAATTTCAAATAAAGAATCAATAGACGTTGTTGAAGAGATATCTAAAAATAACAATGGTAGTGAATTTAAATGGGCATCTAACACAGAAGAAAGAAACAAGATATGGAAAGCAAGACATAATGTTTATTATTCAGTTAAAGCACAAGGAGATGATGTGAGAGTATATGCTACAGATGTTTGTGTTCCTATTTCAAACATTGTTGAATGTATTATGTTTGCAGAAAATGAACTTCAGGGTACCGGATTGAAAGCTCCAATGGTTGGTCATGTAGGAGATGGAAATTTTCATGTAACTATTGTCTATGATCCAAATAAAGAGAATGAATATAAATACATAAGAGAATTTAGTAATAAATTAATTGATAAAGCACTAGAAATGGATGGAACTATTACTGGCGAGCATGGTATCGGCCTTCAAAAAAAAGAGTATCTACTGAAACAGCATCCAGATAATGTTCCTCTGATGAAATTGATTAAAAAAAGTTTTGATCCAAATAATATTATGAATCCTGGCAAAATTTTTGATTAGAAATTATACTTGCTCGACTTTCTCACTTTTAATTGATCTATAGACCGCATCTAATACTTTGACTGTTTTCAGACCAATATCGGAGTTTGCATGATTAATAAAATTTTTATTTAAGCAAATATCAACAAACGTATTTATAGGAGACTCTGTACTATAAGCCATAGTTCCTTGACCTTCTTTAATCTGATCCTCAATATCATTACCATCATTGAGTCTAATTAATAATCTTTCTCTCTTTATTTCCATATCTAAATAAAGTGTTCCTTTAGTTCCGTGAACATTTATATAAAAAGTACCTCCAAAATCTTTTGGAACATATGCACATCCAGAAAATGATCCAGTTGCACCATTCGAAAATTTTACAGAAATTGCATCTGTATAATCAACATTTGTTGGGGAAGGAACTGAAAAACAAAAAGCTTTTTCAGCTGTTAATTGAGTTATTTTAAAAACTCCTCCAAACATATGTGATAATTGACCCCATCCATAACCTCCCCCTTTACTAGGATCAGACCAAGTTGATGCTAAAGGTTGGAAAGTATGATCATTAGACTCACTTAAAGGTATTCCCTGAAATAAATCTACTAAAGAGGATGAAAAAGCAGCATCTATATGTTTTATTTCACCAATGACTCCATCCTGTATATATTTTTCAGCCTTTGGCATAAAGTGTGTAAAATTAAATCCATTTGGAACTAAAATTTCCTTTTTTACTTCTTTTGCTAAATTATAAAGTTTTTCTGCATCTGAGGAATTTGTTGTCATTGGTTTTTCAATTAAAACGTGACAACCCTTTTCTAGAGAAGCTTTTGCATTTTCGTAATGTGCAAAATGAGGTGATGCAATTACAACACCATCTAAAGGACTAAGACTTAACATTTCATGAAAATCTGTTGAAGCATGTTGAAAATTAAATTTGTCTTTTACAAAATTCAATTGATCTTCTTCTAATTTACAAACACTTACAAGCTCAACATCTTCCCTTTTTTTTAAATTTGGAATATGATATTCAGTTGCCCACCAGCCTGCACCAATAACTCCTATTCTAGCTTTATTCATTTTAATCTAAATGCATTTGAATAGGTAATAAATATGGAAAATTAGTTTTTGGATCAACTTCTGCTTTTAAAATATCAGACATATACTCGCCCCACTTTTTATTAACTTCACTTTTTACAATATGATCAATTGATTTTTTCAAATCATCAGTCTCAAAGTAACCAAACAAAGTTAATCCATGACGAAAAATATTATAATTTCTCAGTCCAGCATCACTGAGCATTTGAACCATCTCTGGCCAAATTTCATCATGTCTTTTTTTATACTCATCTTCATAACCAGGTCTTACCTCTAAAACCCATGCATAATTACTCATATTATTTTTCCTTTCTAGTAAGTAGCTCTTCCTCCACTAAGATCAAACACTGCTCCAGTTGTATAAGAATTCTCCTCAGAAACCAACCATGAAACCATAGAGGCTAGTTCATCAACTTTGATAAATCTTCCACGAGGTATTTTTGATAACATATAATCAATATGTTCCTGACTGATTTGATCAAATATTCTTGTTTTTGCTGCAGCCGGTGTAACACAATTTACGGCTATATTTTTATCTGCTAATTCTTTACCCAATGATTTTGTAAGAGCAATCACCCCTGCTTTAGCAGCACTGTATGGCATGGCATTTGGATTACCTTCTTTGCCAGCAATAGAAGCAATATTTACTATTCTTCCATAATTGGCCTTAATCATGTGAGGTACTATAGATTTGCAACAATAAAACAAACCCGTTAAATCAATATCAATAACATTCTGCCATTGATCAATTGGATACTCCCAAGTTTTAAAACTTGGTCCAGCAATTCCTGCATTATTAATAAGAATATCAATTTTATTATTTTTATCTAAAGTGGCAATGGTTGATTTTTGAACACTATCATAAGATGTAATATCAACAAGTTCATAGTTTACATTTTCAGGCAAAGTTAAACTTTTTAAAAGTTCTTCATCTTTATCCCAGATAACAACTTTAGCTCCAGATTTAGAAAATCTCTCAACCATTGAATAACCAAAACCTTGCGCCCCTCCGGTTATAATGGCAACTTTATCTTTTAAATCTATTTGATTCATTGTTATCTCCTTACTTTTGTGATTTGGAATAAATGTAATTGGTTAAAATAATTGCAATTATTAACATAGCGCCTAGTATGGTTAATTGTGATTCAATTTTTATTCTTGCAACATTTAAACCTGCTCTTAAAATTACAACGATCCAGAAAGCAATAAAGGTGCCAAAAATATTTCCTCTACCACCAAAAATATATGTTCCGCCTAACATAACCATAAGAACTATTTCTAATTCTGCACCAGTTGCCATATTGAATCTTGCAACTGCCAGTCTAGAAGTAGTTAAAACTCCAGCAATACCACAAACTAAACCAGATAAAGTAAAAAGTAATAGCTTGATACGATCAACTTTAATTCCAGAATATTTTGCTGTTTGTGGATTTGTACCTATCAAATAAAGTTGCTTACCGTAAATAGTTGAGCTCAAGAAAAAACCAACGACAATTGCAAAAACTGTAAATATTATAACTGGGATCGGAACTATACCAATGTAACGATAATCTATTCCAATAAACCAAGAAGGATAACCACCTAAAGAAAAATCACTAGCTAGAGATTGAGCTATTCCACGATATAAAGTTAATGTGCCTATTGTAAGTATTATTGAAGGTATTTGCAATTGTGTCACGAGTATTCCATTAAATAAACCACATAGTGTTCCAGAAAAGAGAGCTATAAGCATAGAGATTGGCATACCAAGACCCGCATTATATGCAGTACCAAAGATAACTGCAGTTAGAGCAATCATTGAGGCAATAGATAAATCTATTTCACCAGAAATTATTATTAAAGTTAGTATTATTGCTATTAATCCATACTCTACATAAGGTGTAGCAGAGTCCATTATAAATGCTAAATCAGCAAAGAAGGGGGATAGTTGTATTGATGAAATAATTGAAATAATCAACAATATCACAGCAACCCATTCAGGTCTTATAATCCAATATCTTAATGTTGGATTTTCATTTAAATAAATTGAAATTGTTTTAAGCATTAATACCACCACTTAATTTTTTCATTCTGTAAATTATTAATTGATCTAGTGCTAAAGCTACAACAATAATTAAACCATAAATCGCTTTTTGAAATTCTCCAGGTATATTTAAGACAGGTAGTGCAACATTTATAATACCTAATAAAAGTATTCCTAAAAATGTTCCTAATACACTTCCAGAACCTCCAGTGATACTTGTTCCTCCAATAATTACACCCGCAATTACGATAAATTCAATTCCAACACCTGTTACTCCAGGATTTACATATCCAAATCTTGATGCATAAAATAGCCCTGCAACTCCTGCTAACATTCCACAAATACCAAAACAAAACAGAGTAACTTTAGTTACATTAATTCCCTTAAGATGAGCTGCAACAGGATTACTACCAGTGGCATAAATCTCACGGCCTAAAACTGAATGACGCATTACCAAATGAGTAATTACTACAATTATTGCACTAAAAATTAAAATACCTGGGATTGAAAAAAGGAAAGAAGTTTGAGAAAATGAAACTACATGTTCGGGAATATCATTTCTATCAATCTGTCTTCCTCCACTAACAATAAAAACTAAACCTCTGTACAAACTTAATGTTCCTAATGTTACTATTATTGAATGCACATTAAACCTAGTAACTATAAAACCATTAATTAATCCCATCACTAAACCAACAAAAGCAGTGATGATTAGAGATAACCAAAGCGATAAACCAGGAAATTGAATATATAATAAACCAATTACAATAGCTGAAAATGCCAATATAGATCCAATAGATATATCTACATGTCGACAAATGATAACCATCATTTGACCCATAGCCATGACTAAAATTAGAGGTATTGCTAAAAACACGGCTCTCCAACTATCCAATGTCATGAATCTTGGATCTATTATTGCAGCGACAATGACAAAAACAACAATTATAGAAAAAATTCCAAGCTCTCTAATTCTTAAAAATTTATCAAATAATGTCATTCTTAATTTATTGCATAGCTCATAATTTTTTCTTGAGTAGCTTCCTTATTGTTTAGTATTTTTGTAATTTTTCCCTCTCGCATAACAATTATGCGATGTGACAAAGAAAGTATTTCAGGTAATTCTGATGATATTAAAATAATTGCAGTACCTTCTTCAGCTAATTTATTAATAATTTCATACATTTCTGATTTAACTCCTACATCAACACCTCTCGTAGGCTCATCTAGAATTAATACTTTAGGCTTTGAAAGTAACCACTTAGAAATTATACATTTTTGCTGGTTTCCACCTGATAATTCTTCAATTAATTGTCTTCCTGAAGTTAAAATAATATTAAATTTATTTATATAATCATTTGTCATTGTAGAAACAGTTTTAGAATTAATAAGACCTATACTATTGGATATCTCTTTTGGTATCGCTGACGTTACATTATCCTCTACAGCAACGGGTCCAAAAATTCCCATTTGTTTTCTATCTTCAGGTACATAAGCAAAACCATTATTAATTGCTTCATTAGGTGAGTTATTTACAATAGTTTCTCCATTGTAAATTATTTCGCCTTTATCAAATTTTTCTGCTCCAAAAATACTTTTTGCTACTTCTGTTCTCCCAGCTCCAACTAATCCAGCAAATCCAAGTATTTCTCCTTTTTTTAAATTAAAAGAAATGTCATTAAATTTTTTTGATAAAGATAAGTTTTTAACATTTAAAATATATTCATCATTTTTAATAAATTGATTTTCTTTAACTTCTATTTCTTCAATATTTCTACCAATCATAAATTTTATAATTTCTTCATTTGAAACTTCATTTATATTTTTTGTAGTAATCAAATCACCATCTCGAAATATCGTTACTCTATCAGATATTTGTCTAATTTCTTCTAAACGATGACTAATAAATATAATCGCCATTCCATTAGATTTAAGCTTATTTACAATATCAAATAATTTACCAACTTCATTTGGTGTTAATGGTGATGTAGGTTCATCCATAATTAATACTTTTGAATTTTTAGAGAGTGCTCCAGCTATTTCTATCATTTGTTGATCAGCAATAGATAAACCTTCCATAATTATTTTTGGATCAATTTTTAATCCAATAGATTCTAAAATTTCATTTGATTTATTATTAATGTCTTGCCATTTTACTCTAGAAAAATTGTTACCTTCCATGTGTCCCATGAATATATTTTCTGCAACAGAAAGGTGTGAAAAAGATTGTGGCTCTTGATGAATTAATGAAACACCATTTTTTTGAGCTACTATTGGTGATGTAATATTTACTTGTTTTTCATCAAGAAATATTTTTCCCTCGGTTGGTGTATAAACACCACTTAATATTTTAACGAATGTAGATTTACCGGCACCATTTTCCCCAACAAGAGCGTGAACTTCGCCCGGTTTTAAGTCAAAGTCTACATTTCTCAAAACATTAACACCACTGAAGGTTTTCCCGATATTATTAGTCTTAAGTTGCATATTTTTGTTTAATTTATACTTCTATGATAGTTTTTTTAGAATAATAAGTGAAAATTTCAAATTATTCTTGATAAAAATTAGATTTTATTCAAAATGTTATTAACATTTCAATAGGAGGAATAATGAATAAACTATTCAAGATTATTTCTGTTAGTATTCTTGGTTTGTTACTAACAACTGGTGTTTTTGCAAAAACTGAAGTTGTATACATTCCAAAAAATACTGGTAACCCATATTTTGATTCAATTATTAAAGGATTTGAAGTTGGGGCAGAAAAATATGGTTATAATTTTTCAACAGTAGCTCCAGCTACAGCGGATGCTACTTCTCAATTACCATTTATAAAAGCTGAAATACAAAGAGGCGTTGACGTTATTGCAATTTCGCCAAACTCAAATGATGCTCTTAATACTGTTTTTGATCAAGCAAGAAAAAAAGGTATTATTATTATGGTAGTAAATGGAGATATACCTGGCAGTGAAGCTCACAGAGATTTAGCTATTATGCCAGTTGATTTCTCTACAGTAGGTACTGCACAAATGACATTAATGGGTCAATTAATTGATCACAAAGGTCAATTTGCAATTTTAAGTGCAACAACTGATGCACCTGATCAAAACACATGGATTAAAGATATGGAGGAAAATATCATTGGTAAAGGTATGTTCTCTGATATGGAATATTTAGGTGTTGTATATGGTGATGATGATCCACAAAAAAGTACTACTGAAGCTGAAGCTCTTCTTGCTAAATATCCAGACTTAAGAGGAATTATTTCACCAACTACAGTTGGTGTTGCAGCTGCTGCACAAGTTGTAGAATCTGCTGGCAAGTGTGATCAGGTTCAAGTTACTGGACTTGGAACTCCAAATCAAATGAGACCATTCCTAAAAAGCGGTTGTGTAAAAGCATTCCAATTATGGGATCCATCTGTTGAAGGAGAAATCGCAGGTTATCTATCTGTACAAATGGTTGAAAATGGTATGAAATTATCAGAAGGTATGACAATCAGTGTTCCAGATCAAGGTGATGTTGTAATAAATGCAAATAATTTAATTTATGCAGCACCAATGCTTGATTTTGTTCCTGACAATATCGATAATTTTAACTTCTAAATTAATGATTTGAAGAGCAATAGAAATATTGCTCTTCAGACTTATAAGTGAAACAATGGATAATATTCCAATAGTAGACGCTCATCACCATCTATGGGATTTAGAGAATGAAAAAACTAAATATTCATGGTTAATGGTATCTGAAGGAGAAGCATTTTTTGGTGATTATGGAGCTATAAGAAAAAGTTATTTATTAGATGATTATTTAAATGATGCGAAAAACCAAAATTTAATTAAATCTGTTCATGTACAAGCTGAACACGATGATGATAGTCCTGTTAATGAAACAGAATGGCTACAAAGACTTGCGGATAATCATAATGCAAAATTACCAAATGCTATTGTTGCATTTGCAGATTTCTCAAAATCTAATGTAGCTGATATTCTAGATCAACATCAAGAATTTAATAATACACGTGGTATTAGACAGATTTTATCATTTAATTCAGATGAACCAAAATATTCACACGCACCAGAAGATTATATGAAAAATACAAAATGGTTAGAAAATTTCAAAAATATGAAAAACAGAAATTTATCATTTGATATCCAAGTTTATCCTCACCAGATGGATGACTCTTTTAATTTAGCAAAAAATAATGCTGATATCTTATTTATATTAAATCATACTGGTGAACCATGCTATCAATCTGAAGAGTACATTCAACATTGGGAAGCTAATATGAAAAAGATTGCAAACTGTGAAAATATGGTGGCAAAAATTTCTGGTCTTGGAATGTTTAACCCAAACTGGACAATCGATAGTACAAAAATTTTTGTTGAGAAAACTATAGAAATATTTGGAATTGAAAGATGTATGTTTGCATCAAACTTTCCAGTTGATAAAATTTTTAATACTTTCGATAATTATTGGAATTCTTTTAAAACAATTACAAAAGATTATTCCGAAAATGAAAAAACAATGTTATTTTCATCAAACGCTGAAAAATATTATAGAATTTAATTATGTCCTCAAAAATTAAAGATGTAAGAGCAAAACTTTATACTTGGAAAGGTCCTATTCAAGCAATACATGATAATTTTTGCACTAGTGCAGCAGACTTACTTAATAAAGAAAATATAAGTGCAGATGGAATGTCAACTTTCAAATTTTTAAGTTGGTTGGTAGTAGAAGTTGAAACTGAGGATGGACATATTGGTCTTGGTAATGCAGCTCTTTCACCAAAACCTTGTAAATCTGTAGTAGATAATTACTTAAAACCTGCAATAATTGGTGAAAGTGTTTGGGATTATGAACACATTTGGCAAAAGATGTATAGACAAACTTTAGCTTGGGGAAGAAAAGGTGTGGGGATGACAGCAATTAGTGCAGTAGATATAGCTATATGGGATGCACTAGGAAAAACTACTAAACAACCAGTCTACAGACTGCTTGGTGGCAAAACAAAAGAAAAATTACCTTGCTATGCTAGTAAATTGTATAGCCAACCTCTTGATACATTAGCAAAAGAAGCGCAAGATTATTTAGATCAAGGATTCAAAGCTATGAAACTGCGTTTTGGTTGGGGACCAAAAGATGGTGCTGAAGGAATGAACAAAAATATTGAATTAATTAAAACAGTTAGATCAGTAGTCGGTGATAATGTTGATTTGATGGCTGATGTTTATATGGGCTGGACATTTGAATATGCAAAAAGAATGATGCGATTAATTGATAATGAAAACTTAAGATGGTTAGAAGAGCCTGTAATAGCTGATGATATTGATGGATATGCCGATTTAAAAGCTTCCTGCAGAACACCTATATCTGGAGGTGAGCATGAGTATACTCTTTTTGGATTTAGACAACTTTTAGAGAAAAAAGCAGTAGATGTAGTTCAATTTGATACAAATAGGGTTGGAGGAATCACACAAGCACACAAGATTTGCGCTTTAGCAGAGGCATTTCAAATTCCAGTTATTCCTCATGCAGGACAAGTGCACAATTTTCATATATCGATGAGTAGTATTAATGCTCCTATAGTTGAATACTTTCCGTTTTGGCCAGTAGAAATAGGTAATGAATTGTTTTGGTATATTTTTGATGGAGAACCACAAGCTAAAAATGGATTTATTGAACTAGATGATAAAAAACCAGGTCTCGGTATAGAATTATCACAAAAATATCTTAAAGACTTTGATATTGAACTTTAATAAATCAAAATTTTCCTAGATCATCAGCAAATTGTTTTGCTAAATCAGTACCGAATTTAGTTGGACTTAAACTAGGACTTCTGTCATAAATTTTTTTTACACCCATTCTGTATGCGCATATTCTTTTTCCATAACAAGTTAAAGAATCGATAGATTGCATTGAAAACACAATGGAGGGAAGTATTTTTTTGTAAACCTTTCTAGCTTCACTGATTTTTTTTTGTTCTAGTAGTTTGTAAATTTTTATAAATATATCAGTACCCTCTAATGAAGGTATTATACCTTTACAACCTGCTAAAAAATTATCAATTATTTCCTGTCCTCCTCTACCATTAAAAACACTTAAATTTTTAGGATACCTACTAATCTCATTTTGTATTAGTACTGCAGCAGCTTCACCTTTGATAGCTCTAAAATTAGAAAATTTTTTATAAAGTTTTAATATTTGATGTGACTCTAGACCAACGCCAATATATTCTTTAGCATTCTGAATTCCAACTAAAGTTTTTTTATCTACAAAATTAATTATCTTATCAAAAAAATCATAACAGTCTTTATCTGTAGTTTTTTTATTTAATAAAGGTTGAAGAACAATCCAATTAGCATTATTAAATTGTGCTACACCTATTAATTTTTTATATTCATTAATATTTTTTCCAGATATAGTAACAACTACAGGTATAGAATTATTTGTAATATCAGAAACAAGTTCAATTATTTTTTTTTTTTCTGAAAATTCCAATTTATTAACTTCTGTAGCAAGACCTAGACAAGCAATACCATTAGATCCTAATTGTTTTATTAGTGATATTTGATCGCTCATTAATTTAATATCTATTGTATTGTTTCTATTAAAGAAACAATATGTCATAGGTATAATACCTTTAATCATTTTAAATTTTTTTTGAAAGTTCTTCATTGTATGCAAAAACTGCAGGACTGCCTCCAGTTAAAATGAAAATTACGTTTTCTCCCTTTTTGATAATCCCTTTTTTTACATAGTCAATTAATGCAGCAAATCCTTTAGAGGTATAAACAGGATCTAAAAATAGTCCTTCTTTTTTTGCTAAAAGATTCATAGCCGCAATTCCATCTTTTGTTGGTACACCATATTTTTCACCTACGTAATTGTTGTCGTGATTAATCATATTTGAATTAAACTCTAAATTCAGATCGAGCATTTTTGCTCCCTGATTACATATTCTGGCAATGTCCTCTTTAATATTCATATCCCAATAAACAGGAGAAATACCTTGTATTCTAGTAGACCAATTAAGTACTCTTGCACCAAGTTCACAACCAGCTTGTGTCATGTTGGCTGCTGTTACAAATAAATGATCTGCAATAAAATTTTGATTTTTCATTTGTTTATCAATTTCAGCCATAGTATTTGCATAACTAATACCTGCAAGAGTGGTATCTTCTTCTCCAAAACCACCATAGATTAATAGAGGTTTTCGACCTTCTTTTATTAGTTCGTCATATTTTTTGTCTAAATGTTTTGGAATATCCTCTAAATTTTCTCCATCAACTACATCAACATTTGCTCCTAGGATGTTATATAACAAAAAGTTACCTTGCATTAATTTACCTTTAACTCCATGCATCAAAACTAGATAACTATCTAAGTTTAATTTATTAGCAGCTGCTACTGCTTGACGACAAAAATTTGATTGAGAGGCAGCTCCAGTTAAAATACAATCATACTCTCCAGATAAAGTTTTAGCCATTATAAATTCTAGATGTCTTGTTTTGTTCCCTCCAAAAGCTAAAGCGGTGCAATCATCTCTTTTTATATAGAGATTTATATTTAACTCTTTAGAAATATTAGGGGCATATTCAAGAACAGTTGGTAGTTGTGCTAAACGAATTCTTGGAATTTTATTTATTCTCGAAACTAATTCTTCAGGTGATAACGGATTAAAATTACTATTCATTTTACAACTGATCTTTATAATTTTTTAAAATTAATGACTATGTCTTTTTACTTCTGCACCTCTTTTGCCAATTAGAAAATCAAGATCTGCGCCTTTATCAGCTTGCATAACATGATCTATATACATCTTTTGATAGCCTCCAGATATTTCAGGTAAAATTGGATTATAATTATTTAAACGATTTTTAATTGTTTCTTCGTCAACATTTAAGTTCATAGAACCTTTATTGACATCTATTTCTATTAGATCACCATTTTGAACCGCTGCTAACGGGCCTTTTACAGCTGCCTCAGGGGCAGTATGTAGGATTACTGTTCCATATGCTGTTCCACTCATTCTAGCATCAGATATCCTAATCATGTCCCTAACACCTTTCTTTAAAAGTTTTTGTGGAAGACGCATGTTTCCAACTTCTGCCATACCAGGATAACCTTTTGGTCCACAATTTTTCAAGACTAATATAGAGTTTTCATCTACTTCTAAATTTGGATCATCAATTTTTTCATGAAATTCTTCTACACTTTCAAAAACAACTGCTTTTCCAGTATGTTTCATTAATTCTGGTGATGCAGCAGATGGTTTAATGATTGCACCATTTGGAGCAATGTTTCCTTTAAGAATTTTAATGCCTCCATTTTTTGTTAATGGATTGTCAAATTCTTTTATAACTTCATTATTCCAACATTTAGCATCTTTGTTATTTTCACCAATACTTTTTCCATTTACAGTTAATGCATTTTCTTCTAATAATTTTTTTTCAAGTAATCTTTTTATTACAACAGGAACTCCACCAGCATAATAAAAATCTTCCATTAAGTATTTTCCAGAAGGCTGCAGATTGACAAGTGTCGGAATTCCCTCTCCACACTTATTCCAATCTTCTAAATCCAGATCTATTTCCATTCTTCCTGCAATAGCTGCTAGATGAATAACAGCATTTGTTGAACCACCTATTGCACCATTAACTTTTATTGCATTTTCAAATGATTTTTTTGTTACAATTTTTGACATAGTTATATTTTCTTTAACCATCTCAACAATTCTTTTTCCTGACATATGAGCTAATGCGTATCTTCTTGAGTCAACTGCTGGAATTGCTGCATTTCCAGGAAGAGACATTCCTAATGCTTCCACCATCGAACCCATTGTTGATGCTGTACCCATTGTCATACAATTACCTTTTGATCTGCTCATTGAAATTTCTGCATTAATAAAATCTTCTTCTGTAATTACACCTGCGTTTAAATCAGCATCAAGTTTCCAAACTCCCGTTCCAGAACCAATAGTTTCCCCCTGATGATGACCATTAAGCATTGGACCACCTGAAACTCCTATTGTTGGAAGGTCAACACTTGCTGCACCCATCATTAATGAAGGTGTTGTTTTATCACAACCCATTAATAGTACTACTCCGTCTATTGGATTACCCCTTATTGCTTCTTCAACATCCATACTTGCTAAATTTCTAAACAACATAGCTGTAGGTCTTAAGTTAGATTCACTTGCTGAAAATACAGGAAATTCAAGTGGGAAACCACCAGCTTCATAAACACCTTTTTTAACAGACTCAGCTATCTCTCTAAAATGACCATTACATGGTGTTAGTTCTGACCAAGTATTGCAAATTCCAATTACAGGACGTCCATCAAATAAGTGATTGGGATGCCCTTGATTTCGCATCCAACCTCTATGAATAAATGTATCTCTTCGATGTGATTTAGAATTATACCAATTAGAAGATCTGAATTTATTTTTTTTATTCATAAAAAAAGTCTTATCTAATTAAAGAAAAAAATCAAATTTTAAATTTATTATCTTCAATACCAGGAGTATTAACATTTAATGCAAATAAGCTGCCATCATATTTATTTTTACCTAAGTTATTAGCAGTAGTAATAAATAAAGTTTTAAGATCACTTCCTCCAAATACACAATTTGTTACGTTTTCAACAGGTAGCTGGTAAATTTGATCAACCCTGCCTTTTGGATCAATTTTCACAACACATGATCCACCCCAACGACAATTCCAAATAAAACCATCACTATCAATAGTTGATCCATCTGGAGCACCTCTTTCAAAATCAAAGAAATTTTTTTTATCTGATAAAACACCTTCATCTAGGTTAAAATTGTATTCTAGTAATGATCCCTCAGTTGTGTCAGTAAAATAAAATTTTGTGTTATCAGGACTCCAAACAAATGTGTTAGGTATACCAAGATTTGTTTCAACAATATTTAATTTATTTTCTGATAAACAATATAAAGTTCCAGATTTAGTATTTAAAGGCTTTCCACTTCCATCGTTATTAATGTTATTTTGCATCGTCCCAAACCAAAGCCTGCCTTTAGCATCTGATGCACCATCATTAGATCTATTTGATGAAATATTATCTTCAACATTAATTATTCTTTCATATTTTTTAGATTGAAAGTTAAATTTATTTACTCCACTATTTGATACTAAAGCAATTTCATTCTTAGAGATTATTGACGTCGCTGTAACAAATTCAGGTAAATCAAAAGTTTCTAATTTTTCATTGTCTAAATTAATTTTGAATAAAACTGATTTTGGTTTAATATCTACCCAAAGTAAACTTTGATCAATTGAAGACCAAGTGATACCTTCTCCTAAACTATTTTTTACATCTTTATATAATTCGACCTCACTCATATTTTAGATCAATATAATAAAATTTAGAATTTATGAAGATAGGATTAGAGGTAGTGAGCTTTATCTTTAATACGAGCCATTACTTCTTTTGTTGCTTCTTCAGATCCGTCATGAAATGTACCCATTAGTTTATCTAAAAAGCTAGTATTTCCTCCTGAGTAATTACATTCAAAGTATTTGTGATGGATATAGTGCATATAATCACCCGTTGGTATTGATACACCATTTTTGAAAGTCATCTTTTCATATCCTGTATGTCCAGGTGTAGGAGCTAATCCAGCATGAAAAACATGATACATCGCAACAAGAGGATGTGAAGGGATGATCCAATGAACTAAGATACCTGAAAAATATAGTATGTGCTCTATTGGATGCATTGACATACCTGACCAAGCACCAGTATTCGTGTTACGGTGGTGAACTTTATGAGCAATTTTATAAAGTGGTGCCCAGTGCAATAATCTATGAGTTAAGTAAAAATGTGCGTCTCTTATAAATGGAACAAGAAAGAACATGAAACAACAATATATTGGATAAGCCTCCCAACTTACATATGGGATTATTTGATTTGCAAATGCCCAAAATGTAATTACTTCGTATGCTGTCCATAATGGAATAGCACTACAAAAAGTATAGAATAAGTTATCTTTAGTCTGATCATTAAATAAAAATGTTGAGTTGTTTTTTTCCAAAGGTCGTGGATTATATTTAAAGGAAGTTCCTTGTGTTTTCAGTCTTAAATGAAAGAAGCCTGTCCAAAGCAAAATAATAACTGCATTTCTAAAGAATATATAGGATATCCATCCTATTTCAAAAGTCTTCATTGTTTCTAAGGAAGGAGTCAAAAAAAGATATGTAGCAACTGTTATTGCTGCAAAAACAAAAGTCCATGGAAAAAAAATTCCTGGAAATTTAAAAAAATACTTTAAAAATTTTATTGGATTAAAAAATATATCTTTAGGTGGATTAATACTAATTGTGCCAAAAGGTTTCCAATGACCTCTTTTATCTCTTGTACCGAAATCATTATCATTTAATCGATTACCCATAATGTGTTTATAGTATATTTTGAGTAAAAAAAAAGAGACTAAATTGTCGTATCTGGAACCTTCACATCAATAAAATAATTTTTATCTTTAGATTGCTTAAA
>ENA-OSEY01001361-OSEY01001361.1-marine-metagenome-genome-assembly--contig:-NODE-1361-length-16981-cov-6.304248_pt1 | contig 16981 bp, 23 predicted proteins | sample MGYA00248465_ERZ534230 | MGnify/ENA primary metagenome ERZ534230 (study PRJEB26409, sample SAMN06344110) | marine metagenome | isolation source: Sea water from surface | place: Atlantic Ocean:Southern...
AAATTTTGAAATATTTTTTTAATTCTAACATAAACTTCTTTATTTGCTTATATGAAAAGTATACTGAGAAAGCTCACAATCGACAATGCGATCCTTCTGCTTGTATTATGTATGCTTGGGTGGGCAGGAAATACTATTGCCGGAAGATTATCTTCAAATGAAATATCGCCAATGGTTATAGTATTTTTAAGATGGTCTATAGTTTCTAGTATTCTATTCATATTTAAATATAAAACAATAATCACTTCTTTGAATTTATTAAAAGGTAAATTAATCTGGTTATTGTTTATGGGAGCATTTGGTTATACAGGGTTTAATTCTCTTTTTTATATCTCTGCTCAATATACATCAGCCATTAATCTTGGAATAATTCAAGGAACAATGCCAGCAATTGTTTTAATTGGATCACTTATTTTTTTTAAAGAAAAAACAAATTTAATTCAAATTTGTGGATTATTCTTAACATTTATTGGAGTATTAATACTAGTTAGCCAAGGAAATTTAGAAATTTTACTTTTATTAGCTTTAAATTATGGTGATCTTATTATGTTTTTTTCATGTTTTTTATATTCAGGTTTTACACTTGGATTAAGAAAAAAACCAAATATTGATCCATTTGTATTAATGTTTTTCTTTTCAATCACTGCTTTTATTGCCTCTTTTCCAGGAATATTGATAGAAAATCACTTCAATCTTATTAATTGGCCTAATAACAAAAATGAATTTTTGATAATAATTTATATAGCTTTTGTCCCTTCCTTAATAGCACAACTCTTTTTTATAAGAGGTGTAGAACTTATTGGTGCAGACAAAGCGAGTTTGTTTATCAATCTTGTCCCTGTCTTTTCTGCATTTCTAGGAATAATTATTTTAAATGAGAAATTACAATTTTTTCACTTGGTTTCTTTGATAGTAATATTATTTGGAATTTACTTATTTATGGTATTAGGCGAAAATTATAAAAAAAGAAAAAAAATATAACGAAATTCTACTAAAATGAATTTTTTAGTTTGCTATATTGCTTATTAACTTAGCTTTTTTATTTTTGGTATTATATATTACTATCTTACCACTAGGAGGAGAAACATTAGTAATTTCAGAAATGACTACTTGATGAGTAACCAAAAGAATTAATTCATCATTTTTAACGTTTTTTAATTTATCATATAGTAAAGGTAAGACTATTTGTTTTTTTGAAAAATTTTGAAAAAATGAGTTCAAACCTGGAAATGTTTTCCAATTACCAATATTCATTTCGTTAATAGTATCTTTACATCGACACCATTGACTACTTAATATTTCAGAAAACTCAATGTTGTTTTCAATAAAGAATTTACCTATTGATCTAGCTTGTAAAATACCAGTCTTACTCAAGTTTCTTTGTGTGCTGCAATCATCTATTTTAAAATTTTTAGGATCACCAAATCCAGGTGCTATACTATGTCTTAAAAAGACTACATTAGCATTAATTTCATTAATTTCAGATTTAAAATCAAGTTCACTAAAAACGGGTTTTAATGAATAAACAAAAATTAAAATAACAAAAAGAAAACGAAAAATCATAATCTTAGAAATGTTCCTTATACATTTGACAATTTTATTAATCATTTAATTACATTGATAAAAGAAATTTATTTATTATTTCTTATGCAAAATGAAGCAAAATATTGAAATTGGATCATTAATTGCATCCATAAATTATTTAAACTTCGGGATTTCTATAAATGATTTTAAATAAAACATTAAATTCAAATAAAAGAAAACTATCATCACAATTAGATTTAAAAACTAAAAAAAAATATAAAATCAATAGAAAAGATAATGACGTTAATAAAGGTGTAAAATTTTTATTTCCGATTGTTTCTACGATGACAGGTGCAGCCTATAGAATTGAAAATTTAAAATAAAAATTAATTAATAATTTCTTTATTTGTAAACAACAATTAAATCACTTAATAATTTATTTATTAATGACTGATTTAATAGTACTAATATTTTCGTGAAATAAGATTGAAATAATATTTTATTTATATATTTCTATCAATATTCTAAAGGATTAATTTACAGTAATTATTCCCTTTTATATACAAACTAGAAAAAACTAATTATTAGACCTTTTTTTCTATATTAACTTCCTCATAATTATCAAAATAAAATAAATTAAGTTTAATAAAATAAAATTACTTAAAAAAAGATTAAAATTTATAATTTCTTGAATATGTACAAGGCTTTATATATTATTTTACTTGCTTAAAGTTTCCAAGATGTGATTAGATAGGGACTAAATTAATAAGAAGTTTCAAAATGCCCAATATCGATAATGAAAAATTGGTAACTTTCTATAATGAATGTTTTGATTGGTATGGTGCTGATTCTAAACTATACCCTGATTATTCTAAGCTTGGATTAACGATTGATACCATTAAGATCTTTTGTGATGGATATATTGAATGGCTTGAAAATGAAAATAATCCTAAAGAGCTAGGTGAGTTTCAAGGAGACACAACTGACAAAGAACGTGTAGGTGCTATTATAAGTATGGAATATGGTTTGGGAGAGAATAAACTTAAAGAATTAAAAGATGAAACAAATGAAGAAATTGAAAAAGTTACAGCACTTGCTAAACAAATGAAAGAATTTCTAAGCAAAAAAAAATAAATGTATCTTTATTTTATTTTGGCATCTCTTGTGCAGTATAAATTTTAACCTTTGGAATTTCTTAAATTTCTTTTGATATTCGTCCATTAGTTTTATAGGAAGTTTCAAAGGTTTATTTTATAATAATGATTAGAGTAAATTTAATAATTTGCTTGAATAAATACATCTAAAATTTAATATAAATTAATGGATATCAATTATTTGACAGTTACTGGTGGACCGCTAAAAGTTGGCCCTTTTAGTCATGCTGTTCGTGCTGGAGATTTTCTATTTATTACTGGGCAAATGCCAACCTTAAAAAATGATAATTCAAAGTTAGTTTCAGATAGAATTGAAGATCAGACACATCAAGTTATGAAAAATCTTATTGACGTTTTAAAAGGATGTGGATCTTCATTAGATAAAGTTATATTTGCAAGAGTGTATTTAGTAAATTTTCAAGACTTTGATAAAATGAACAAAGTTTATTCATCCTACTTTAGTAAAGATAAGTTACCAGCCAGAACATGTATTGGAGTAACAGGTTTAGCAGTTGGAGCTTCAGTAGAAATAGACTTTATAGCGGGAACATAATTTTTATTTGATGGTAATAATTGTTATTACAAATATACCTTTTTATTTGTCGTTTTTACTGTTCATCTCCAAAGGTTAATAAAACAATACCTCTATCAGCATTTGTTACAGTTGGATTATCTTCGTCTTGTGGTATACCATTTAAAATTTTTTGGCATGCAACAAACGCTTTTTCATCTCTATAAGAAAAATGACTGCCAAGTCTAAACTTTCCTTGTTTATTCCAAATTTGTGTAAGAACAAAAGATACTAAACCAGCTTTTTTCATTTGAGAACCGTATTTTTCTACTTGTTCCTCAATATCTTTTATCATACTTTTCATATGTGCTTTCGATTGAAAATCAATTTGATTATAACTCATTAGTTTTGCTTTCATTACAATTTCCTCATTATTAATTAAATTAAAATGATTACTGGTTAGTCAGAATTATGTTACAAATTTTAAATTTTATATCAACATGAAGAGCTATGAATTTTAAATAATGTAATGAGATTTTCATCTTTGTCTAAATATTCATAGGTCATTTCAACTTCATTATTTTTATACCATATCATCGCTGGATTATTACAAAGTGCTTCCAAAGCTGTTGACTTGATGGAGTTAAATACTGGACGAAAATCAATTAAGTCGTCTTGATGTAAATTTAATTGATAAGTATACAAAATTCCTCTTGAAGTAGTTACTGTGTCAATCATCATTGTAAGTTCATCCATTTCTTGTGGATATTCTTGAGAATTAATCCAATCTTGTATTGCTTGCCTTACTTCTTGATTACTAAGAGCATAACAGTAATTTGAAAAAAAAATAAAAAATATAATAAATAATTTTTTTTTAAACATTTTTTTATTGATACGTAATTTAATAGAACATGCTAACTTTATTCACTTTCATAATATTTATCAATCTTAACAAATAATATTTAAAAGCTAATTGTAGAAAAAGAAACAGATACCAGAGGTCCATTGTGGCTAAAAGATTGGATTGTTGAATTATTATCTACATAACCGATAGATACATTTAATCCTCTATAAACAGGATAAGATACAGATAATTGATTAGAAGTGTCTTCCCTTATCACTCCTAAAAAATTTCCTCCATCATAAAAAGATTGTGAAAAAGAGACTTTTAATGGTTTCTTATAAATAATTCTCTTGATAGATAATCCTATTGAGTAATTGAGAGAAATAATATTTTCAACCGTCTCACCTTTTGTAAACAATATATTTGTTTTATAACTATTTGGAAGTAGAGAATTTAAAACTATTGAGCCTTGTAATTGCTGATATTCATCTGAAATAAATCTTTTTACTGTCAAAGTGCTTTCATGAAAACTCCTTTCAGACATAAATAACCTTGTAATAGAAGCTGAAATACTTTTATGGATGATATCAGTAAATTCTCTTTTAGTATGAGCCCAGCTGGTACAAGCATCAAAAAATATCCACTCTTTGATATGATTTTTCGAACAAACAGTTATATATTCATTTCTAACTTGCAACCAATCATGAGCTGGAGCTGCCGCTATGGAAGCATTCAGATTTAGATCAATATATCGACCTCGGTCATATAACTTTTTTATACCTAATAAAGCACCTCCCCCAATAATAATTCCAGATTTGGCCTTAGTATTTTCATCCCCTATAAACGTATAATTTCCAACTTGAATATTTTGATTGAGGTTTCCACCATTTATATTATCTGAATATGCAATAATTGGATAAACAGATCTATTAACTTTTACTGTGTAATCAATTTTTTTATTATTTGTTATACCTTCAAATCCAAGGGATCTTGATTTAATATTAAATTGAATTGCATCATTAAAAGTAAGAGCTTTTTTCGATAATAATCTTTCGGACAAAAAATATAATTCAAGTCTTTCTGAGCTATTTGCTATGTTATAAAAACAAGAAACAATTAATAAGGACAGTATAATTCGCATCATTTTCATATTTTTATATTTCAGATATTTATTATTAGTATAAAGCAATACTTACCATAAGTTTGCTGAAGGTAGTAATCACAAATAGTAGATAATATTTAGTTTAAATTATAATACTAATGATCTTTCTTGTAAAAAAAGAATAGAATGCTAACCTTACCTATCATAAATTAAGGAGGAATTTAGATGAATATGTGTATTCACGGAACAATTTCCACAGGTGTAGAAACTTTAAGAGCAAGAGTTGAATATAACATGGCAAGAGGTGCTGGTGAATTCTGCTCCGAATGGAAACTATCTGATTTTGGCAATAACGAATTTGTCTGGATTGGCAATATTACTGATATGGATAGTATGGGTGCCTTCCTAAGTACTGATGAAGAAGTACAATGGGATAAAGATAATGGTTGTATATATAAAATTTATATGATGTCTGAAATGTCTTAAAAGTCATACATAAGAATTTATTTATTTTTAGTTATTAATCAAAAAAGTTTCAGATAATGCAAATTATAAATCATGAATTAGCAAGAAGAGTGTCAGGATTACGATTATTCTGTGTTGTTATATGTGGTATATGTCTAATTAATTTAGTTAGGTGGATACTTGCTCCCACAGCTGAAGTATTATTTGTTAATCAGAGTCAAATGATGCTCAATTTGATTTATGTAATATTAACAGCTGCTTTTATTTATTATTTAAATGATAAAAACTATTTATTAATATCAAGTGCTGCAGTAATCCTTTTTATATTTTATTATTTTGTTTTAGAAATGTTAAATGATTATAATAACAGCATTGCTAATCCAGATAAATTAGGAATTGGAAGAGATCTTGAAATTATTCCTTTATTACCTTTAACTTTTATCATTTCAGGTGTCTTATTTCTTAGAAAATCGTTACTTTTGATCTTTATTGCTTTCTTTACATTAATGTGCGGTTTTAATGTTTATGAAATCATTATTAATGAAAGAACCTATTTTACAAGTGATTGGAATACTGCTATTTCAGATGGTTTTGCCATATATACACCTGTTTTTGTAATTTGGTTAAATGTCTGGATTATAATTTGTATAATATGCATGGCTTCAGTTTATTTAATAGATAGATTAATGAGAGATGCTATTAAGTTTGAAAAAAGTACTGCGCAATTCGGTAGGTATTTTTCTCCATCGGTAAGAGAAAAAATACAAGAAACAGATTTGGAAATAAAAGAAGACGAAAATAATATCCAAATGATAGCAGTAATGTTTACAGATATTGATAATTTCACACAGCTTTCTGAGAAATTATCTTCTAAGGAAATAATAGAATTACTATCTGAATATCAAGATAGAATGATTAAACCTATCTTTAAGAACTCTGGGACAGTTGACAAATTCATTGGAGACTCGGTCATGGCTACATTTGGAACCCCTGTAAGCCAAGGCAATGACGCCCAAAATGCCTTTAATTGTGCACGAGAAATGCAAATAGCAATGCGCCAGTGGGCTAAAGAAAGAAAAGATAAAAATTTAATTGAGATTACTCACAGGATAGGAATACATTTTGGTAGTTGCGTTGTTGGAAATATTGGAAATGAAGAAAGAAAAGAATTTACAGTGATTGGTGATGTTGTGAATGTGGCAAACAGGGTATGTGATATCTGTAAAGAGCTCAATTCTGAGATTTTAATTACAGAAAATTTAAAAAATAGATTAAATGAAGAAATTAATTCAGAAGAAATAAAAGACCATCCAATACGTGGAAAAAAAGATAAAATATCATTATTTAAAATTCTTATTTAATTTGATTGATCAATTCTAATGAATGTAAACAATAAAAATTTATCAATCAAAATGTTTTTATATTACATAAATTTAAATAAAAAAACTTAAATCCTTGATAAAAGCTTTAATTATAAATAATTATCAAGCAATGTTATAATAAAAATTGAAAATATTAAATACGTTTATAAAAAGTTCACTATTTCTGTATCAATTTGGATAGATATCTCAATATTAGTAATATTTAACTTAAAAATATATTATGAATTATAGAAAAGAGGAAATAAAACGGTATTTCAAGGATTGGGTTGCAGCATTTGGAAGTCACCATCTAGATATTATTAAATTCCTTAAAGAAAATAAGAGTTTTTCTAAAACTAAATCTGAAGATGAAATATGGATGGATACTTTTGATTTAGTTCATCAAGAAGCATTTCCAGTTAACAAACCAATTATTGAGAATCCTTCTGCTGCTAAAGCATTTCTTGGGAATGAGACAAAACAAGTAAGACAATTTGTAAAGGCATTTGAGGAAAATCGTTATAGAGGTTTTGAAGAAGATAATATTTGGAAAATGAAAGAAACAAATATTCTTGATGATGTTGAATTAGTAAACAAATACTTTTTCATAATTGGAGAAGAAATTGTAAAGGAATGGATGGAAGACCCTACCAATTATTAATTTATTGTAAAATTTGATTTTTTAATCAAAAAAATAAGCTTTATGCCTAAAGTTAAGCTAGTAACTACAACTATTTTAATTTTACAGATTATAGTTAATCCATAGTAATTACAAAAAATAATAAACTTTATGTTCGATTTATTATCTAAAATTAACTTTTAAGTTTATTTATTAAACTTTTGATAATTTGCAAGGTTACTAATTCCCCCTTTTCTAATGATGAATTTTTGGCAGATTTAGTATACCAAGTTTTATTCTCTGTTAAACGACTCATCTCAACTGCTTCAGGTGCAAGAGCCATTAAAAGTGAAGTCTCCCCTTCACCTGCATGATCAAATGTATAATTATTAATTATTTCATTATCCATTAATGGATGTAATTTTATCCAATTAAATGGATCAGCACCTTCTTTATGTTTATCATAATAATCATTCATATCTTTTGAACCCCACCAACCCTCTCCTCGGGTACTTTCCAAAAATTTGAATATAGACTGCCTTGCACCAATTTTAAATGCTAAGTCAGTTGGCATACCTGATGCAAAATTTTCAGTTTGATGATGTACCACTCCATGAATATTTCTAAATCCTATTCTTAATAAACCAGTAAACAATTGTTCAGCCAAAGGAGCAAGTACCGAAGAGTCAACATGCAAAGTACCACTTTGTTCGGGAGCTGCTACAGCATAACTTGCAGCCCCATAACTAAATGGAGGAAGGATAACTACTTCCATTTGACTTTCTAACCTATCTAATATCTTAGTCACAGCTAAAGTGTCCATTCCCACAGCCATATGTTCCCCATGATATTCCAATACTCCTACAGGGAGAACGATAGGAATATTTTTAGCGATAGCCTCTTTAATTTGGTAAGGTAACATAAATTCAAAACGCAAAGTTGCCCCCTTAATTAAGATGTTGCCGAAAAAATATTTAAAAATAATATATCATTTATAATGGAATATGAAATAAAACATGTAATGATAAAAAAAGAAACTTATTTTAATAAGGCTAGTTTTGAAGTAGATAGTATTAAAATGTTTGATCATATTTTTATCAATATTCTTAACATCCTTTATATTGTTTTTTGATACATTTTTTGGTCATTTTTAATGTGTCTTTAATTTGTGAATCTGTCATCTGTTCTGCTAATAATTTTCTTAATTGAGCAGCCTCCTCAAATCCATTTAAAGTTGCTAAGTCAAACCACATATGAGCATAAACTAAATCTTCTTTTACTCCGTTACCTAAATAATATAACCGACCTAAATTGTACTGAGCCAAAGCATAACCCTGCTCAGAAGAAAGTGTGTACCATTTTAGGGCTTCTAAATAATCTGGAACAACACCTAATCCAAAACTATACATAATTCCAAGATTGTATTGGGAAATTTCATTACCTTGTTCAGCAGAAAGAGTATACCATTTAACAGCAGATTTATAATCCTGGTTAACACCTTTTCCTTTATAAAACATTTCTCCTAAAAAGTGTTGTGCCATAGAATGACCAGTTTTAGCTAATAATTTCAATTCTTTAACAGCATAGGTATAATGACCTTTTTCATATGCTTTCATTGCACTTTTAAAATCACCACTCCAAACCATACAAACACTTCCAAATGAGAAGGTAAAAAAGAAAATAAGGGAAAATATATAATTTTTCATATTGTGATCTTACAAAAAAAAAAAGTTATACACATTAAGCAATAATTAAAAATAAATACAAAATTTACCTTAAGTCACTATTGATTTTAATTAAAATTTTATATGGAGTGTATGTATTATATTAATAAAAAATTGTTTATAAATATGACTACTTTCTTGATGTGTTCTGAAAGAAACCTAAATCAAAATCTGTCTGATAAAGTTTATATAATTACTGGAACAACATCAGGTATCGGTTTAGAAACTGTTAAACAGTTAGCAAGGCAGTCTGCTACAATAGTTTGCGGCTGTAGGAATTCAAAATTATCAGAAAAATTAAATGGATCAATTTTAAAAGATAATCCAAATTCAAAAATTACAACTATTCCTTTAAATTTGGCATCCTTGAAATCAGTAAAGGGTTTCGTTAACAAATTTCTAAATGATTTCAATAGACTAGATGGTCTTGTTAACAATGCCGCTGTTATGAATACTTCTAAAAATTATACTGAGGATGGTTTTGAACTTCAATTTGGTACAAATTTTTTAGGACATTTTTTATTAACAGAATTATTACTACCCTTATTAAAAAAAAGTAAGGAGGCTAGAATAATTCATACTTCAAGTGTGTTTCATGAAAAAGGATTGATAAATCTTGATGACTTAAATTTCAAAACAAGAAAATACTCAAGTTGGGATGCTTATTATCAATCTAAATTGGCACAAGTACTCTATTCTAGATATCAAGCAAAACTACTTAAAAATTACAATATTACATCTGTGAGTATTCATCCAGGATGGGTGCAAACACCTTTAATTAAACATACATTACCTACTTTTTTTCAAAATTACTTGTTTTACCCTGTATTAAAAATAAGTGGTATGGTTGATACTTGGCATGGTTGTCAAACTACGATGCATTGTCTTTTAGATAAAACAATCGTTAAAAATTCAGGACAATTTTATAGCCAGGTTGGTATATATAAAAATAAGGAGGATAAAGCTGGCGGTTGGCCAATGAAAAGCCCAAATCCTCAAGTATATGATGATAACTTGTGTAAAAGTTTATACGACATTTCAAACAATTTAGTAGGACTATAAAGCAATAGTTTGAAATTTTAATTGATCTATATTTTAATTATAAAATGAAGAAAAATTAATAGGTTAAAATTTATAAATAATGTGTAAATATTAGATTTAAAAGCAAGATTAAGCTTAGTATTTTTATTAAAAAACTTAATTCCAAAAACCTTGTTCTCTAACACATTTTTCTAATTCTGTTAAAGACGCAGCCGACCCTTTTAAAGAGAACTTACTAATTATCTTATTATTATCATCTAAATGAAAAAGCTCTTGCCCTTTACGAATTTCTTTTATTAGTACACGCAATGCTTTTTCAGATTCATTAGTTAGATCCACTATTAACCAACCAGAGTCATAATAAGGATTTTCTGAATACCAACTTGCAAGATCATCAACTGCATAATGAAATTTTTTTAAGTTTTTATTTACATTTGAGTTATCATAAAAAATAGCAAATTCATCAACATCAGCATTAACATAAATTTGAAATTCTTTATTACCTAATCCATTTCTTGCAATACATGCTGTGCTCCTGTCATCATATCTTAAAAGAGCAACTTCCCAATCTCCTTTTTTAAAAAGTAATTTTTCATCAAATACCTCAGCTGAAAAAGAGTAATGAGTAAAAAAAAGATAAATAAATAACGTGCAAAATTTAAATAAGTTCATAAAAAAACCTCAATTAATAAATAAAACAAATTCCTAATAAAATATCTCAAATTAAATTGTAAAAACTTTAATTTTAAATTGTCAAGGCATTCTGTGAAGGCATATTTCAATAAATAAATGTTTTATATTTAATGAGCAAATATCCTTAAATTTATTTTCTTGTATAGAAAATTGGATATTAAAATATAATTCATTTGATGATTAAACTATCTAATACGAGATGGTATTTTTACTTTGCTAAGTAATACTCATAGTCTGAAACTTGTTCTAACCAATTAGCTACTTTTCCATCTAGTGCTTCCTGAATTGCAATATGCTCCATTATGGAGTCCTCTGACGCTCCATGCCAATGTTCTTCGTTAGGAGGTATCCAAACAGTATCACCAACGGTTATTAATTTAGGAGGTCCTTTTCTATTACCAACAAGACCAATGCCATCTAAAACATAAAGAGTTTGACCTAATGGATGAGTATGCCACGCTGTTCTTGCTTTAGGCTCAAATAATACTTTAATTGCTCTGACCCTTGCTGGTTCAGGAGATTCAATAATTAGATCTTGAAATACGTTACCTTTAAAATATTCCAAGGATGCTTTTTTTTGAGGTCGACTTCCCGCCTTAATAATATTCATTTTATTGTCCTTTTTTACTCAAATTCGATCTTTTCATATAAATCCAATTAAATCTAAGTTCATTTGGAATACTTACTTCAGGATATTCTTCAATATACTCAAATCCATTTTTGAGATATAATTTATGAGCTGGTTTAAAAGGAGGTGGACTTTCAAGATACATTTCACTAGCTCCAAAATGAACTGATTTTTCAATTGCATGTTTTAATAAAAACTTTCCGATTTTTTGTCTTCGATATTTTGGTTCAATGTACATTCTTTTTAATTCAGAGGCATTATTTCTTATCATTTTGATAGAAGCAGTTCCTACAACTTTGTTATTAAAAATTGCTAAAAATATTTCACCCTTTGGCGCTGTAAATTGATCTAAGTTATCGAATGTTTTTGCTAATTCGTCATCAATATTAACAGAGCATTTCCATGGGTCCTCTATTAGAAATTTTGCAGTAAATTCTAAATATTCTCTTAACATAGTTACTAATATATCTTTATAATTTTTATTATATAATTTTATTTTTAATTGAGATTTTTTCATAAGTTATTATTTCTGACGGCCCATAATTACGAGTATATTAAAATGGTGATAAATATAAAACAAGGTTGGTATCAAACAAAAGAGCTTTGAAGAATTTTAAAAACTTATGGATTTTACATCTTACCATATTAGTAAAATTGAAATTAATAATTTTCTTAAGAGTTCAATAATATAAAATGCCGCTTTTTTATGCGAAGTGGAAAACTTACCATAAAATACAACTGATAAAATAGATTATATTATTGGGTTGTGTAAAATAATATTTGATAATTTAGATAGGTATAAAATGACATCTCAGAATATTGATAGAAAAATTGCTGTAATTTTTGCAACAGATGTTGTTGGATATAGCAAGCATATAGAATCTGATGAAAGTGCTACTATAACAAATTTGAGAGCATGTGAAATTTTGCTCAAAGATATTTTCAAGAAATATAACGCGAGACTTTTTAACACTGGAGGAGACTCATTTTTTGCAGAGTTTGAAAGTGCTGTTACCGCTGTTGATTGTGCTGTTGAATTTCAAAATGCAATTAAAAGAAGAAATTCAACATCCGAAGCAACCGTTAAATTAGAGTTTCGCATTGGAATAAACGTTGGAGATGTAATAAAGGAAAAGGGAAATCTTTTAGGAGATGGAGTTAACATAGCCGCCCGTCTTGAGTCCTTAGCTCAAGCAGGTGGGATATCTATTTCAAAGGGTATTTTTGAGTATGTATCTTCCAAGACAAAATATTCTTTTGTTGACCAGGGAATACAGCAGGTTAAGAGTAACCAATTTCATATCTACGATGTCATATTAGATCCAAAACAAAAAAGAAAGTTAAAGTCCAAATTAGTATCAAAAAAATCAAATATTTTTATATTGATGGCATTAATTTTATTTGCTTTTGTTTCTGTTACTTATTTCACTAATCTCTTTTTAGATAACCAAAATATTTCAAATAATAGACTTTCTGATATCAGACCAAAAATAATAATTCTCCCATTTGAAATTCAAAGCTCTGACGATAAATTTATTACTGATCACGCTAACCTTTCTTTCAGTATTAATAATAATTTATCAGATCTTAATACAGATATTACATTTATTGACTCTAACGATGCAAAAATAATGATCAAAGAAAAACTTTCTTATAAAGACTTGGCTGAAAATAACGATGTTAGCTATGTAGTTACGGGTGCAGTACAAAAATCAAAGGAGCTTATTAGAATTCAATTCAGAGTTGTTGAAGCTGTATCCTCTGAAACAATATTTAAAGAGCAGTATGATTTTCCAATTAATGAAAACATGATTAAGGTACAGGAAAAACTAGCAATGTATCTAATGAAGGGATTATCAAAACACATTTCGTCAAAGCAGCACGTTTTCAAATATACGAATGAACCTTCAACCTACTTTGATCTTATAAATATCGATAAAGCTATTCTTAAATCGACAGTTGAAAGTGTTACTTATGCGGGTCAACTGCTTCAAGAGAACCTAAAGTCTTATCCCAATGATCCTCATATTTTACAGTTGGCAGCTTTTCATACATTTGCTAGCACTAGCTTAGGACTAGTTGATGACCCTGCATCTGAAATAAACAAAGCAATAGAGTATCTATCTCATGGTATCAAATTTGTTAATCAAGCTGATCCAATATATTTATATTTATTTGCACAAAAAAGTATATATCAAGCAATTTTACAGCAGTTTAATTTGGCTTGTTCCATTATTCCAGATTTAAAAAAATATGAAAATAGAATTTATGACGATCATTTAAGTCAATTTGACTTTGGTTTATTATATCAAATCTGCTCTTCAAATGGAAACTCAAAAGATCAATTCGAGCTTGGTTTGAGCCATATGGAGAGGTCCATTGAATTACGACCAAGCTCATTTAACACAAAGTATCTTGCTTACGGATATGCTTATCTTACCTATAAATATGGGATGAGTACTGAAAAACTGGAAAGTCTTTGGATATCTGAGAAATCTAAAAGTCAACATAATGATGAAATGGCATTACAAACAATTTCAGCTTTATTAGCTTATTCTTATGCAAAGAAAAAAGAAAATAAACTTGCTTCTAAAACATTAGAAATAAGTAACAAAATTGGAAGAAAATATAATGCACAAATACCTTTTTCTGACTATCCTGCATTTCAGAGTAAGGAATTTTTAGCTGATATAGGAAAAACTCTTATTCCACTTGGTCTTTCTAATTAAAAACTTAATTTTATTATTTCGAACTTTAAAGACGTGTATACTTATAATCTTATTACGCAATGTAAGTAATTTGTTCTAGTTTTTTTAATTATACTGAAATAGGAATAATAACTTAATCTATATCATAATTATCGTCGATTTGTTTTAATTTAAGTCAAATGAAATCATACTACTTATTGAAGTGCTTTTCCCTGAATTAAGCCTTATGCTTTTGTATAAGAAAGATAATGTTATAGATTATAGTGTTTCAGATTTTTGAGGAATTTTTGGGATTGCTAAATCATCCTAAAAAATCTACAAACTCTTATCCCTCGCACAGTACAGTAACTTACAATAACTTTTAGGGAGACTGTATAGAGGAATGAGAGCAGTTGTGAGGGATGCCTATTATGTAGTTATAATTATAAGTAATTTAATTGATATAAAATTATTAGAAATCTATCGAATTAATTCAAAAGTTATTTTACAAACAGAAAATCAAAAAAAGAGATCAGTAGAGACAATAAATCTTGGGAAGTACTAAATAAAGAAGAAGTAAATATCTTTCTTAATGAAGCCAAAAAAGATGCGATGCTGTATTATCTTATTAATATAGGGATCTTCACAGGAGCAAGAATTGAGGAAATATGTTCTGTGAAGGTAGTAGATATAGCTGCAGAAAACTTTACAATTAGAGATAGTAAGACCCCTTCTGGTAATAGACAAGTCCCAATTCATGATCAGTTGAAAGGTCTTATCAAAGAGCTTAAGAACACTTCTCAAGATGGTTATCTTTTATCAGGACTATCAGAGGATAAAGATGGAAAACGTTCAGGAGCCATAGGTAAAAGATTTGGAAGACTCAAGAACCAATTAGGATTTGAAAGAAGATATTTTTTTCATAGCTCTAGAAAGACAGTAGTAACACTCTTAGAAAATGCAGGTATTTCAGAGAATTTAGCAGCTGATATCGTGGGGCATGAGAAGCCTAGGATCACTTATGGTTTATGTAGTGGTGGTTCATCACTTGAGCAAAAGTTAAAAGCAATAATTACAATTAACTAATATTAATCAATAATTAATTCTCATTACTTAAATAAAAAAATAGATATACTTAGAAATATAAAAGAGTTTTCTATCATTTTTAGATTGCTTAAAAACACTTAAGCATATCTAATAATAATGTCCTCTGTATTCTACACTTGGTTATTCATTCTTTATTAGGAGTACAAATTTGAGCAGTTGCAGAGGGATGCTTTGCGGAAATTACAATGAAGGAGTTTCATATGAAATTTATATCTACTTTTAAAATAACTAAGGGCTTTGATAGGTGGTTACATCTTGTTGATGTAGAGTTAAAACCATTAATGGATAAGTATAAACTTAAAGTACATTTTGCATGTACAAATGATGATGAAACCAAAGTATATGATATGAGTGAAGCTGAAGACCCTAATTTAATCAATGGATTCTTAGAAGACAAAGAAGTGCAGAGGCTAAGAACTGAGGCAGGTGTTAATTTAGTTAGCCATGAAACATTGTCTTCAGTAAGTAAATATAAAATTTGGTAACAGTTGTGAGGGATGCTATAGTGTTTAATATTTTTGTACAAATGGAGAAATAATATGCCTAGTATGTTAGTTACAGTCAAAATTTCAAAAGGATTTAAAACATGGACAGAAATGGCTAAATCGTTTGAAGACGAAGTTGGGGAAAAAGGAGCAAAGATAGTTTGGGCTGCTGCTAACCCAGACGAAACATCAGTATATGTCATGATGGACGTACCAGATCCAGAATTTATGAAAACTTTTGGGGAACGACCAGATGTGGTAAAAAGAAGAGAGGAAGCAGGAGCAGATGTTTCTTCTACAACTATAATAACACAGATTGGAGATTATTGGTTAGGATAGTTAATTGATGCTAGCAAGTGAGTAACTATAAGATTCTAAACTATTCTTAAGTATTCTTATACTTCTTCTAATTACAAAGTTGTACCTAACAATACTTTAGGTCCCTAGGAGTATAACTATACTGTAACCTTAGAGACTAAATAGACATCCAAGTGTTTGATTTTGGTCTATAATTAATTGTATTTATACCATTTATCAATTTATCAAGTTTTTCATCAAGAAACTGTTCTCTTTTATCTATTATTTCTTGGTCTGCATTAGCTGAAATTTGGGTGGTATGTCGTATACATTCAAAATTTGGATTTCAATTTTAACAGCTAGTTCTTTGAGACTTTGAGTATATGACGATTTTTTTATTACTAAGCCATAATCTAATTTGTAAAAAAATTTTCAGAATACCTGAAGACTTTAAGCTCTAAACGTTCGAATCTTAGGCTAAATGATCAATACAATTAAATAACTTTGACGTCTTGATATTTTTCCATTATTCAAAAAATTTATAAACTTGAGTAACATAAAAAGCTTATGGAGGATATTTTGAATAAAATTTTTATCACTCGGCCACTGCCCCCTGAAGTTCTCAAGAAAGCAAAAACCTTGGGAGAGGTTACATTCAGAAGTTTGACTTCTCCACTCACAACTAAGGAAATGACCGAAGCTCTTCAAAACTTTGACATAATATTACCAACATTGGGTG
>ENA-OSEY01001362-OSEY01001362.1-marine-metagenome-genome-assembly--contig:-NODE-1362-length-16975-cov-9.230027_pt1 | contig 16975 bp, 18 predicted proteins | sample MGYA00248465_ERZ534230 | MGnify/ENA primary metagenome ERZ534230 (study PRJEB26409, sample SAMN06344110) | marine metagenome | isolation source: Sea water from surface | place: Atlantic Ocean:Southern...
TTAGAGATCTTTCCATCACACTTAGAAGATAGAGCTTGGAGAATAAGTTTTAATTTAAATAAATTGGAAAAAATTGAAGAATTTGATCCGCTTACAGGTGATAAAACAAATGATTATTCAATCATAAAAATTTACGCTAATAGTCATTACATAACTCCTAAACCAACTATTGAGCAAGCTATCAAACAAATAAAATCTGAATTAGCTGAGACTTTAAAAAAACATAGAGAAAATAATAAGCTTCTAGAAGAACAAAGACTAAGGGAAAGAACAAAATTTGATTTAGAAATGATTGAAGCTACTGGAACTTGTGCAGGTATAGAAAATTATTCAAGATTTTTATCTGGTAGAAAAGCTGGGGAACCCCCTCCTACTCTATTTGAATACTTTCCAGACAATGCAATTATATTCGTAGATGAAAGTCACGTTACCGTACCACAACTAAATGGGATGTATAAAGGAGACCGCACGAGGAAAAGCACTTTAGCTGAATATGGATTTAGACTTCCATCTTGTATGGACAACAGACCATTAAAATTTGAAGAATGGGATTTAATGAGAACACAAACCGTTTTTGTATCTGCAACTCCAGGACCATGGGAACTGAAACAGACAGGTAATAAATATATTGACCAAATTATAAGGCCTACAGGTTTAATAGACCCACCTGTTGAAATAAGACCAGCAAAAACCCAAGTAGATGATTTGATGCATGAGGCGAAAGAAATTGTAAAGAGAGGATACAGAGTTCTTGCTACGACTCTCACAAAAAAAATGGCTGAAGATCTAACTGAATACCTTCATGAAAATGGTCTAAAGGTTAGATATATGCACTCTGATATAGACACTCTTGAGAGAATTGAAATAATTAGAGATTTAAGAATGGGAGTATTTGATATTCTAGTTGGTATAAACTTATTAAGAGAGGGTTTAGATATTCCGGAATGTGCCTTAGTAGCAATATTAGATGCAGACAAGGAGGGATTTTTAAGATCTGAAACTTCTTTAATTCAAACAATCGGAAGAGCGGCTCGAAATGTTGATGGTAAAGTAATTTTATATGCTGATAAGGTCACAAAAAGTATTGAAAAAGCTATAAAGGAAACAGATAGAAGAAGAAATAAGCAATTAGATTTTAACAAAAAAAATGGAATAACTGCAGAATCGGTAAAAAAAGAAATAAGCGATATTTTAGAATCTGTTTACGAAAAAGATTACGTAAAAATTAGTGAAGGTTCAAATGTAGGTGGTAACTTAAAGAAACACCTTAAAGCTTTAAATAGAAAAATGAAAGAAGCTGCCTCCAATTTAGAATTTGAAGAAGCAGCTAAGTTAAGAGATGAAATGAGAAAACTAGAGGCTAGCGAACTCGAAATTACTTTGAATCCAAAAATTTCTCAATATAATTTGAAAAGTAAGGTTTATCCAAAAGGTAGATCAACTATGGGTATGCCAGGCACTAAGCCAAGAAAAGCAATAAAAAAATGGAAACCAAAAAAATAATTATTACTGGAGGAGCTACTAGAATAGGGTCTGCGATTGCCAAAAGTTTAGTCGACTTTCAAACAAAAATAGGTATTCACTATAACAAATCTAAAAAAAGCGCTTTAAAATTAAAAAAAGAGTTAATTGAACTTGGAGCTGATGCATATTTATTTAAAGCTGATTTAAACAATTTAAAACAAACTCAATCTTTAATTAAAAAGGCTTACAAAACTATGAAAGGATTAGATTGTTTAATTAATAATGCTTCTGTTTTTGAAAATGATAACTTAGAAAATTTTTCTGAAAAATCATTTGCAAAACATATTAATGTTAACCTTAAAGCGCCGGCAATTTTAATTCAAAATTTTAAAAAAATGATAAAAAATAAAGATGGATGTATTATTAATATTATTGATCAAAGAGTTGAAAAATTGACTCCTTTTTTTTTCTCTTACACCTTAAGTAAATCTACATTAGCTACTTTAACAAAAACATCAGCTATGAAATTAGCACCAAATATAAGAGTTAATGCTATCTCGCCTGGACCAACCTTAAAAAACAAAAGACAATCTGAGAAACATTTTAAAAAACAATGGAAATCTACGCTCTTAAGAAAAAAAGTAGATTTAGATAACATATGTAATGGAGTAAAGTTTTTTATTGAAAATAAAAGTATAACGGGAGAAACAATTAATATTGATAGCGGTCAAAGACTTGCTTGGCAAACACCAGATATTATTAACACGAAAGAATGAAATTAATTAAGTTTAAGAAAAAAGAAAAATTTAAATATAAAAGGAAAGTAATTATAAAAGATTTAATTCTTAATATTTTTGTGGGTATACATAATTTTGAAAAAAAAAAGAAGCAGAGAGTTAAATTTAATGTTGAAATTTTGACCAATCCTTACGTGTTCCCAAATAATAAAGATTTGAAATCTATAATTAATTATGAGGAAATTGTTAGTAAAATTGAGAAACTTACTAGTCTTAAACATCACGAACTACTTGAAGATTTATCAGAAAATATTTTTAATATGATCTTTCAAAATAAGCTTGTTAAAAAGGTAAACCTTAAAATAGAAAAAATTGATATCTTAAAAAAAACTAAGTCAGTAGGTATTGAGGTATCAAAATCAAGAGTATGATTAATAGTCTAGAGTTAGGAAAAAAAGTAATTAAAGATAAAATACCTTTAATACCAAAAAACCCAGGCGTTTATAAAATGATTAGCTCGACTGGTGAAATATTATATATTGGTAAAGCTAAAAATATTCCAAATAGGCTAAAGAGTTACGTTACAGAGTCTAATCTTCCTATTAGAACTGAACGAATGCTTTCGCTAACTCATAATCTTGAGACCACTACTACAAATAATGAGAGTGAGGCGTTGCTTTTAGAGGCAAATTTAATAAAAAAATATAAACCTCGTTACAATATTCTTTTAAGAGATGATAAATCTTTTCCTTATATTTATATTGGTAATAAAGATAAGTGGCCACAACTCACAAAACTGCGGGGAAAAAAGTCAAAATCAGGATATTATTTTGGACCATTTGCCTCAATAGGGTCAGCTAATTGGACAATAAAAATTTTACAAAAAATTTTTCTTTTAAGGGTTTGTGATGACACAGTATTTAAAAATAGAGAAAGACCGTGTATTTTGTACCAAATTAAAAGATGTTCAGGACCTTGTGTTGGTCACATTACTGAAAAAGAGTACGAGTCCTCTGTTGAGGACGCTATCGATTTTATTTCTGGTAAATCAAGAAGAATTCAAAAAAATTTGTCTAATGAAATGGAAAAGGCTAGTAAAGATCTAGATTACGAAAAAGCAGCTGTAGCTAGAGATAGAATAAAGGCTTTGACCCAAATACAAACTTCGCAAAAAATTAATCAAACAAATTTAACAGAGGCTGATGTTATAAGTATTTATAAAGAAACTGGCAAAACATGCGTCCAAGTATTTTTTTTCAGGTCTAAACAAAATTGGGGTAATCAAGCTTTTTACCCTAAACATGACCCTGATGACAAATTAGAAGACATTTTAAGTTCTTTTATATCTCAATTTTATGAAAACAAAACTATTCCTAGACTCATTTTGACAAATTGTGAAGTTCAAGACAAAAAACTTATTGAGAAAACTTTTTCTGAGAAAGATAAAAAAGAGATAATTATTAAAATTGCTAAAAGTAAAAATGAGATCAGTATTTCAAATCTTGCAGAAAAAAATGCAAAACAATCCCTAAAACAAAAGCTTATTCAATCTGACACAAACAATAATCTTATTGAAGATTTGGCAACAAAATTTAATCTGAATAATAATATTGAATTAATTGAAGTCTATGACAATAGTCATATTCAAGGATCCGACTCCGTGGGCTCTTTAATTTGTTTTAGCAATGAAGGTTTCGTCAAAAAAAGGTACAGAAAATTCAATATAAAAGACGAAAAAGTAAAAAATGATGATTACGGTATGATGAGAGAAGTTCTATTTAGAAGATTTTCAAAAGCTGTGAAAGAAAAATCTGGATCATTGTCATTGCCTGATTTAATTATTATTGATGGTGGAAAAGGACAATACTCTGTTAGTAGAGAGGTGCTTAATGAGTTAGGTTTACATGATTTGCCTATTTTAGCTGTGGCTAAAGGAAAAAAAAGAAATGCCGGTGAAGAAAAAATTTATCACCGTGGAAAAGAGACAATTTTAGATAAAAATAATCCCCTACTATTTTTTATTCAAAGGCTGAGAGACGAAGCCCATAGATTTGCGATAAGCACGCACAGAGCAAAGAGAAAAAAGAACCTAAGTAAATCTTTATTAGATCAAATTCATGGAATCGGAAAACAAAGGAAAAGAGCTTTATTAAATCATTTTGGGTCTGCGAGAGCTGTTGAATCTGCAAGTTTTGATGATTTAAAATCAGTTGATGGAATAGAAGACAATATAGCAAAGAAAATATATGATTATTTTCACGAATGAAATTAAAAATACCGAACATACTGACTATTGGTCGAATAATAATTGTTCCTATTTTTGTAATTACTTTTTTTATTCCTGGATTTTTTGGTGATTTAATCCCCTTTTTTTTATTTGTGCTTGCTAGTTTTACAGATTACTTGGACGGATTATTAGCAAGACTATTTAAAGAGGAGTCTAAACTTGGTGAATTATTAGATCCTATTGCAGATAAAATTTTAGTTGCAGCTGCACTAATTTTACTTGTCATGAATGGTACTATTAAAAATTATGAAGTTATAGCCGCCATTATAATCCTTACCAGGGAAATTCTGGTATCAGGTTTAAGAGAATTTTTGGCTAAAGGCAGTATAACAATGGAAGTTACTGGTTTGTCGAAGTTAAAAACTTTTATTCAAATGACTGCAATAGCTATTCTCTTAACTGGAGAAAGTGGTAATAAAATAATCAATTTTCAAGATTATAATGCTCAAACTGTTGGTATCATTCTTTTATGGTTATCTTCATTTCTTACATTATATACAGGCTATGATTATCTGAGAAAAGGAATTGATCATGCAATGAATGAGGACACAAAAAAATAATATGAGTTTGACTGAAAAAAATTTAAGAGAAAAAGATTTTCATAATGAGTTACAATCAAGACCTAAAGGAAGATTTGAGAATATATTTTACAAATCCATAGCTAATATTTGGGATGATTTTTATGAACGACTGAAAAAAAATTCAAGAAATGCTGAAGTTCTAGATTATGGTTGCGGAGTAGGGCCTTCTATTATTGAGGTGAGCAATTATGAACCTAAAAAGATTACTGGTATAGATATTTCTGAAATTTCAATTAAAAAAGCAAAAGATAAAACAAAATTTTTGGGTTCAATGGTTGAGCTTAAAGTTGACAATTGTGAGAAAACAAGTTTTAAAAATAATCAATTCGATTTGGTTTACGGTCATGGGATATTACATCATCTAGAGTTCTCGAGGTGTCTCGATGAAATTTTAAGAATTTTAAAGCCAGGAGGATCTCTTATATTCGTTGAACCATTAGGTACAAATCCAATAATAAATCTTTACAGAAAGCTAACACCTAAATCCAGATCAGTTGATGAACATCCTTTCACTGATAGAGATTTAGCTTTATTAAAAAATAAATATAAGAATGTTGAAATAAAATATTACGGTTTTTTAACTTTAATTTTTTTCCCATTTTACTTAAATCCAAATAAGTCAAAGATATTTAAAATTTTGAAAAATGTTGATCAAATTTTATTTAAGATTAAATTATTTAGGTATTTCGCCTGGTCTATTTTGATTTCAGCTAAAAAATAATTAAGCTGCGGAGTCTTTTTTTCTTACTAAATTTTGATATGCTTCGATTAGATAAGTTATAGTTTCACAAACTTTAAATTTATAATCATTTATTTGTGAAACTGGAGTAACTTCTGCAGCTGTGCCTGTTAAAAAACATCCTACAAAATTTTTCATCTCTTCAGGATCAATTTTTCTCTCAATAACTTTTATGCCCTTTTTTTTAGCAAGATTTATAACAGCTCTTCGAGTTATACCGTCTAGAAATGAGTCAGGTATTGGGGTATGTAATTCGTTAGCTTTGTTTTTGAAAAATACGTTTGCGCCAGTTGCTTCTGCAACATTTCCCTCATGATCAAGCATTAATGAGTCAGTAAATCCTTTTGCTTCAGCCTCATGTTTAGATAATGTACAAATCATGTAAAGTCCTGCTGCTTTTGTATCCCAAGGAATCGTATTGGGAGCCGGTCTCCTCCAACTTGAAATATTAAGTTTAATTCCGTTTAGTTTTAATTTTGGATCAAAGTATGAACCCCATTCCCATGTTGCGACAGCTACATGTATTTTATTTTTTTGGGCTGAGATTGCCATCATCTCGCTACCTCTCCAAATTAGTGGTCTTACATATCCATTTTGTACTTTTTGGATGCCAACAATTTCTTTACAGGCTTGGTTAATTTCTTTCTCGCTGTAAGGAACATCTATTCCCATTCTTTTAGCTGAGTAAAATAATCTTGCAGTATGTTCTTCTAGCTTAAAAATTTCCCCATCGTAAACTCTTTCTCCTTCGAAAACGCAACTTGCATAGTGTAAACCATGATTTAAAATATGGATATTTGCGTTCTGCCAATCAACAGTTTTTCCGTTAAACCAAATTTTTCCAGATCTTTTATCGTAGGGTATCGATTCCATTTGAAGCAAATATATAGATTTTTTTATTTTAAAAAAGTATATTCCTTATAAGGATAAGTCAATATAACTTACCATTATGAAAGATTTGCTGTACCTAAAAGATGATCAAATAAAAGAGTTTATTCAACTCTTATACTACGCTTATAGAGAAACCTTTTCAGATCCTAGAGAAATTTTGTCTAAAAAATATTTTGGACCAGCTCACTTGAGGGCACTAAATTTGATCGAACGAAATCCGGGTATTAATTTAGGTGAGCTAATATTTAAATTGAAAATCACTAAACAGAGTCTTAATAGAGTATTGCGTGATTTAATAAAGTCTAAAATGATAAAACAAATACAAGATGATCATGATACAAGAAAGAAAAACTTATTTTTAGATAAAGAAGGAAAAGTTTTTTTTGAGGCGGTTTATAACACTCAAAAAAAAAGAATATTTAATGCTCTTAAAAGTTCAAGCTCGGACTCGGTTATTAAATTTAAGAACGTATTAAAAAAAATTATTGATGGCAAATAACAATATACATATTCTAATAGTTGATGATGATGATAGAATTAGAGCTCTTCTTAAAGACTATTTATCTTCAAAAAATTATATTGTCTCCAGTGCTGAAAATGCTGAAGAGGCAAAAAAAAAAATTGAGTATCTTAGATATGATATAATTATTTTGGATGTAATGATGCCTGGTCAAGATGGTTACGAGCTTACTAAAGAAATTAAAAAAAAAATTAAAGTTCCAATAATTTTACTTACAGCCAAAGGGGAGGTAGAGAATAGAATCAAGGGTCTAGAATTAGGTGCAGATGACTATGTTGGAAAACCTTTCGAGCCAAAAGAACTATTATTAAGGATAAAAAATATCATTAAAAATAATAATAAGATTGACCTAAAAATAATTCACTTTATTGGTAATGCTCAAGTGGATCTTAATAAAATGACTTTAAAATTAGATAATAAAGAGAAAAAGATTAATATTTCTGAAAAAAAAGTTTTGGTTGAAATGCTTTCAAACCCAGGAAGAACGTTTTCGCGTGAAGAAATAGGAAAAATTTCAGGAATTAGCCAAGAAAGATCAATTGATGTTATGGTAACAAGGTTAAGACAAAAAATAGAAATTAACCCGAGAAATCCAAAATATTTACAAACTATTAGAGGCTCAGGATATGTTCTCTGGATTGAATAGATTAATTAAAATTATTTTACCTAAGAGACTTTTTTATAGAGCATTAATTATTGTAGCTGCACCAACAATTATCCTACAGGTAATAATTACTATAGTTTTCTATGACAGCATTTGGATAAAGGCTAATAAAAATATAACTAGATCTTTAGTGGCACAACTAAAAACTATCGAAGAAATGTATCAAAATGATAAAAAAAATTTAGATTTTTTTACTGATAGTTATAGAAATAATTTTAATTTCGAAATAGGTATAGTCAAAGATAAATTACCTGAAGTCTCAGGTGAGCGAAAATTTAGTCCAATGGATAGATCTCTTCGAAGAGAATTAAAATCGACTTTTGGGAATAATAATTATTGGTTCAGTACATCAAAGTTTAAAAACGCAGTAGATATAAAAATTAAATCTCAAAATGAGGTAATTGAATTTTTAGTTCCAAAAGAAATGGTATCCGCATCCTCCGTAAGATTATTTGTTTTATGGACCACTCTCCCGTCTTTGGTACTAGTAATAATTGCCCTCATTTTTTTAAAAAATCAAACAAGGCCTTTAGTGCGTTTAGCTAAAGCTGCAGAAAGATTTGGTAAAGGAGAATATGTAAATAATTTTAGACCATCTGGCGCGCAAGAAATTCGAAAGGCCGCATATGAATTTGATAGGATGGTAAAAAGAATTAATAGACACTTAAATCAAAGGTCAGAAATGTTATCAGGAATAAGTCATGACTTAAGGACACCATTAACTAGATTAAAACTTCAATTAGCAATGTTAAAAGAAAAAGATTTATCAAAAAATATGTCTAAGGATATTGATGAGATGGAATCTATGCTCAACAACTACCTTCAATTTGCCAAAACACAGGCAACAGAAGGCACATCAGACATTGATTTAAAAAGATTATTTGAACAAGTTAAAAAAAATTATGCTACTAAGAATTTACAAATTTCTCAAATTGAAGGAATTCATTTCAAAGGGAGACCACTATCATTAAAAAGATGTTTCGAAAATATCATTCAAAATGCATTAACTTATGGAAAAAATGTATTAATAGAATTTGAAAAAACTACTAATAGAATAGCTATCATTTTTCACGACGATGGTCCTGGTATTCCAGAAGATCAATATAAAAATGTTTTTAAACCCTTTTTTAGATTAGACAAAAGTAGAAGTCTTAATCAATCTGGAGTTGGTCTAGGTCTAGCAATAGTTGAAGATATAATAAACTCTCATGGCGGAAACATACAGTTAGGAAGAAGTAAATTAAAGGGATTGCAAGTTAAGATTTCTTTGCCTTTTTAGTTTTTTTATTTTTTGTTAATTTTTTTATAATTACATCTTGATTTTGTACAATCTTTTTTAAAACCTCAAATTCATTTCTTGAAACCAAGTCAAGATCATTTATTATCTTATCTTTTTTAAATTTAAAGTCATTAGATATTTCTTTTTTTATATCCTTAGAAGTTAAAATACTTTTTTCTATTAATTCAGATAGTGTTTTTAAAATTTTTTCTGAGTTACTCATAACTTATCTTATTTGATAGAAGGGAAAATTTCAAATATGATATAGTAAAATATGTTTACTCATAATTTAGATCCTGTTATTTTTAGCTTGGGATTTATTTCTCTTAGGTGGTACTCCTTAGCATATGTCCTTGGTATTTTAATAGGTTGGTGGTATGGGAAAAAATTAATATCAAATAAAAGTCAGTTACTTAAAGAAAAATTTAATCTAGAACATTTTGATGATTTAATAACTTACTTAGTGATTTCAATCATTATTGGTGGAAGACTTGGTTATGTAGCTTTTTACAACATTCAATATTACCTCAGTAACCCAATTGATATTTTAAAAATTTGGGAGGGAGGTATGTCATTTCATGGTGCCTTAATAGGGATAATTCTAGGCACTTATATATTTTCTATTCGAAGAAAAATAGAAACCTTATTCTTGTTAGATATAGTAGCCTGTGTGTCACCAATAGGAATTTTTTTCGGAAGGATTGCAAATTTTATTAATGGTGAACTTGTGGGCAAAGTCAGTTCAGTTCCTTGGAGTGTAATATTTCCTTCTATTGATCTAATGCCAAGACACCCATCTCAATTATACGAAGCAGCTTTGGAGGGTTTGCTATTATTTTTAGTTCTAAACATAATATTTTTTAAAAAAAAGTATGAGATAGGTACTTGCTCTTATTTATTTTTGATCTATTACGGAGTTTTCAGAATAATTTCGGAGTTATTTAGAGAGCCAGATGTTCAACTTGGTTATATTTTTAATATAGCTAGCATGGGGTCAATATTAAGCTTAGTAATGTTTTTATCGGGTATAGCAATGTTTTACATTGTTAAAAAAAGATGAAATCAAATTTAAAATTTTTTAAAAAAAAGAAATCACTACCAGTCGATAAGTTTTTACAAAATGTTCTTTATGATAAAAAATTTGGCTATTATTCGTCTCAAGTTCCATTTGGTGAAAAAGGTGATTTTATTACTGCTCCAACTATTTCTAATCTTTTTTCGGAACTAATATCAATTTGGATAATTTCCACATGGGAAAAATTTGGTAAACCAGAAAAGATTAATATCGTAGAGCTCGGGCCTGGGGATGGTAGCCTAATAAAAATTCTTTTGGATATTTCAAAGAAATTTCCTGAATTTAATTCTGCAAAAAATATCTTCTTATACGAAACAAGTGATAATTTAAAAAAGATTCAAAAATCAAATATCAAAAATAATAAGATTAAATGGATTAAGAATTTCCAAAATTTAAATGATGCTCCTGTTATTTTTTTTGGGAATGAATTTTTTGATGCAATTCCGATTAAACAATTTAAAAGAATCAAAAAAAAACTTTATGAAAAAAATTATTTAATTAATAAAAATTACGAAATTGAGGAAATTTTAAGAAAAGCAAACAAACAAGATTTAAAAAATATTCAATCATTTAAAGTATTAAAAAATCTTCAATTTATAGAGTTTCCTAAATTTGGTTTGATTGAAATGAAGAAAATTATTAAGACAATTTCAAAATTAAATGGTTGCCTTTTAATGATAGATTATGGTTATTTAAAACCAAATAATCAAAATACTTTACAATCTGTTATTAAAAATAAAAAAAATAAGTTGCTTCAGAATTTGGGTAAGGCCGACATTACCTCTCATGTTAATTTTTCTTTGTTAAATGAATTTTTTTTAAAGAATAAGTGTAAAGTGAAAAAAGTTATTTCTCAAAAAGAATTTCTTATAAAGATGGGAATAATTTCTAGGGCTGAAATCATTGCAAAAAAGATGAAATTTAGAGATCAGGCCAATCTTTATTTAAGATTAAAACGATTGTTAAATCCAAAATTAATGGGTGAATTGTTTAAAGTAATTTTAGTCTATAAATGTAAAAATAATAATTATTATGGATTTAACTGATGTTTTACTCGAAACGTTTAAAAAAATTTAAAAATTTGAATCATTGCTTTTTTTCAAGAAGAGGTGGCTATTCCTCTGGGCTTTACAAGAGTTTAAATTGCGGAAAAGGTTCAAGAGATAAAAGAAAAAATATTGCAAAAAATTTAGAATACGTATCAAAAAAGATGTACGTTAAAAAAAAAAGATTAATTTTAATGCATCAAACACATAGTAATAAAGTTATTGAAATTAATGAAAAAAATCTAGATAAAAATATTAACTCCGATGCAATGATTACTAGATATAAAAAGATCGCTTTGGGTGTTCTTACAGCAGATTGTGTACCTATTTTGGTTTATGATAAAAGGAATAAGATAATAGGATGTATTCACGCGGGCTGGAGAGGTGCTCTATCGGGTATTATAAAAAAAACAATTATTAAAATTAAAAGAAAAAATTCTAGATACGATATTTTTGCATCAGTTGGACCATGTATATCAATTAAAAGTTACGAGGTTGACTTAAATTTTTATAAAAAGTTTCTTGCAAAGGCAAAAAAAAATAAAAAATACTTTAAAATTAAAAATAAAAATAAAAAAATCTTTAATCTAAGGGAATATGTAAACGACAAGCTTGTAGAACTTAATGTAAAAGTGGATCATATTGATAGAGATACTTATAGAGAAAAAAAGAATTTTTTTAGTTACAGAAGGTCTTCTAAATTAAAGCAAAACGATTATGGTAGATGTATATCAACTATAAGTATGATTTAATTTGAAAAGTCAGATAAATAATTGTATAAGTAATCTTATTTCATGAAAATCTTATCTGGAACTAGTAATTTAAAGCTCAGTAAGAGTATTGCCAAAAATTTAAAACTGAAGCTCATTAACACAAATATCAGGAGATTTGCAGACGGGGAAATTTATATTGAAATTAATGAAAATATAAGAGGTAATAGTGTTTTTGTTGTTCAGTCTACTTCTCATCCAGCTAACGATAATGTAATGGAGTTGTTATTAGTCATTGATGCTCTTAGAAGATCTTCAGCAAAAACAATTACAGCAGTGATCCCATATTTTGGTTACGCAAGACAAGATAGAAAAGTAGCGCCGAGAACTTCTATCTCTGCTAAGGTAATGGCAAATTTAATTACTAATGCAGGTGCAACAAGAGTAGTAACAGTTGATTTACACGCAGGTCAAATTCAAGGCTTCTTTGATATGCCGGTAGATAATTTGTACACAGCACCATTATTTGCAAAATATATAAAAAAGAAATTAAAAAACAAAAAGTTGATTTGTGTTTCACCAGATGTTGGTGGTGTTGCAAGGACCAGGGATTTAGCAAATAGAATTAAAGCTGATCTAGCAATTATCGATAAAAGAAGACCGGCACCAGGTAAGTCTGAAGTTATGAATATTTTAGGAGACGTCAAAAATAAAACTTGTATAATAGTAGATGACATAATTGATAGTGGAGGAACTATAGTAAATGCTGTTGATGCTCTCAAAAAAAGTGGTGCTAATGAAGTCTATGTTTTTATTTCCCACGGTGTATTAAGTGGAGATGCGGCAAAAAAAATCAAAAATTCAAAGATAAAGAAACTTATCGTTACTGACACAATTGATAATACAAAAAAAATTCATAATAACAATAAAATCGAGGTTTTATCTATATCTTCGCTAATGTCAGAAGCTATTAAAAGAATTGCTAACTCTAACTCGGTGTCTGATCTATTTAATTAATACTTGTTTTGATTAATGTCCTGGGTTATATACCGTTTTCAATAAACTTATGAGTAATTTAAAAGCAAAAATAAGAGAGAATTTAACTTCTGGCTCTAACAATAAATTGAGATCAGAAGGTTTAATACCTGCAATACTTTATGGTGGAAAAAATCAAAATCTGAATATTTCTGTCAGTAAAAAAGAAATTTCTAATATTATAAATTCTGAAACATTTCTATCAAAAGTTTTAGAATTAGAGATAGATGGTAAAAAAGAAAAAGTAATACCTAGAGATGTAGCTTATCATGTAGTCTCGGAAGAACCAATGCACATTGACTTTATGAGGATAGTTTCAGGAAAAAAAATTATACTCGAAATTCCAGTAAAATTCATTAATCACCCTGACTCCCCAGGATTAAAAAGAGGAGGAGTGTTAAATATTGTAAGACGAAAAGTTGAATTAAAATGTCCAGCCGAAAGTATTCCAAATGAAATAATCGTGGATTTAGCTGGAACGGATATCGGAACAAGTATTAAAATTTCATCAGTTAAACTTCCTGAAAATGTAATACCAACTATTACAGATCGTGATTTCGTAGTTGCAACAGTAGCTGCTCCGACTGTAATTAAAGAGCCGGAAAAACCTGCTGAAGAAACAGCAGCCGAGGGCGCAGAAGGTGAAACACCTGCTGAAGGAGCAGAAGCGGCGGCCAAAGATGGAGATCCAGCAAAAAAAGATGATAAAGCTAAAGAGGGCTCTGCTGAAAAAAAATCTACTGATAAGAAACCTGAAGAAAAAAAACCTGCTGAAAAGAAATAATTAATATGCTTTTACTTGTTGGATTAGGAAATCCAGGCTCTGACTATACTAATACTAGACACAACATTGGCTTTAAAATTATTGATGCCATAAATTTACATTTTAAATTATCAAAACAAAAACCAAAATTTAAAGGTTTGCTTACAACTGGAAATATCGAAGAGAAAAAAATTTATGCAATTAAGCCATTAACTTTTATGAATAATTCTGGAACTGCTATAAAGGAATTAATAGATTATTTTAAAATTGATGCAAAAAACGTGATAGTTTTTCATGATGATATGGATATTGATTTTGGTAAAATCAAAGCAAAGTTTGGTGGGAGCAGTGCTGGTCACAATGGTATTGAGTCGATAGATAAATTCATAGGAAAGGAATATTCTAGAGTTCGGATAGGAATAGGTCATCCAAAACAAAAAAAGAAAGTTAATAATCACGTTCTCGAAGATTTTAAAGAAGATGAGGAAGAGAAAATCAAAGAAATTACTGAAAATATTGTAAAACAAATACCTACACTAATTGACAAGAAAATGGATTTATTTTCAAGCAAAGTTAATCAAAACCTAAATGGGATTTAAGTGTGGAATAGTTGGATTGCCAAATGTTGGTAAATCAACCTTATTTAACGCCTTAACTGCCTCTAAAAATGCTGAGGCAGCAAATTTTCCTTTCTGCACTATTGATCCCAATATTGGTATTGTTGACGTAGTTGATGAAAGATTAGATCAATTAGCTAAGCTTTCAAGTTCAAAAAAAAAGATTTATACAAACATAACTTTTGTTGACATAGCTGGCTTAGTTAAGGGTGCATCAAAAGGTGAGGGTCTTGGCAATAAATTTCTTTCACATATTAGAGAAGTAGATGCGATAATACATTTAGTGAGGTGCTTCGACTCAGAAAAAATTACCCACGTAAATTCAAAAATAAGCCCTTCAAGTGATTTAGAAACTATTAAGACAGAAATAGTTTTGTCTGACCTTGATATTGTTCAAAAAAAACTTGAAAAGGGTAAAAAGAAACTTCTTGAGGATAAAGAAATAAAGATTTTAGAAGAAAAATTAAATCAGCTTGATAAAAATCAAGAGGTAAAGATAAATAATGAAGAAGAAAATAAATTTTTATCTAGTATAGGTCTATTAAGTATTAAACCTAAAATAATTGTATGTAATGTAGATGAAGAGAATTTGTCTAAAGGAAATCAATATACCGAGGAAGTACAAAACAAATATCCTAATGAAAAAATAATAAAAATCTGTGCTGACATAGAAGACCAGCTTTCGGGTTTAGATAAGAATGAAAAAGAGGCTTTTATGCAGGATATAGGTTTAAATAAAACTGGATTAAATCAATTGATTAAAGAAGGATATGATCTTTTAAAATTAGATACTTTTTTTACTTCAGGCCCTGAGGAAAGTAGAGCTTGGACAGTAAGAAAAAATACTATTGCCCCAAAAGCAGCTAGTGTCATTCATACCGATTTTGAAAAAAACTTTATCAGGGCGGAGGCTGTATCTTGTGAAGATTTTATAAAATATGGTAGTGCAGAAAAATGTAAAGAAAATGGAAAGTTAAGAATTGAAGGAAAAGATTATATTGTAAAAGATGGTGATGTTTTATACTTCAGAGTCAATCCTTGACCATATTTTTTTCATGCTTAAATAAACAAGAATTGTTAAAAGTACTAAATAAATAATTACTTTAACACCAGTTTTATGTCTCTCTTCAAGTTCTGGCTCAGCAGCCCAAGCCAAAAAAGTTGTTACATCTTTGGCCATTTGATCAACAGTAGACTCCGTGCCATCTGCATATTCAACTAAACCATCCATTAAATTATTTGGCATTTTAATCTTATTACCGGCCATATATTTATTGTAATAAACACCGTCATCAAGGGTTACACCTGGAGGAGGGTCTTCGTAACCAACAAGAACTGAATAAATGTAATTAGCTCCCCCTTTTCTTGCTTTAACTAAAACTGACATATCAGGCGGGTATGCTCCACCATTAGCAGCTGTTGCTGCTTGAACGTTTGGGTATGGACTTTTAAATTTGTCTGAAGGCCTTCCTGGTCTAGTAAACATTTCTCCCTGCGCATCAGGACCATCTTCGATCTCGAAACTAGCAGCAATAGCTTTTACTTCTTGTTCTGAAAACTCAGGTCCACCAGGTTCTCCTAGATTTCTGTAACTTAGATATTGCATTGAGTGGCAAGAGGCACATACTTCTTTATAAACTTGAAAACCTCTTTGTAATGATGCTCTATCGAAAGTTCCAGTTAAACCTTTAAAACTCCAGTCCACTTTTATTGGATCTACCATTTCGGCGCTTTGTAGTGGTTTAAATGAGATTAGTAATAAAAAAGGTAAAACGAATAATCTTAATTTAGACTTTTTCATTTACCTTCCTAGCTATAGATGGCTCAGCACCACCAGATAAAACTGGTTCTGAAATGCTCATTGGTATTGGGTCGGTTTTCTCCAAATAACCAACAACTGGCATGACAACAATGAAATGTAAGAAGTAGTAAATAGTTCCTACTCTAGCTAATACTAAATAAACTCCTTCAGCTGGCATTGCGCCTACATAGCCAAGTATTAAAACGTCTATAACAAGTATCCAGAAAAATTGTCTGTATATCGGTCTGAAAACTGCAGATCTAACCTTTGAAGTATCTAACCAAGGAAGCACGAACAAAATAAAAATTGCGCTAAACATTAAAATTACACCACCTAATTTATCAGGTACTGATCTTAAAATTGCGTAAAAAGGTAACAAATACCATTCAGGAACAATGTGTGCAGGAGTAACTAGCGGATTTGCAGGAATATAATTATCAGAATGACCTAAAACATTTGGTGTAAAAAATACGAACCCAGCGAATATAATCATAAATACTAAAAGGGCAAAAGCGTCCTTGATTGTAATATATGGATGAAAAGGAACAGTGTCTTTAGACGGTTTCTTTATATCTATACCTACAGGGTTATTGTTACCTGGAACATGCAAAGCCCAAATGTGTAAAACAACTAAACCTAAAATCAAAAAAGGAATCAAGTAGTGTAGACTGAAAAATCTATTCAAAGTTGGATTATCTACAGAATATGCTCCCCATAACCAAGTTGTTATACTATCTCCAACCAATGGAATAGCGCTGAATAAGTT
>ENA-OSEY01001364-OSEY01001364.1-marine-metagenome-genome-assembly--contig:-NODE-1364-length-16945-cov-3.397143_pt1 | contig 16945 bp, 17 predicted proteins | sample MGYA00248465_ERZ534230 | MGnify/ENA primary metagenome ERZ534230 (study PRJEB26409, sample SAMN06344110) | marine metagenome | isolation source: Sea water from surface | place: Atlantic Ocean:Southern...
ATTTAGGAATTAAATTTTTAATTATTCCGATTTTTGAGGAAATTTTAGAACCTCCAATAATACAAGTAATTGGTTTTTTAATTTCAGATGTAACTTTTTTTAAAGCACTTAATTCTGCCTCTAATTGAAGCCCAGCAAAAGATGGCAAAAACTCTGTGATTTTACTTACAGATGTATGCGCTCTATGAGAACAAGAAAATGCATCATTTACAAACAAATCTGCTAAACTAGCCAATTGTTTAGCAAATGAAGTATCATTTTTTTCTTCTTTCTCATAAAATCTAATATTTTCCAAACATATAATTTCATCAAACTTTTCTAAAAATAAATCCTTTTTTTCTAATTGAAAAATATCATTACTGACTAGTTTAATTTTTTTGTTAATTTTTTTTTCTAAATATTCACAAATTGGCTTCAGAGATAGATCGGTATTTTTTTTTCCATTAGGACGCCCCACATGAGAAACCATTATAATTCTAGAGTTTTTACTAAGTAAAAAATTAATTACTGGCAAGATTTTATCAATTCTTGTTTGGTCAGTAATTATTCCATTTTTTAAAGGAACATTTAAATCTAATCTTAACAAAACGTTTTTTTTACTCAAATTTTCCACTGAATAATAATTGCCACAATGCTCTATGGGTCCAGAATGCAACTTCTGAAACGTACATGGCTATGTTCTCCCCGTAGCTCGGGAAATCTGCTTCTCCGGAATGGGTGTGTATGACTAACCCTGCTTCGGCGCATGCTGCCCAAAATTTATCATAATGATCGGTTCCGTAGGGCGGGGCGTCATGCCAAAGCGTGGGGATCATTACTCCTTTAATCCCTGGCTTACCAGCAAGAGCCTCAACTTCTTTAACTGCTTCATCAACACCATGGGTTATAGGAACAAGCGCAACTCCTGCACGCCTTTCAGGACTCGTTGAACAGAATTCTTCTAACCATCTGTTGTGTGCCCTTGCTCCCGCATATGCAAGTCGTGGATCAGTTATTTGTCCAGCGGCAAGACCTGCACCAAATGGGGGAGATTCCATCCCGGTAACCGCGTCACCATCAGCAAAGATAATCTCTCCAGATATGCCATCTGCGTCCAATTCTTTATCGCGAATATCTGGGTCATATGCTCCTTTGAGACCTTCAGCATTTTTCCCTTCCCATTCTGCAACGTATTCGCCGTTTATTTCCTCGGTGAGTCGGCGGTGTTCGTGGCGTTCAGCTACATATTCATCAAATTCTTCATGCACTGAGGATTCTAAGTACGGTCGGTATTCTTCGCATTGAAGGCCCGCATGTGAATCAGATGAAACAATTATGTAAGGGTCATTTGAAAGATTGAGCTCATTAGACATATCATTTCCTTGGAGTACAAAATTAATGAGGTTCATTAATTAGTGTTATTCCCAAATCTTAGTGCCCCCTCAAAGAAAATGAAATTCTCAACAGTCATCAAACTATTAACAAAAAAAATTTGATGTACGATATGAACTAGAGGAGTGAAATGAACATCAACGATATTGATCTACTTGATGCTGATCGATTTGTTCGGATGGAGCATCACGACATGTTCATAACACTGCGAAATGAGGCTCCACTCTTTTGGCACGACCATCCCGATGGAGGTGGTTTCTGGAATGTTGTTCGACATGAAGATGTTAGAATTGTCAACCGAGATAATGAACTGTATTCAAGCGAAGTAGGCGGTATTAGCATTCCCGAGCCCACTATTCGCCTTGATGATGGCGGGTTTGTAGATCAACGCGGTTTAAACATGCTCTATACCGATCCTCCAAAGCACACCCGTTACCGGAGACTGGTCAGTAAAGGATTCACTCCGCGAATGATGCGCTTACTGGAGCAGTATCTTGCTCATCGCGCGACTCTAATTGTTGACAATGTTATTGAGAATGGTTCTGCTGACTTTGTAGAGGAAATTGCGGCAGAACTACCACTTCAAGCGATAGCAGAAATCATTGGAGTACCTCAAGAAGACAGGCATCTGCTTTTTAAATGGTCAAATGATCTTATAGGGATAGATGACCCTGAGTATGAAGGAGACCCTGGAGTTGCCGCAATGGAGTTATATGCGTACGCCCATCAACTCGCTGCTGATCGAGGTGTTGACCCTCAAGACGACATCATGACAAAGCTAGTTAATGCAGAAATAGATGGGGACCGGCTAACAGAGTTAGAAATAGATGTCTTCATGCTTCTTCTATCAGTTGCTGGGAATGAAACAACAAGAAATGCCACCGCACACGGGATGCATGCGTTACTCACAAATCCAGAGCAGTTTTCCCTTCTCAAATCAGACCCCGACAAATATATGGACACAGCGGTTGATGAAATTATTCGCTGGGCAAGTCCGGTTCTCCACTTCCGCCGCACAACAACAGCGGACACGGAACTACTTGGTCAAGAAATTCCTAAGGATACTCGAGTCGTTATGTGGTACATCTCAGCTAACAGAGACTCTGACGTTTTTGTCGATCCCTTTACTTTTGATATAACTCGTACACCAAATGATCACATTGCCTTCGGAGGCGGAGGTGCTCATTACTGTCTGGGCGCAAATCTAGCTAGAGCAGAACTGCGACTAATCTTCCAAGAAATTGCGCTCCGTATGCCAGATATGAAACTGGAAGGTGAACCTCAGCGGCTTCGCTCAAACTTTATTGGCGGAATTAAGCATCTTCCAGTCAGTTGGACACCAGGAAAACGTATTGATCCCCCTCCCTATGAGCGGGACGTCAGTCTTCCGTAACTAGTTATCGCATGGCAGAACCTGAATTTCCTTCAGAATTTCTCAGCGTCATGGCGCGTATGGGAGCAAGACCGGATTTAGGTGATGTGTCTAAAGGTCATGTGATTGTTAATGAGAACCTGACGTCGCATGGAATTATCCGGATTGCTCCACTGATGCTTCTTGCTGACACTGTTGTCGGAATGCGCCTTGAATCATTTGTTGAAGACTGGACATTCACGACTGACTTTTCATTCCGTCGTGCACAGATCCCTATATCACATCACATTGAAGCTACCAGTACGATCCTTAGACATGGAAGACGTTTGATGATTGAAGAACTGGAATATGTCGATGAGAACGATATTCCGATCGGGCATGCACAAATTACATTCATGAGAACCCCATTACGAGAAGGAGAGGCAAAGCCCGATGTAGCAAAAGTCAGAGAACGCATGGGTTCATTAGAACTGCCCCCGTTAGATCAGCCAGTGGAGGAATTAGCTGGGATCATCATCACTGAAGCAGAAACTGGGAAAGTAACAATGATGCCTAAAGAAGCTGTCAGGAGACCAGGTGGGTTTGTGCAGGGCGCAATCATGACACTCATAGGGGAGGTAAGCGCCCAAACATTTGCCGAAGCACACTATGGCACACCGTGTGTCGTCACCTCTCTGGATGTGAGATATCTGATAGGTGGAAGATCAGGGCCGTTAGTTACGCAGGCTGAATGGATTGGTGATCCAGACTCTGGAACGATCAAAGTTGATTTGCGAGATGAAGGCCATGATATTCTTTCGTGCACCTTCCTCGCACATGTCCAACAAATACCGCTGTAGAAAGTCATTGCCTTGGAGGTAGTTATGAGTGTTGGTGAAAATAAATACGTTGCGTTAACGACTTTCACAAAAGATGGACGAAGAAAGAATTGCCCAGTATGGATTGTTGACTTAGGGGAGGGGCAAGTAGGTTTCACAACAGAGTCAACATCGTGGAAAGCAAAGCGAATAATGAACACACCAGCTGTTGAGTTGATTGCAAGTAATTCTCGTGGCGAACCACTTGAGGGTCATGACATGGTTCAAGGAACCGCTCGAATTGCGCACGGAGATGAATATCGCAGTGTTGAAACAGAAGTCAAGAAAAAATACGGAATTCAATTTATGTTGATTGTTGGCTTTGGAAGGCTAACAAGGTTCCTTCGCAGAAAAGAGAATTCAAGCTGTGGGGTCGTTATAACTATTGACGCCTAAGAGCCTGAAATACTGATGGGTTGCTTTCTGGTGTGCCGCCACACCAACCATACAAAAAGAAACTGAAAAGGCAGTCGTATAAAGTTCCTCAGCCGAACTCCTTCGGCATCAACAATGCGCTCTGCTACACCCGAAGTATTGGTCTGGACATCAACATCATTGATAAACATGTCAATATTTGCTGGATACACAGCAACCAATAGGACCAGAAGACCCCATGCTCCTATGCGACGAAATTTTGGGACGATAAGCATGAGGCCCAAGACAATCTCTGCTCCGCCGGATGCAAGATTTGCGAACGTTGCATATCGAAACCAGGTGGGAACAATCGCTTCAAAAAAATCCTGATCTATAAAGTGGTAAATTCCTACTAGAACAAAAGCAATTCCAATAATTGTCGCCTCGATATGTAATTTATTCAACTTCAGATAGGACCATACTTTTGCTATCAATTCTCAGCTCCATGGTTTGAAGGGAAAGCATCCCATACACAACTGTCACTCGTTCCAAAGAACGATCTTCGTCGTTTCGCTACAAAGTCATACGCCATATTTCGAATACCTTTCGGACATAACCACACAAGAAAAGCCATAAAACGGTATGGAAATCGCATCATTCTAAGACAAAGAATGACAGCAGAAGACTTTGTCCTCACAGATATACCATCAACGAAATAGACAGTATCCATTTGTTGAAGATCATCTTGAAAAGTCGCAATAATTGATTGTCCAACTTCACTTTCAATTCCTATAAATTGCACGGCTTGTTTGTCATGAAGCTTTGAGTACATAAAACTTGCAAATTTATTGCATAAGCCACATTCCCCATCAAGAAGAAGAATGGGTTTTTCTTCTTTGTCAACTGGATAGCTCACTCTTTCGTTATATCAGCATTATGCATTGAGGAGGCCACCATCAATAACATAAGATGACCCCGTGATATAAGTAGCTTCATCTGATGCAAGAAAAGCTACCAAGCCAGCAACTTCTTCTGGTTCCCCGTATCTTCCCAATGGCGTCTTTTCACTCACAGCTTTTATATATTCTTCAGGATTATCGGGAATAGTTTGTTCCTCGATGGAGCGCATCATTCGTGTGTTAATAACACCCGGGCACACAGCATTGACGCGTATGCCGGCTGGGGCTAATTCAATAGACGCTGATTTTGTCATTCCAATGACTGCGTGTTTGCTCGCTCCATATGCAATTAATGAAGGGGTTGCCATAAGTCCTGCTGCTGAGGCGGTGTTAATGATGGATCCGCCTCCGCTTTGGCGCATAGCATCAGCGCAATATCGCATACCTAGCCAAACTCCTTTTATATTCACTTGCACAACACGGTCAAAGATCTCTTCTTCATAGTTTTCTAATGAAGAGATACTTCCCTCAATTCCTGCGTTATTAAAGAGAATGTCAATTCGTCCAAATACAGCCATCGTTTCATTGACGTAGTTCTCGACATCAGCGTCTTTAGATACATCAGCTTCAATTCCGATTATGCGCTTGGTATCTGTATCAAAAGTTTGCAAAAACGCATCTATATCATTTTGATGTAAATCCACTAGTACGATATTTGCTCCTTCATCATAGAAGCGTTGTGCTGCAGCGCGCCCAAGCCCACCAGTCGCCCCCGTGATAACTACAGATTTCCCAGTGAATCTCATTTGCCCCCCTGTAAACCTGACCTTATCTTAAAGCGTTCCTTCGTCAAGTCTGGTAAGCACTTCAGCAGCGCGAACTTTAACATCAGAACGGTCAGCCAATCTTCGAAGTCCACCAAATTGTTGCCCCATCCTTGGGTTTTCCGATAAACGGTTTTCGTTACGGTCTAAGAAATCCCAATAGAGCGTTGTGAATGGGCAAGCGTTGTCTCCGGTTCTTTTCTTTGGATCATAAATGCATCCTGAGCAATAATCACTCATACGATTCACATACGCCCCACCAGATGCATACGGTTTTGTTGCCATTTTCCCACCATCAGCAAAAGTAGCCATCCCTATCACATTCGGGATCATTACCCATTCAGCGCCATCGATAAAACGGGACCACATCCAATCTGTCATTTCTTGCGGGTTAATCCCAGTTGTCAAACTTAGATTACCGAATAGCATCAACCGTTCAATATGGTGCGTATAGGCATACTCATGTAGGTGATCCATTGCGCCCCGTATACAGGACATTTCAGTGGACCCTTGTTCACGAAAAGCAGGAGGTATATCCCTGTAAGCTTCTAAAAAATTTTCTGACCTGTACTCTGGCATCCAAAGCCAGTACAAGCCCCACACATATTCTCGCCACCCGATTACTTGTCGAATAAAGCCTTCCACACTATTAATGGGAGCCTCGCCGTCTGTATATGCTTGTTCAACTGCACGAACGACTTCCATCGGATGTAACAACCCAATATTGAGGCTTGAACTAAGAACTGAATGAGCAAGTTTCCATTCTTTCCCTAACATTGCATCCTCGTATGGGCCAAATGGCTGTAACGCTCCATTGACAAATTCATCCAGCCGGATAAGCGCTTGTTCTCGGGTAACTGGCCACACTCCTTTGGGGTAAGCACCCCAAAAATCATCTAGGTTTTGGAGAATGTCACTGTCAATGTCGTCATGTTCAAACAGTGTTATGGGCGGCCATTCTCTTCCGTCGCGTGGTGGGCGTTCACGATTGTCATGATCAAAATTCCATTTCCCCTCACACGGAGTTGATCCATCCATCAAAATGTCAAGGCGTTTTCTTTGCCATCGATAGAAGTCTTCCATTTTGAACTTCGTCTTGGTTTTGGTCCACTCTGCGAAATCCTCATAGTGGCAAAGGAATTGGTTATTTCGCACAAGCTCAATGTCTAGATTCTCAAGGATTTTCTTCCCATTCCAGTTCATTGGTTCCATTGCAATAACATGTGTTACATCAAAGTCCCTCTTGTGGGCTTTCACTCCTTCATTAAGATTTCTTGCAATTCTGTAATCAACTTCAAAACCTTCTTCTCGCAACTCCTGCGCAAAATGCTTTAACGCTGACAGCAATAAATGAACCTTTTGCTTATGCCACTGTTTATCTGAAAATTTTGTTGCTAATTCAATGAATAGAATACGAGTATCGTCTGGTGTTTTATCTGCCAGAGAAGCGATGCCTCTGTTGATCTGGTCACCCATGATGAGAACCGTTGATTTAGGGCTTTGCTGTGCGCTACTCACATGTATAGTCTGCATCTAAAATAAATAATTGAAATACAGAAAAGCATGAATGAGTCGTTAAATCGGTCACAGCTAGACAACTCGAATCTGTAGCTGAGTAGATTTAAATAGTGTTCATTGCTTACTGTCATCTAGTGTCTACGATTTTTATGGCTGGACTCATCTGGTTTGTTCAGATAGTTCACTACCCCCTTTTCCATAGGGTTTCTGCAGATACTTCCGTTGCATACGCTGATGAGCATCAGACTAGAACGGCGTGGGTTGTTGGTTTACCAATGCTCATTGAAGGGATCACCACCGTGTGGCTTTTCTTTGACCCAGTGGGAAGCAGAGTCCTTCCCCTCGTCGGAGGCCTTGTGCTAGCCAAGGTTCACTTGTCAACAATTTTTCTTCAAGTTCCCCGCCATGGAGAACTCACCCGGGGATATAACCGTGAGACTGTATCAAAACTCGTCACCTCCAATTGGGTCAGAACAATAGGTTGGTCGGTACGAGCTGGTATTGCAGTGGCGATCGTAGCGTAGGTGAAACGTGACGGTTTCTTTACCTAATGTTGCTGATAAGGAAGTCAAGAACGCAGTGATGGTTCAACACTGGAGTGATCTTGTATTCATCCATTGGAGATATCCTGCTGAAATTGTGCAAAACCTTCTCCCTCAAGGAGTGGAGGTTGAACAGTTTGATGGATCAGCGTGGGTAGGTTTAATCCCATTCCACATGAACGATCTTGGCTTCCCCTTAGTTCATCCATTGCCGTATGTTGGATCATTCCCTGAGGTTAATGTCAGAACCTATGTGCGGTATGGAGAATACTCAGGGGTATGGTTTTTCTCTTTGGACATAAACAAGGTACTTCCAACAGTGATCGCAAGAACCGTATACGAAATTCCATATTGCTATGGCAATGTTAGCCATAATAAAACCGGTAACTTCGTGACAACAAACGTGACCCGAAAATGGCCTAAGACATCTGCATCTTCAACGATCGTCATTGAAACTGATAAGCCTACGGATGGAGACCTGGAACGGTTTTTGACAGCCCGCTGGGGCCTAATAGCAAAATCGAAACGCAATAAATTTCTCTGGGGGCAAGTGGATCATCCACCTTGGCAACTTCATAATGCGCGACTTCTTCATCTTGATGACAGCCTCGTTACCGCAGCCGGTCTACCTGAACCTGAAGGGACACCCCACGTCATGTACTCAGAAGGAGTTCCAGTCCGCATCGGGTGGCCAAAAAAAGTATAACTAGAACTGGGTGTCTACCGATTACGCGTCAGCTGGGATTGCAACCGTGTACGTATCACGTCCACTCTTGAGCACAGTACCTGGTAAATGATCCGTAGGCTCATTATCAACAACTGTTGGAATTCCATTCACAAATACCCTGTACATTCCCTCAACATCTGCATATAAGCGCCCTTCACCACCTGGAAGATCATTGAGAAGAATGACTTCTCCTGCGTTAATAGTTTCTGGGTTGAAGATGACAATATCTGCAAAGGATCCTTCCTTGAGAACACCGCGATCACGAAGCCCAAATAGTTCAGCAGGAACCTGTGTAATATGATTAATCGTTTCTTCAAGTGAAATAAGCGACTTTCCATGAAGACAATCATGTAACCAACTGGTCGTATAGGGAGCACCCGACATACGATCAAGATGAGCGCCAGCATCTGATCCACCGATCATGACATCAGGGTGTTGCCACGCTTCAGTTCGCATATGCCAACTCGCAGGATCGTCATCAGTAGGGCCGGGCCACAAGACTGTCCGTAATTCATCTGCGAGCACAATATCTAATAAGCAGTAGAAATCACGCACACCACGTTCTAATGCTATTTCTCCAACAGTTCTGCCTTTCAAACCTTCATTCGCCTCGGAGTATGTGTCACCAATGATGTAGCGCCCCCAACCAGTTAAACGGCTGAACACACCAGCATCAGGAGAGGCAGCGCGTTCTTCCATAAATCTTCGAGTCTCCGGATCACGCAATTTCTCCATGCGTTCCGCAACAGGAAGCCCAAGAATCGGACCCCAGTCAGGCATCATATTTAATCCACAATACGTTAGGAAACTCATATTCATTCCAACGAGAACCGGCATCGTTAGCGCAACAACTCTCGCACCCTTATCAGTGCAAGTCTCGAGAGCTTTCAATTGATTTTTGTAGTCAGAAGGCCGAGCCGAATCAACCGTCAAGACATTCCAGTTCAACGGGCGTCTCCCTGCCAAAGACATGTTGGCCATCAACTCAACCTCATCATCAGTAAATCCATTCAAACAACCATCGCTAGCCCATTCCAATGTTGTGCCCTCATGGTCGGCGACAACTGCACAAAGCGCCAGCAGCTCATCCTCCGATGCGACCCTGCTAGGAACTGGATCACCATTACCATCATTGTGAGTGAACGCACGTGTTGTAGAGAATCCCAAGCCACCTTCCTCAATACACTGCTTGAGCAGAGATTGCATTTCAGCTACTTGTTCAGGGGTGGCGATTTCTTTCGTGGAGTCTGGACCCATAACCGCTAGTCGAAGTGCACAGTGTCCGACCATCGTTGCAACATTTAAACCAATATTTCCTTCAAGCTTTGAGAGGTATTCGCCATAACTATTCCAATCCCAACTGACACCCGTTTCGAGTGCTTCAAGCGGCATCCCTTCAACTTTGACCATCATGCGTCGAAGATAATCAGCATCTTCCTCATTGTTAACAGGGGCTAGAGTAAATCCGCAATTTCCCATGACGGCACTTGTGACACCATGAAGGTTTGAAGGAGTGGCTCGAGGGTCCCAGAAAAGTTGCGCATCATAATGTGTATGAGGGTCAACAAAACCCGGAGCTACAACTAATCCAGTAGCATCAATAATTTCTTTCGCTTCACCGTCAATCGTTCCGACAGCAACAATGCGATCATCTTGAATCGCTATGTCACCTTGAAACCTAGCGTCACCAGTTCCGTCAATAATCGTTCCATTTTTTATGAGATAGTCAAACATCCTGATCTGCTTTCGTAGCTTTAATCGTGTGGCAAAAGCACTGTACGAGCTTCTGTCCCTGATTTCATGGCATCAAAGGCATCTTGGATACCATCAAGGCCAGCAGTATTTGAAATCATTTCATCTAATTTCAATTTGCCCCTCATATACAGATCCGCAAGCATCGGAAAATCTTTTCGAGGTTTTGCTCCTCCTGCCCGAATCCCCATGAGTTGTTTGTTCTGGTGCAGGCTTTGGAATCCGTATGTCACGGTCGCCGTTAGGTCAGGAACTCCAACAGCACACACGTTGCCTCCAGCTCGTGTCATATTAATAGCGTCATTTAATAAGCCGGTGTGTCCTACAACTTCAAATGAGTGATGTGCGCCAAGGGGAAGCACCTCCCTCACGGCTGCGACTGCGTCAAAATCATCTCCCTCGGAAACAATAAAATCTGTCGCTCCAAAATCACGAGCCAGTGATTCCTTTTCAGGCACTCTATCAATAGCTACGATTTGGCTTGCTCCAACTAAATTCGCTGCTTGGATAACATTTAAGCCAACACCGCCCGCTCCAATTACAACAACAGTGTCCCCGATCTGTACTTTCGCCCGGTTAAAGACTGCTCCGGCTCCCGTGATAACTCCACACCCAATGAGCGATGCTGACGCCAGCGGCATATCTTTAGGAATCGGTATGCATTGGTTCTCATTCACAATGGTTTCTTGCACGAAGGCACCAATGTTTGCAAAGTTATATAGAAGTTGTTCTCCTTCTTGGTAAGGCTGCGTGAGCCCACCCATGCCTCCGTTTCTGCAGTTCCCAGGATGGCCATCCTCACATTCTGGGCAGTGACCACAGTTACCAAAAGTTGAGAGAATAACATGATCACCTTTTTGGCAGTATGTCACTGCTGATCCGACTTCCACGACGATACCCGCTGCTTCGTGACCAGGAATTAGAGGGGTAGGCATATAGTACTTTCCATGAACACAGCTAAGGTCCGATCCGCACACACCTGCAGCATGTATTTCAACTCTCACTTGACGTGGAGAGAGATCATTTACTAGTTCCACGTTGTCTGAAAGCCGTACACTTTCTTCCGTTGTTCCTTCAAGAATAAGTCCCTGCATGTCCTCTACCACCTACATTTGAATACGTATTTATTAGACGTATGTGTTTCTTAAGTCAACAGTAATAAAAAGTGCGTGGTAATACGAATACAAGACTTTGTTTCTAGTTCGCTCAATAACCTAATCTCCCATATCGTATGGAGAACTAAGGAAAGGGAAGCAATGAATAGAAACGTTGTTGTGTGGGGAACTGGGAATGTTGGACGCCCAGCGATCAGGTCAGTCGTAGCTAATCAGGACCTAAATCTCGTCGGTGTCATTGTGAGTAATCCAGAAAAGATTGGAGTTGATGCAGGGGACCTTGCAGGTATCGAAACAACAGGGATACTAGCGACCAATAATATTGACGAGGCTCTAAGCGGACCTGTAGACGCTGTCGTGTATACGGTGAACGCTGATTTTCGCCCTATGGAATCACTTGATGAGGTTGAAGGCTTGTTAAGGAAGGGAATCAATGTTGTAACGACAAGCTTTTACCCCATGTACCATCCTCCTTCTATGCCAGACGATTTGGCACAACGGTTCAATGATGCATGTACAGACGGTGGTGCTTCAATTTTTGCATCTGGTATTGACCCAGGATGGACTTGCGATATTCTTCCACTTCTTCTCAGCGGTGTTAGCGCCGATATTACCGAAATACGGTCACAAGAACTTATGAACTATGCGTTATACGATCAACCAGATGCGGTACGTAACCTTGTCGGGTTTGGTATGCCCATGGACCAAACACCCCCGATGGTTTTAGATTTCTCACTCCAAATGGTGTGGGGGCCAGAGATCCGAATCCTCGCAGATGGATTAGGTGTTGAACTCGATGAGATACGCACAGCAGTTGAAAAACGTCCTCTGGAGAAAACGATTCATGTTGATGGAATGGGAGAATTTGAAGAAGGAACAATAGGAGCCCTCCGTTTCGAGATTCAGGGAATCGTCAATAGCAAAAAACTTCTCGTCATGGAACACATCACCAGAATCGATGATGACTGCGCACCAGACTGGCCGTACCCACCGACTGGTCAAGGATCTCATCAAGTGCAAATAACTGGGAAACCTTCACTCCAGGTTACTGTCCACGGTGAGGAACACGGTGAGCGTGGTGCTGCCGGTGGCGGTAATGGAACTGCCGCTAATCGAATCGTGAACGCTATTCCAGCTGTATGCGAAGCAGATTCAGGGGTGCTTCACCCTCTTGATATTTCTCCACTTCGACTAGGTGCGCAGATCCGACCATAGGAAAACTTGTATGAACCCAGAGAAAGCGCTGACCGATTTATCCGGAAAGGTCGTCACGATAACAGGAGGCAGCCGAGGAATAGGTAAAGAAATAGCCCTAGCATTCTCAAGGTGTGGAGCCAATGTCGTTATCGCGAGTCGCAAAAAAGAAAATTGCACAGCATTGGCGGAATACATTACCGAAACTATTGGAACCGAAGCGTTACCCGTCGCATGTCATGTTGGTCAATGGGACCAGTGTGACGAACTATTTTCTACTGTGTACGATCATTTCGGGAAATGCGATGTACTCATCAACAATGCCGGCATGTCTCCGCTTTATAAATCCTTAACTGATGTTTCACAAGACCTCTTTGACAAGGTGATGAACGTTAACCTGCGAGGCCCATTCCGATTATCAGCTTTATTTGGTCAACAAATGTTCAACGATGGCAATGGGTCTATCATCAATGTGAGTTCCATTGCTGCGGCGGAACCATCACCGCATGAAGTGCCTTACGGTGCCGCAAAAGCAGGCTTGCATTCATTAACGAAATCATTTTCACGCGCGTACGCACCGCATGTTCGTGTCAACTGCATCATGCCCGGTCCCTTCCTCACAGATATCAGCGACGCATGGTCTGATGCCACCCATGAATCATTAAAACATCTCCCCTTAGGTAGGGGAGGACATCCAGACGAGGTCGTAGGAGCAGCATTATATTTCGCAAGCGAAGCTAGTACCTACACAACTGGGGCGGTACTCAAAATAGATGGCGGGTCTATCGCATCAACGTCGTAATCAGAGATCTTTTGGACGATTGACAAATCGTTTAGCATCAGGAGAGAAAAACCATCCTCCTCCCGCATGACTACCTCCATCAACTGGAATATTGTGACCGGTTACGAACGCAGAGAGATCACTTGCTAAAAATAAAGCCACGCGAGCCTGATCTTCTGGCCACCCTAACCTTCCGACAGGGGCCCATGATTCCCATAAATGCTCTACGTCTTCATACCCAGAGATATAGTCAACTTGTGCTGTTTGAGTAAGATCAACACCCATGCCGTTAACTCTGATCCCATTCCTTCCATAACCGGAGGCAAGACAGGTAGAAAAGTGATTAACAGCAGCTTTCATAGCGCCATACACAGGATCACCCGGATACCCCCTCATCCCTTCAACAGAATGAACATTAATAATTGACCCACCTCCTGAGTCAATCATGAGTTGAAGGAACGCATGGGTCACGAGAAAAACGTGATGGAGGTTAATGTCGTACATCTCTTTCCACGAATCCGGCGAAGAATCAAGGAACCTGACAAGAGGTCGATAGTCACCAACATTATTTACTAAAACGTCTACAGTCGCATGTCGTTTCATAACTTCGTGTTTGAACTCTGTTACTTGACCTGCATCCCTCACGTCACCAACAAAGCCATGAGCTTTCCCACCCAGTGCCTGTATTGCTTCAACCGTTTCTTTCAACAACGCCTCGTCTTGATCAACGATCTCCACTACTGCTCCATGAGCAGCAAAAAGTGAACTGATTCCTTTCCCGATGCCATCAGCGCCACCAGAAACAACTGCGACTTTCCCATCCAATAAATGTGACCAATCTTCAATGACTGGCACATTGTCAGCATGCTGGGATGTCATCAGTTACCCCTGCATCTATCCGAGAGGAAGAACGATATCGGGAAGAGGGTGACGGTACAGCTTCGCAGCATTTTCTGAACACATCATGCGTAACTCATGTGCAGGAATATGGCCCCATACGTCATGAATCACATTTTGTGTATGCGGCCATGTCCCATCACCATGAGGGTAATCAGTTTCAACACAAATATTTTCAACACCAATAACATCACGAGTATCAATAGTCGACGGGTCATCCAATGTGCAGAACCAAAAGTTTCGCCGAAGAACATCAGCCGGCCGTTCATCCCATCCCAGACCATACCCTGAGCGGTCAATGATGTTATCTAACCGGTCAATCAACATCGCGACCCAACCGATACCACCCTCAGACATTGCAATTTTAAGATTTGGAAACCGAACAGGATATTCACTCCATAACCAATGAGCGCACGCTCCAAGCGATAATTGTCCAAACAGTGTTGCCCCAATCTGTAAAGCCGGCGACCCTGGTGCAAAAGGAGCCATACCTGAACTCCCGACATGAAGTGAAATAACTGTTTCTGTTTCGGCACAGGCCTCCATAATAGGGTCCCAGAAATCCCTCTCCCATAGGTTAGGGAATCCAACATTGTGTGGCATCTCAGGAAGCGTAACGGACACAAAGCCACGCTCAGCGTTTCTCCGTATCTCGCGAACTGCCTCATCACTATCACCTAAATATGTAATTCCTCCAGGGATAACGCGCTCTGGATACTTTGAATACCATTCGGTAAAGAGCCAATCATTCCACGCCCGCACAGCATCAATTCCAACGTCACGGTTTGAAGCTTTAGCGAAAACAGTTCCACAAAAACCAGTTATTTGTGAGGGGAAATTGAGCATCGCCCAAATTCCACCTACATCCATATCCTTAATACGGGCATCAATGTCATAACAACCAGGTCGCATTTGATCAAACCTAAATGGTTCCAAACTCACTGTCTCGGGCTTTCTCCCAGCAACAGCGTTCATTCCTACTTGGCTATATGTTGCTCCTTCAAATTCCCAGACTTGATGTCCGTTCTCAGTTTCAATCAGCTGCGGTCCAAGGTCACGAAGATTAGGTTGCATGTATTCCTGGAATAGATGAGGTGGTTCAACAACGTGGTCATCTACCGATATGACCGTATAGCGAATGTTGGCAGGGTTCGGGTCCGGAAGGAAAAGGTCTGAATCTAAAGACGTTGTCATAATGCGCTCCAATACCAAAACATAAAAGCTTTATGTATCTGTAAATATACAAGTTATATAACTAACCCTAGAATTTTTCTATGAGGGAGAAAAGGTGAGCGAAAGAAAAGTAGCATTTGTCACCGGAGCTAGCAGAGGAATTGGCAGAGCATGCGCAATATCGCTGGCTCAAGCAGGCTATGACGTCGCAGTATCTGCGCGAACGTTAACTGACGGAAGCGCACGACTTGATGATGGAGTCACCCCAGTACCGGGAGGGCTCGATACCACTGTCGGAAAAATAATTGAAACTGGGCAAGAAGGTCTAGCGATTGAAATGGACCTCATGGATAGAAAATCCGTCCTCAATGCTGCCGACACTGCATACGATCACTTCGGACGCATAGATGTGCTTCTCAATAACGCAATCTACCAAGGGTCCGGAGCGATGCTCACAGTTGAACAACTCGATGATCATCATGTGAAACAATTATTCGAAGGTAATGTATTTTCCCAACTGGCGTTAACACGGCATTTGCTACCCCGATTCATTGAACAGGGAGGAGCAACCGTAATCAACATGATTTCCGCAACAGCATTCACAAACCCTCCAGGAAAAATCGGTTCAGGAGGATGGGGCGTTGGATATGCCATGACCAAAGCAGCCTTTGAACGACTAGCCCCATTGCTAATGATTGAACACGGTGAAGACGGAATAATCACCTACAACATTGACCCCGGACATGTCGTAACAGAACGGCAGAGAGCAAAACAAAAAGACAAAGAATACACCGCCTTCCCAAGTGCCCCACCTGAAGCAATCGGTGCCGCTATCGCATGGCTCGTCAATGAACCATCAGCACCAGAAGAATACGGTGGAAAGATCATCAACGCGCAAAGAGAAACAAAACGAAGAAATTTACTTCCAGGATGGCCCGAATAGGGTACTTATGGCCTCCAATTTTTTGGACCGCCAAGCTCACCAGGCCAGCGCGAACCACCAATCGTGTCTGCAAAAGGCCAGAATGCATCAGGATCAAGCGGTCCAGCGTTCGTAATGTCACGACTCTTATGCGCAGAACGCACCAGTTGTGCCGACACCTGTTCTCGCATTGGAAGAAGTTCCGTGTAAGGATCCCATGGACTTTCACGCAGAACCAGATCACCACTGAGGTCTTCAATTTCAACAGGTTCACTCACGCTATGCACGCGAACAACATGCGGTGGGAAATCGTATTCCCCCTCAGCTCCACCGATTTGTCGTGAGGATTTAATCCACCACTCATTTTCTTCAACTTCACCACTGTCAGGATTTACGCTGCCGTTTGAACGGCCACGGAATTCCATGAACGTGTAGCCCTGATGTTCACACACCGCTTCCACATATTCCCCGATCCGGTAGAACGAGATATTGCATGGAAATTTCGGTTGACCATTTAACTCTTGGCTAATAAAAATAGCTGCTTCCTGATCAATGCCCATCCCAACACAGAACAAACCATCAATACCATTAAAGCTAGCCCCAATTTTTGTCCTCACTCCATACTCAGGTTCACCTAAAATCGGAAC
>ENA-OSEY01001365-OSEY01001365.1-marine-metagenome-genome-assembly--contig:-NODE-1365-length-16934-cov-4.337545_pt1 | contig 16934 bp, 13 predicted proteins | sample MGYA00248465_ERZ534230 | MGnify/ENA primary metagenome ERZ534230 (study PRJEB26409, sample SAMN06344110) | marine metagenome | isolation source: Sea water from surface | place: Atlantic Ocean:Southern...
TGAAACTTTAGATACAAAGATTTCTTATTTTTATTTACCTCTAACAAAAAAAGCATATATCAATGATACCGTGGGCTTTATATCTGATCTACCTACTTTATTAGTTGAAGCTTTTAAAAGCACTTTGGATGAGGTTACTAAAGCTGATTTATTAATTCACGTAAGAGATATTAGTATAAGCAATCACGAAGAACAAAAAACTGATGTTTTGAATGTTTTAAAACAATTAAATATTATCCCTAATACAATCGAAGGTCCCCGTATGATAGAAGTTATAAATAAAGTAGATGTAAGTAATACTGAGAGTAAAAACTTTTTTAAAAATAAAAAAAATACTTTTTTGATATCTGCTAAAACTGGAGAGGGTATTGAAAGTTTAAAAAATGGAATAGATAAAATTTTGCATTCTTTCTTAGTTTAATATTTTTTTAAAAAAAAATTATGTTAATATAGAAATTAAAATAACATGAATAATAACAACAAATTTTTTATAAATGGAAAATGGGTAGAGCCTAATTCTAGTGAGACCTTATCAGTTATTAATCCGGCCACTGAAGAAGTCATTTGTGATATAAGCTTAGGTAATCAATCTGATCTTGATACTGCTGTTGCTGCAGCTAGAAATGCATTTATTAACTATAGTAAATCTTCTAAGGAAGACAGATTAAATATTTTAGAAAGAATAATATCATCATATAAAAAAAGAATGAATGATTTATCTAATGCTGTAACAATTGAAATGGGTGCGCCTAAAACATTATCAGAAAAAGCACAAGTTCCATCTGGTCTTGGCCATTTTATGCAAGCTAAAAAGATTTTAGAAAATTTTAGTTTTGAAAAAGAGGTAAATTCTTCAATAGTGCAAAAAGAACCAGTAGGAGTTTGTGGTTTAATTACACCATGGAATTGGCCACTTAACCAAATTGCTTGTAAGGTTGCTCCTGCATTAGCTGCAGGATGCACAATGATACTTAAACCCAGTGAAGAGGCTCCATTAAGCGCTATCATTTTCGCTGAAATTATTGAGGATGCTGAACTGCCTGATGGTATTTTTAATTTAATTAATGGTAATGGAAGTGAATTAGGTGTAAGTATGAGCAAACATCCTGGTATAGATATGATGTCTTTTACAGGATCAACTAGAGCAGGTGTTTCCGTAGCCAAAAATTCAGCGGATACTGTAAAAAGGGTCACACAGGAATTAGGGGGAAAATCAGCTAATATTATTTTAGATGATGTAGATTTTGCAAAGGCAGTATCTAAAGGTATATTCCATTGCATGAATAATACTGGACAATCTTGCAATGCTCCTACCAGAATGTTAATACCTGCTGATAAGATGGACGAAGCCATAAATATATCTAAAGAAACTGTTTTAAAACTTAAAGTCGGTGACCCTCAAGATGAAAGTATAAGTATGGGGCCAGTAGTTAATAAAAATCAGTTTTTAAAAATTAAAGAATATATCAGTAAAGGAATAGAAGAGGGGGCAACATTAGTTACAGGGAGAGAAGAAACTATTAAAGATAATGAGAAGGGCTATTTTATTAGTCCTACAATATTTGCTAATGTGACAAAGGACATGACAATTTCTAAAGAAGAAATATTTGGTCCAGTGTTAAGTATTATTGGTTATCATTCAGAAGAAGAAGCAATAGATATAGCTAACGATAGTATTTATGGACTTTCAGGATATATTTCTTCTAATGATACTACTAAAGCTAAACAGTTTGCTAGTAAGTTACGTACTGGCATGGTGCATATAAATTATGCTCCTGTTGATCAGTCTTTACCGTTTGGTGGTTATAAAATGTCTGGAAACGGCAGAGAATGGGGTGAACATGGCATAGAAGATTTTCTAGAAACAAAAGCTATAATTGGTATAAATAATAATACCTAAGCAATTGTTTTTAAATACTAATTTAAATCTACGTAACTGTAATCAATTTCTTGATTATTTATCCCTCTTCTAGGTTTAGTAATCCAACTAGCAGTTTTGCCTGGATCTAATTCCTGGATCATTAAGCTATTTATAAACTTCTTATCATTTTCTGAAGGTAACCAACTAGCAAGTTTCCTGTTATAAATATCTTGATTTATAAATTCACCTTTAGGATTAATTGACAAATTTGCCCAAACACCAATATTTCTTCTGAATTTTGTAGAAGGTAGTGCTAAACTATATTCTTCGTATCCATATTTTTTAATTAATCTATTCCATCTTTTGATACCAATGTTGCAATCATCTACGTATGCCTGTCTTGTTATTTCATTCATAGCATTACGCATTGGTACTTTTTTATTTATTAATTTGCCATTTTCAAATGCTTCTATATCAAATAATGTATTTTTTTCGCTATGATCATTATATCTAAACTCATCAGGTCTTCCCTTTAATCCATTAGCAAATGCAGTTGCAGCATTAGTCGATATTTCTGATCCAAATAGATCTAAAGAAGAAGAAAACCAAAAGTTAATATATTTTTGAATTGTTACTAAATCTACAGCTCCAGCATTTCTTATATTATCTACAGAGTCTGTTTTTAATTCTTTCATTTTTTCTAATGTTCTTTCTATCATTCTAGTAATACCAGACTCCCCAACTTGCATATGATGAGCTTCCTCAGTAAGCATAAATTGGCAGGTCCTTGCTAAAGGATCAAAGCTACTTTCAGCCAATGACTTTAATTGATACTTTCCATCTCTATCGGTAAAGTAGGTAAACATGAAAAAACTTACCCAGTCTGAAATAGGCTCATTAAAAGTACCTAAAATTCTTGGGTTATCTTGATCACCTGAATTTCTTTCTAATAGAGACTCAGCTTCTTCTCTACCATCTCTTCCAAAATAAGCATGTAATAGATAAACCATTGCCCACAGATGTCTGCCTTCTTCAACATTAACTTGGAATAAGTTTCTTAAATCAAATAATGATGGACAAGTTTTACCAAGCATTCTTTGCTGTTCAACGGAGGCAGGTTCAGTATCACCCTGAGTAACAATTAATCTTCTTAATACAGATCTGTAATCTCCAGGAACTTGTTGCCAAACAGGTTTACCAATATTATCACCAAAATGTATTTTTTTATCTTTAACTTGGTCAGCTAAAAATATTCCCCATCTATATTCAGGCATCTTAACTTTTCCATAAGATGCCCATCCTGCTGCATCAACTGAAACTGCTGTTCTTAAATACACATCATAAGATTGAAAACCATCTGGCCCCATATCATTCCACCAAGATTTAAATTTTGGTTGCCAATGTTCTAAGGCTCTTTGCAAGGACAAGTCATTGCTTAAGTCTACATTGTTAGGAATTTTTTCTTGATAATTTAGATTACTCATAAGTTACACCCTCTTGTTGTCAAATTTAGCTTTACTGCCTGTTCCAAATAATTTCAATGCTCCTTCATCACTTGATGCGTTAGGTCTATTAAATATCCAGTTCTGCCAAGCAGATAGTCTGCCGAATATTTTTGTTTCACAAGATTCTTTACCTGGAAACCTTAAATTAGCTTCTAATCCAGTAAGTGCATCTGGTGAAAAAGACGCTCTTTCTTCTATACTTAATCTAATTTCATCATTCCAATCTAAATCATCAGGAATAACAGTTATTAGTTCTTGATTAAAGGCCTCTTCAGCATTTAGGTTTTTGTCACATAAGTCATGAAGTTTACTTAATTTAATATCATCATTATTAAATCTTGTTTGTAACCTAGTTTGGCCATTTACCATCTCAAGACTTTTAAAATTTAATTTACTTAAACTTATGAATGGCCCGCTTTTATTTTCATTTAATAAAGCATTATTTATCATGTAAGTACGATCAGCGCAAAAAAGAAGCTCTGATAAAAAGCCAGCAAAACAACTTTTATTATCAACAATTGTAAATATTGTTCTTGATGAAATATCAAGTCTTGAAAATGTTCTTCTCATAAAGCCAATGATTTCATTCACTAACCAATTATCTATATTTTCTTCTAGTAAATTAGTAAGTTTTTGTATAACTGTTGATGAACCTTCGGATTGTATAGTTATAACACCAGTTTCAAGTTCGTTAGCTCTTAACATTAATATTAAATCATCTAATTCTCTAACAAATTTTAAGACCCAATATTCTGAGCCTTTTTCTACTAATTCATTAATTGCAATAATTTCATTTTCTTCCGGCCCATGAATTTTAATTTCAGCTACTCTACTGTCTTTATTCAAAATACAAGATATAGTTTCATAATTAATATTTTTATCAGTAATAGTTCTTTTAATATTGTTTAGAGTAATTCCAGTACTTCCATTGCGAAGTTTAACTTTACTTTCTAAAAAAGATACTCTTTCATCAATAAGACTATTAAATTTAGAAGGCGGAGCAATATGATCTACTAAATTCCAATCTAGTGCTTTTTTTCCCCTAACGCCATCGGCATTTGTACAAAATATATCAGCTATATCTTTTCTAACTTTACGTTTATCTGTTAATCTTGTTAGTCCTCCTGTTCCAGGTAAAACTCCTAACAATGGAACTTCTGGAAGGCTAACGGTGCTTGAACGATCATCAACTAATAGAATTTCATCGCATGCAAGAGCTACCTCATATCCACCACCTGCACAAATACCATTAACTGCAGCAATAAACTTTAAAGACCCAGAATTACTTGAGTCCTCAAATCCATTTCTAGTTTCATTCGTAAACTTACAAAAATTTACTTTCCAGGAATGTTCAGACATACCTAACATATATATGTTTGCTCCAGCAGAGAAGTTTTTTTCCTGCTTTGAGGTTATTACAACAACCTTGACCTGAGGTTGTTCGAATCTTATTCTTTGAATTATATCGTTTAATTCAATATCTACTCCTAAATCATAAGAGTTAAGTTTTAACTCATATCCAGGCCTGATGCCTTCATTTTCGGCTACATCAAGAAAAATAGTCGCTCTACTACCTTCAATTAATAGCTCCCAGTGTTTATAGTTATTGGGATCTCTATCAAATGTCACTATTTCATTTTTCATACATGTATTATAGTACATTAAAATATTTATTAAAAGTATTAATTTTTTATTAGGTATTTGAAATCCTTATATGATGTACCAGGATTTTTATCTTTAGTATTTAATATAACATCTGCTTGACTATATAAATTTTTTCTTTCTTTAAGAATATTATTTAAATCATCCATCGCTTTTGGGTTAGAGGCCATAGGTCTTAAATCCCCTTGTTTAATGACTCTTTCCATATGTTCTTTAGGCGTAGCTTTAATCCAAATTGTAAAAAAATTATTTAATACAAAATCAAAAGTTTGTTTTTCTGAAACCATACTTCCACCAGTAAGTATAATAAGTTTTTTATTTTTTTTTGATAGGTTAAATATAGCATTATACTCTAATCTTCTGTACATGCTTTGACCACCTAGTTCCATTATTTCATTAACTTTCATGCCAGATTCTTTTTCAATTTCATTTGTAATTTCATATAATGGCATATTGAATTCTTCACTAAACATAGAGCCTAAAGTAGTTTTACCAGCGCCTCTTAAGCCTATTAACGCTATTTTATTTTTATTTATTTTCTTTGGCTGTTCTTTATCAAATTTATTTAAAAATAATAATATTTCTTTAAGTTGAACATTATTATACTGGTCAATTTTATTTTTAACTAAGTTCTTTTTATTATCGCTATTTTCTGTAAACATTAGCTCTTTAAATGTAATATTTAAAGCATATGCAATATTCTTTAATACAGAGATAGTAGGGTTGCCATTACCCGATTCTAATTTAGCTAAATAACGTAAAGATATTTTTGATTTTATTGCTAATATATCTCTTGTAATACCTCTTTGAATTCTAATTTTCTTTATAATTAGGCCTATATTTGCTAGAAGTTTTTTTTCCTTTTCAATCTTCAATGATGAGTTTAGAGTAAAGTTTTTTTTATAATTTGGCATTGTAGTCATATATACTAACTATTGATTTATGAACTATAATGCATATAATAATAAAAAACAATTTATTATTTTATGACAAAAAATCTTAATATTTATGTAGCAACAATGACTGGGACAGCTTTGATGGTTGCCGATGAAATAGAAGACTTCTGTAAAACTGAGGGTATTAATACAAATATAGTTGAAATGGATGCTTTAGAACCTAAAAATTTAGAGAATATAAATGCACCCATTTTAATTGTTTCTTCTACATATGGGCAAGGAGATGTGCCAGATGGCAGTAAAAACTTTTATAATAACTTAAAGTCTAGTAAAATAAACTTAGAGCATATTAAATATGCTGTTTTTGGATTAGGTGATATGACATATAAAGATACTTTCGCTTATGGTGGAAAAAAATTTGATCATTTATTTTTAGAGTTAAAGGCCAATAGGATAGGGGAACCGTTTTATCATGATGCATCAGATGGTTCTTTGCCTGAAGAGGAAGCGGTTAATTGGTTTAAAGAAAAAATATTTAAGCTCTTATAACTAATGAAGCAAGAAGATAATAAAGAATTTAATGCGGCCTACGACCTTATTCATCAAAATTCAATCAAAATACCTGATAAAATAGCATTTATAGATGATGACCAAACTATAAACTATTCTAATCTTAGTAAAAAAGTAAAAAGCTTTTCCAATCAAATTTTTAAATTAGGATTAAAAGAAAAAGATCGAATAATTATATGTATGTTTGATTGCATTAATTTTCCTATAACTTTTCTTGGTTCAATTTGGTCAAATATTATTCCAATATGTGTTAATACTATGCTTCCTAAACAAGATTTAGAGTACATGTTAAGAGATTCACAGGCAAAGGCAGTTATTTGTTCTAAAGATTTACTAGAAGTATTTATAGAAATCAAAAATTCATTGGATAATGAAATACTTATTATTTCTGAAGAAGGTGAGAAAGTAACAACAAATAATAATAAAGTATATGATTTAAGTTTTTTAATAAATTCAAATGAATATAACTTAAATCCATCTCAGACCTTTGAAAGTTCTGAATGTTTTTGGCTATACTCTTCAGGATCTACAGGGAAACCTAAAGGAACAATTCATATTCATAAAAGCTTAAAGAATACTTCAACATATTATGCTAAAAAAATACTTAAAATTACTAGTGAAGATATTTTCTTTTCAGCAGCAAAACTTTTTTTTGCATATGGATTAGGAAATGCATTAACCTTTCCTTTAAGCATTGGAGGTACTAGTATTTTGTCAAAAGATAGGCCAACAGTAGAGATAGTAAATAACAAAATAAAACATAATAATGTAACTATTTTTTTTGGAGTTCCCACACTTTATGCAGCAATGTTGAACTCCAATTTAAAACCAGAAGACTTTAAATCTCTTAGACTATCTGTATCAGCTGGAGAAGCTTTGCCAGAGCATTTATGTAATAAATGGAGTAAAACAATTGGGTCTAACGTTTTAGATGGAATAGGCTCTACAGAAATGCTTCATATTTTTATTTCTAATTACATAGATTTAATTACACCGGGCTCATCTGGAAAACCTGTGCCTGGTTATGAAGTAAGGTTAATGAAAGAGGATAATAGTGAAGCTGATACGAATGAAATTGGAGAGCTAGAGGTAAAAGGACCTACCTCTGCAATTTCTTATTGGAATAAACCAGAGAAAACAAAAACTACTTTCATAGGTGATTGGGTTAAAACGGGAGATAAATATACTAAAGATGCTAATGGTATTTACAAATATTGTGGACGCTCAGATGATATGATGAAAGTTTCTGGTCAATACGTTTCTCCTTTTGAAATAGAGGAGGCTTTACAAAGTCATAAATATGTTTTAGAAGCTGCTGTTGTAGGAAAAAAAGATAAAGATGAATTGTTAAAACCAAAAGCCTTTGTTGTTCTTAATGACAATAACAATGAGACAAATTTAGAAAAAGAATTAACTGCACATGTTAAAAAAATACTTACTCCATTTAAATATCCTCGATGGTATGAGTTTGTATCTAGTTTACCGAAAACTGCTACTGGAAAAATACAGAGATATAAATTAAGAATAGAAAAATGAAAATTATTAATGAATTCTGTTTAGTTAAAGATAAAAAAATAGAATGTGTATTAATAAAATCAGACAATAAAACTAGCTTAGCTCCTTTAGTATTATTACATGAAGGTTTAGGTAGTGTGGCATTATGGAAAAATTTTCCTGAAGTTTTATCAAAATTTTTACAAAGGGATATTTTAGTTTATTCAAGAATTGGTATGGGTAACTCCGCCCCAATTGAAGGCAAAAGAGAAATTAACTTTATGCATGATGAAGCCTTAATTTATCTTAAAAATATTATTGAAAATTATTGTGATAAAGAGCCAGTCTTATTCGGTCACTCAGATGGAGCATCTATTTCTATTATATATGCAGGATCAAACTTACCATTACAATCTTTAATTCTAGAGGCTCCTCATGTAATGGTTGAAGAAATAACTACTAAAGAAATAAAAAAATTATTTGAAAGTTGGTCATCAACTAGCTTAAAGTCAAAGTTAGAAAAGTATCATAAAAATGTTGATAGTTCTTTTAACGAATGGTGTGCAATTTGGTTATCAAATAACTTTAAAGAATGGAATATTGAAAAATATATTAAAAATATTAAGGTTCCTGTTTTAGCGATACAAGGATTAAATGATCAATATGGATCTTTATACCATATAGAAGCTCTAGAAAAAAATGTTCAGAATATCTTTGAAAAAGTATTAATTGATAATTGTAAACATTCTCCTCATCTTGAGTTCGAAAGTTTAGTTTTAAAAAAGGTAAAAAATTTTTTAACTAAAATTAATTAATAATCATATACATTTACTAATTTCTTTAATTAAATCAGAGGCTATTAATGTTTTATGGTTTTTATTTAAAATATTCTTAGCACAGTTTGTATGTATTTGAACTGCTTTTATTTCTGGTTTCTTTATCTTTTGGCATAACATACCTCCAACTATTCCTGATAGGACATCTCCAGTACCTGCAGTTGATAATATACTATTAGAAAAATTATTTATAAAAAGCTCTTTCCTTAATATAATTGTTCCAGCTCCTTTTAATATCCAGGTTCCACCATATTTTTTTTTAAGTTTTTTTATTGCCTTAAATCTGTCTGAAAATTCACTATTTAATAAAGTTCTTGCTTCTCCATGATGAGGTGTATAAATAGTTTCTGAGGTTCTTTTTTTATTAAAATTTTTTGACAACCAGTTTAAGCCATCTGCATCAAGAACTATTGGTTTATTTGTTTTCCATAAATACCTTAAGACCTCATCAGCGTTTTTACCTAAGCCAGGCCCCATAACAATAGCACTTATTTTTGGCAATATTTTTTTTAATTCTATTAAACTATTTTTAATAAAAATTATTTCATTATTTTTTTTTTTTGAATTATTTAAAATATAAACTTTTCCTACTCCAGTCCTTAGTGCTGCCAAACCAGATAAATTTGCTGCTCCTTCCATACCATCATACCCACCCACAATAAGTAAATTTCCAAAAGTTCCCTTATGAGAAATTCTATTTCTTTTTAATTGCTTATATTCAAATCCATTTAATAAATATGAAGTTCCTTTAGAAATTTTTTCTATATTTTTAAAGCCAAGATCTTGAAAAAAAATATCACCACAATACATTGGTCCTTTCCCTGTATAACAACCTTGTTTTTGTGTTAAACACATAATAGTTTGGTCAGCATTAACTACATTATTAAAGGTCTCTCCATTTGAAGCATTTAAGCCTGAAGGTATATCAATTGATATAATAAATGCTTTATTTTTAAAGCTATTTATCCATTTGATTGCCTCTAAAATTGAACCTTTAGGCTCTCTTGATAAGCCTATACCTAATATTGAGTCTATAATGATTGATCCTTTACTTACTAACTTTTTATCTGGTAGTTTTTTTTTTATTTTAATACCAAGATTTTTTGCTAATAACTTTAATTGTTTTGAGGTTCCTTTACTTTCAATTAATTCTATACAATTTATATTATAATTATTTAAAAAGGCTTGAATGGCTAAAGCATATCCATCTCCTCCATTGTTGCCTGGGCCAATAAGAATAATTATATCTTTCTTATTCAATTCGTTTATGTGATTAAATATAGCAGTTCCAGCTTTGAACATTAGTGAAAGTTCAGTATTATTTTGACTTATAATTTTTTTTTCTAATTTTCTTGTTGTCTTTACATCGTACAGCATAGTTATTTAGATAACTTAATAATTTCTTTGCAGATATTGCTATTTTCATTTGCAAGTGTATCAATTAAAGTAAAGTGGTTGTCTCCTTTACTTGCAATTACTTTATATTTGTAATCGTTTTTAGTTAAAAAATCACAATAACTTATACTTTGATGTTTCCAACCTTCTGGCTCATTTTCGCCATATGATATAAATAAGGGTATTTTAAAAGTGGGTAATTTATTTAAAGTAGTTTTTTCTTGAACTTCTTTATTAGATAAATTTAACTCTTTATTTACACTTATTTTTTGTACAATTTTTAAATTATATATACCACTAATTAGTGCTGCGCCCTGAAAGATTTTTTTAGGTAAATCATACTTACTCCAATCTATACTTAGCAAGTAAGAAACTAAGTGTGCTCCAGCAGAATGTCCAGAAATGGAAATTTTTTTATTATTACCTCCATAGTTTTTAGAATTATTAAAAATCCATATAATCGCATCTATAGCTTGGTCACATATATCACTTAAAGTCACTTTTGGACATAAGTCATAATTAATATTAAAAAATAAAATATTATTTTTATTAAATGGAACAGACATATGAGCATGATAATCTTTATCTAATGCTCGCCAATAACCGCCATGAATGAATATATGTAAAGGTTTAAGATCCTCTTTATTATTTTTACCAAATATATCTAATTTTTGTAATGGTCCTTTCCCATATGCTATATTTTCATAAATATGAGTTTGCTTTTTCACATCTTTTGATTTTAATAAGCTATCTTCCAAGTAATGACTGAAATTTTCTACACTTTCTCTTGGATTAAAATTTTTTTCTAACTCTTCAGTTGATAGGTTATTATAATCCATTGCTAATTAGAAATTTCTTTGTAAATTCCATCTAAATCTAAATACATATTTTCATTATAGAAAAACTCATTACCTGACTTTTCTAGTACTTGTAGCATTTTTGGCAACTCTTGATTTTTATCTAAACATTTCTTTATTACATTCTTTGGTCCTAGTTTATCAATAATTTCAAATGGTCCCATTTGCCATGCAAAACCCCAACGCATAGCTCTATCAATATTTAAAATATCATCTGCTATTTCTGGAATAAGATCAGCCGCATACAATAATGTCGATCCCATTACATTCCATACTAGATTTCCTAAATCACTATCTTCTAATATTATATTCAAATCTTTTTCACTTTGTATTTTTTTAAAAGTGTTCCATTCACCATTATCTAGGTCGAAAGTTTCTTTAACCTTTTCACCATTATCCAATTTTTTTATTCTATAAAAACCTCCTCCTGTTTTTCTTCCTAATTGTTTATTATTAAATAGATTTTGTTCCTCACTTGGTAATTTAGTGAACGGCAACCCAGCATCATTATCTGGAAGGTTAGTTGCTAGGTTTTTTCCAACAGAGTGCATAACATCTAAACCTATTAAATCTATTAAACCATATAGACCAGTAGGAGGAAGACCAATAGGTTTTGAGAGTAATGAGTCTATTTCTTCTAATGAAATACCTTTTGACCTTGCAATTTTTCCTTCATGTAAGCCTTTTAACATAAAAAAACAGCCAATCCTATTTCCAATAAAGTTTACAGTATCCTTTCCATATACCACTCCTTTATTAAAAACTTTTGATAAGAATATACTTAGTTTATTTATAATTTCTTTATTGGTTTTTTCACCAGGAATTAATTCACATAGTTTCATCACCTCTACTGGATTAAAAAAATGTGTAATACAAACATTTTTTAATAATTCTTCAGTCATATCTTTTGTAATATCTTTTAAGGGAATACCAGATGTATTTGAACTTACTATTGCATTAGCATTTCTGTGTTCTTCAATTTTTTTAAAAATATCTCTTTTAATATTAATTTCTTCTACTACTACTTCACATATCCAGTCATAGTTTTTTATTTTATGAAAATCATTTTCAAAGGTTCCTATTTCAACATTATTTATTTTTTTTAAATCAGAAAGCAGTGGTTTTTTTTCATTAATTATTCTTTCTTTACCCTTTTTAACGGCATCTTCAGATATGTCTAATAAGAGAACTTTACAATTATTATCTGCAGCCAACGCAGCAATACCAGCACCCATTGTTCCTGAGCCCAAAACTGCAACCGAATTTATATCTTTATTCATAAGTATTCCTTTTTATAAAGTTATCATTGCTTACAAAAGTATTTTATTCATCTATAATAACATAAAAATTTTATGTTTATGACTAGAAACTTTAAAAATAATGGTACTACTATTAATGGCTTAATACTTTTATCAACTATTGACCAACTAAAACTTCTAGGAATAGTTGGAAGTGATATTTTAAAAGGTTTTAACGTATCAGAGATTAAGTCAGATGTTTGGTATCCAAGAACTATTAGAGGACAAATTCATGAAGCAGTTAAAGATCGATTTGGTGAAAATGCATTATATTATTTAGGTGTTGAGCAGTTTAATACTGAAGGAGCAGAAAATTTTTTTTATCAAGCGACTAAAAACAAAAAATTTAATACGCGAACATATAAAGATGATTATACTAAAAGGAATATTCAAAATGCAAGAGTGATTAGAAATAGATTTTTAAAATTATTAACATACATTCATGGTAGAGGAAATATACCTAGCGCTAGAGCTACTATCATAGCAAAAAATGATAAACCTAATGGTAGCTTTAAAATATTAGAAGAAGATACAATTAGATATTTTTTAACGAATGCAGTATTTGAAGGACATGATGATTTTAATAAAGGATCATTAACTAATCAAATAATTAGTCATATAGGAGATGATTGGAATGTAGAAATTACTTTAGACAAAAAAAATACAGAATACAGACGAGGTATGACTACCAATGCATTTTTATGTACTTTTAAATATAGAAAAAAAAGGGAAAATTTAATTGATATACACCAAAACTTTAGAAATATGGCAAAAGATAATTTTTTGTATGCGATCATTGACAGATCTGAAGAACAGAGAAAACTGGCAGTAAATCAATCTAATACGTTATCAGAATTATCAAAAAAGATAGGAAAATATATTCCTCCTCAAATTCATAAAGGAATATTAGAAGGAAAATATGATACAAATATTACAACAAGAAGAAAGAAACTAACTATATTTTTTAGTGATATTAAAAACTTTACAGATACATCAGAAAAATTACAGCCAGAAGATTTAACAAAATACTTAAATGAATACTTTTCGGAAATGACTAATATTGCAATAAGTCATGGAGCAACTATCGATAAGTATATAGGTGATGCAGTAATGCTATTTTTTGGAGATCCAAGTTCTAAAGGAGAGAAAGAAGATGCAAGAGCATGTGTAGAAATGTCACTAAAGATGCAAGAAAAAATGGTAGATTTAAGAAAGAAATGGAAAGGAGAAGGTTTTTATAATCCATTTGAAATTAGGATTGGATTAAATACAGGATATTGTAATGTTGGAAACTTTGGAAGTTCACAAAGATTAACTTATACCATAATTGGAGGAGAAGTAAATGTGGCGGCTAGACTAGAGGCTGCTGGAGATGCTGGAGGAATATTAATGAGTTATGAAACTTATGCACATGTGCAAGATATGGTAGAAGTTGAGGAAAAAGAATCAGTAAAAATGAAAGGCATTAACAGGGAAATAAAAGTATTTAGTGTGCTCAAAAGACGAACCAGCAAACAAAGAAAAAAAATAGTTAGCTCAAAAGATAAAATTAATAAAGCTAGTTATGATCATAAGATAAAAGAAATAAAAAATGACCTGTTTTCATTGCAAAAAAAAATAGATTTATTAACAAAGGAAAAAGGGAACTAATTACATTATCAATAAGTTGAGAGTATAAATTATTTTTAAAAATAATATGAGTATCATTAAAAGAAATAAATTTTAATATGGGAAAATACGAAACTACATTATCTGGAGCAGCAATTACCTCTACATTAAATCAAATGTCAATGATAGGAGATATTGGTAAAGATATACTTAAAAAATTTGGCATTAAGAAAATTAATTTAAGTAAAGAATATTCTTTTAAAATTAGAGGTGCTATTCATTCTGAAACTAGAAAGAGGTTTGGTAAAGATGCCCTTTATTTTTATGGACTAACCATGATGGATGGGTATGAAAAAATTGTACAAGCTCAGGGAGGATTTGAGATAGATAAATTTTATAATAAAAATTATAAAGATATGAATCATAAAAAAATTCAGATAGCAAGAAAGTTTAGGAATAAATTTTTAGAAATATATTCTAAAGAATTAGGAGATATGACTAAAAAAACTATTTTCACTCCTATTGAGAATATAGTGGGATCTTCAATGAAAATATTAGATAAAGATAAAATTGAATTAACATTAACTAATGCCGTGCTTTTAGAAAATGAAATATTTAATAGAGGAATGGTTACTGCCGCATTGACACTACTAAACAGTAAGTGGAATTTTAAGCTAAAATTTATTAAATCAAAATCAAAGCAAGACTCAAGGGGATGGTGTAAATTTAATTGGGAAATAGAATTTAAGTTGAACAAGGATAAAGTAAACCCTTTTGACAAAAAAAAAGAACTTAGAGATGTTGCTAAGCAAAGATTTATTGACAATGTATTAGTCGACTCAAATAGATTGAGAAAACAATCAGATTTATTAGCTATTCAATTAGGAAAATTTATTCCGCCTCAAATGCATAAAGAAATGATGAATGGTAACTTTAGCACTGATATTACTACAAGAAGAAAAAAACTTACTATTTTTTTTAGTGATATTAAAAATTTCACAGATACATCTGAAAAACTTCAACCTGAAGATTTAACAAAATATTTAAATGAATACTTTTCAGAGATGACGAAAATTGCTTTAGAATATGGAGCAACTATTGATAAATATATAGGTGATGCAGTAATGCTTTTTTTTGGAGACCCAACCTCTAAAGGAGAGAAAGAAGATGCGATAGCTTGTGTAGAGATGTCTTTAAAAATGCAAGAAAAAATGAGTGAACTTAAGAAAAAGTGGTTAAATGAAGGTTTTCAAAAGCCATTTGAAATTAGGGTAGGTATAAATACAGGTTTTTGTAATGTAGGAAATTTTGGTAGTGAGCAAAGATTGACTTATACAATTATTGGAGGTGAGGTAAATATAGCTGCAAGACTTGAAACAGCTGGAGATGCAGGAAAAATATTAATGAGTAATGAAACATATGCACATGTTAAGGAAATAGTAGATGTTAAGGAGCTCAATTCTATAAAAATGAAAGGTGTATCAAGAGATGTAAAAGTTTTTGAGGTAATCGGAAGAAAAAATACTAATATCAATAAAATCAAAAATTTTGATAAAAATACAAAATTAACAAATAAGAAAATTGAAGACTTAAATAAAAAAATTGAAAAAATTGATAAGCAGTTTAATGTTTTAAAAACATTGATAAATGATTTGAATAGACAAAAATTTGACTGATAACATACTTTTAAAGGTTTAGATAATCAAGCATATGAATAAATACGATATTAATTACAGTGAAGAAATAATTAGTGATATTATAGAAAAAGTAGCAAAATTTAATTGGGACAAGCTACCAGACTTCAATAATTGGGATTTAGGAATAAATAAAGAAGTTTTAAGAGATATTTGTAGCTATTGGGTTTCAAAGTATAATTGGAAAAAAGAGCAAGAAAAATTAAATTCTCTTAACCATTTTACTACAGATATTAATGATTTAAATATTCATTATGTATATGAAAAAGGTAAATCCTCAAATGCAATACCACTATTGATAAGTCACGGTTGGCCTGGCTCATTTTTAGAATTTAATAAAATTATAGGTCCTCTCACTAATCCTAAAGAATATGGATTAGATGATAGTATTTGTTTTGATTTAGTTATGCCCTCTATACCAGGTTTTGTCTTTTCTAGTGCTCCTAAATATCCATATGGGCCAAGAAAAATTGCATCTTATTATGATAAATTAATGACGCAGATACTAAATTATGAAAGTTATTACGCACAAGGTGGAGATTGGGGTGGGGCTATTTCTACTTGGTTAGGTTATGAGCATTATAAAAATTGTAAAGGAATTCATTTAAACATAATGATAGTAAGAGATAGAAATGGCCCTCAAGATGAAGGTGAAAAAGCATGGCAGAAAAGATTTAAGAATGAGCAAAGTCTTGAAGAGGGGTATAGAACTATGCAGGCCACAAAGCCGCAGACCTTAGCATTTGCTATGACAGATAATCCTATTGGAGTAGCTGCTTGGATTTTAGAAAAATTTCATGGCTGGTCTGATTTGAGAAAAAAATCCTTAATAGAAGTTTATGGATATGATGATTTGATAACAAACTTAATGTTATATATTTTGACTAACTCGTTTAATACAGCCTCTTGGATTTATTTTGGTAGAAGAGAAGAGGGAGGTAGAGTCATAAATTTTGATGGAGGAAAGGTTGAAGTTCCCACTGCTTGTGCTTTATATCCCAAAGAACTTTTATCTTGGCCTCCAAAAAGTTATGTTGATAGATTGTTTAACGTAGTTCAATGGAATGAGTTTGAGTCAGGAGGGCATTTTGCTGCCTTAGAAGAGCCTGATACATTAATTAAAGATATAAGAAATTTCTTTAAAGTAATAAAATAATATTTTTTTCTTGAAAACTGTTTTATTTGTCCTAATATTAATGAGAATAGTTCTCAATAACAACAAGGATGCTTATGAAAAAAATTATACTTCTTACTTTTG
>ENA-OSEY01001366-OSEY01001366.1-marine-metagenome-genome-assembly--contig:-NODE-1366-length-16934-cov-3.462063_pt1 | contig 16934 bp, 15 predicted proteins | sample MGYA00248465_ERZ534230 | MGnify/ENA primary metagenome ERZ534230 (study PRJEB26409, sample SAMN06344110) | marine metagenome | isolation source: Sea water from surface | place: Atlantic Ocean:Southern...
GAATGGCTTTTTTAGTTTGAACCTCATAAAGGGTTTGTTTACTTTTTGAAGAATTGTGTAGTTGTTCTTCAAGGGTGTTCCATTCATTACATCCACTGCATTTTCCAGTCCATTTAGGACTTTCTTGTCCACAAGATTGACATACAAATACAGATTTTGATTTACTCATAAGTTAAATAAAGGGCTTTAAAACATATTTTAATTACGTTTTAGTTTTTTTTAACTAAGCTCACGTTTGATATACAAATAAATAAGCTCATTAGCCCCCAAACCAATATGGAGGCTTTATCCGTATCAAGGTAATTATTTAAAATTCCATGAGCAAAATAAGTAGCAAGAGAAACTATGATCATTAAGGTAATTCCTTTTGTTTGTTTGTGATTGGAATTAATGTAGAATTTTCCAGAATAATAAAAGAAGGTAAATACAATTCCAATAATAAAAATTAGACCTAAAATACCTTGTTCTGATAATGGTCCTAAGTATTCACTATGTGCATTACCACCATCCCCAAAATTTGTACTAATAATGGTTAAATCACTGGCATCCTGGAAAGGTGCATAAACAAATGCATATGTTCCTGGCCCCCACCCTAAAATAGGTCTTTCTTTAAAAAGTTGAATAGCTGAATTCCATCGATTTAATCTTTCAAGATTAGAAGCGTCAGTAGAAACATTTGACATGGACTCTAACCTTTCTGAAAAATTCTCGGTTGTGTGTTCAGCATCATTTTTGTTCAATAAGTAACCTATTTCATTGAAATTAATCAGTATCATAATTAAGGGAATGATAGAAAGGGATAATAACCATTTAATTTTTATTTTGAAATAATAAAGTACATATACTAAAAAGCCACCAAACATGGTTAGCCAGGCTGCTCTTGTGTAACTAAAGTAAAGCCCAGTTAAAAATGTTACAATTACAAATAGGTAAAATAGCTTAGCATACATGTATTTTTGATTTCGGTAAAGCCAAAATGAAATAGGTATGGTCATGGCTAAAATGGCACCATAAGAAGTGTGATCTTTAAAAAATGGCCACATTACCCAATGACCAGCTTCCTCACTAAAACCATGAAGCATATGATTTAATAATGTGTAACAAGTAACTAAGAACATTGGGATGGTAAAAGCGGTTAAAAATTGCTTAATAGGAAGAATTCCTTGTTTGAAATATAATGAGCCATAGAAGTAAATGGGGCAAATAAACCATGTCCGCGCTAATAAATACTTAAAGGAAACAAGAGGCAGTTCGCTGGAGATGGAAGTTATAAACATCCAACAAAAATGTAATATTATAAATACCGTTAAAGGGTGACGTAAATGATATATTCTATCTTTTAATTTCTTATTTAAAATGAGCTTAAATATGAATATCAAGCTAAAACCAAGTAGTAGAGGTTCGGTCGGAAAATAAAATCCTATTCCGCCTGCAAATAGATTTTCAAAATTGAATGAAAAGGGAGTGCAAAATACAATGAGTAAAAAAATAAAGTCGAGTCTGAAAATAAACCAATACGTAATTAAAATTAATACTGGCAATAGCAACTGTAGGTAAATTTCATTAAAAATTAGAATACCATTTATCAGCGCAAATAAAGTGATTGCTATGAGGCCAACTTCTTTTTTTAATAAAAAGGAGAGCATTAACTTTTTAGTTCAGAAATTCTTTGTTTTATAATCAGCCCTAAAATAGTAAGTAGCACAACTGAAGTGGTTGACATGACCACGATTAGCCATCTTATAGGGTAAGATTTTTTTTCAGCTGGGTAGGCTTTTTCAACTATAAATTTATGCGACAAAAAACTATTTGCATCACTTTCTGCTTGCTCATATGAAGTTTCCATAGTGGCTAATCTTTCAGAAAGAAATTCCACCTTTACTTGAAAAGATTTTAATACAGAACCAAATTGATCGGTCATTTCAATTTTATCTTGAAATTTTTTCTGAATGGATGGATTTTTGGCATTTATATATGCTTCAGTAAGTGCTTGATAAGCATCATCCGTAACCACACCTAAAGAGGTTAATGCAGACATCGTGTCACGCAACTGTTGCATCTCCAATTTTAATTTATTTAATTTTTCTTTTTTGATATTAAAGTCGGTTAAAGCTCTTTCGTGAATCATGGCATTTTTGGTACTGTCATATAATGAGGCAATATCATTTGCAATAAGCGCAGCTGTATCCGGACTTTTATCCATTACAGTAATGATGACAGCTCCATTATTATTCCTTTTAAAGCTGATGTTTTCGTAATAGGTCTTATTTAAATCTGTATTAACATATTTTCCAGTCACATCTATTTCATAATGATTTAATAAGTCATATTTACTGATTATCTTACTTCTTATGTTCCCAGACTCAAGAATCTGAAGCATTTGTTCAGCTTCCTCTTCCTCTCCAAATTTAGAGACGCTTTGATCTTCTGTAATCACTTCATTAAAAGTGACTGAACTAGACTTAGCAGGATAAAGCGTAACTGAAGATTCAAATTTTTCTTTGATGATAAGAGAAACTATAATAGAGATGACACCTGCAATGACTGCTGCTGTTATGATGCTTTTCTTTTTCTTCCAAAGAAACTCAATTAGATATAATGTGTTATGTGTGGGGTCGCTCATCTTTTCCAATTTAGGTTTGCAAATGTAACTTTTAGACGTATTGTGAACAAATAATTAAATGAGTTCATTTTGGTGAGATTTTACAAGTTTAAAAATATCTTTAATTGACACTAATCTTAGTATTAAACTAAAAACACCTCCTACAATAAGAGTAGTAATGATATTTATATACCAGATGGTCGAAAATAAATTTAAGTAATGTATTGTGTAACTTGTTATGCAAGTCAAAATTATAAAAGCTAAAAGTTGAATGCCTCCTACATGAAATAGTTGAAAATGAAATTGTCTATAACTGATTATTATTTGAGAAAAAAGAGTAAATAATTGGGTGATTAAACTCGCAAAAGCAGCTCCCTCTGAACCATATTCTGGTATTAGTATCATATTTAGAAATAAGTTGATAAATACGCCTGTAAAAGCCATGATATTTAACTGCTTTAAACTCCCATTAGCTGTCAATAACGTACCAAAAATGTAATTGCATGATATGGCAATAAAGGACAATAACAGCCAGCCAAAAGTTCTTGAGGAGTGCAATAAATTATCTCCTATTATTTCATACCTCCAAAACAATAATTCATCTTTTATAGGCCAAATTGAAGCACAAATTAGAATTGCGATTAAAAAAATTAACCTAAATGATAGCCAAGTTATAGAGCTTACATTATTTCCTTCCTTAATCATTTTAGAAAAAACTGGCAATAATAAACCTGCAAATAAATAACCAACCATATTAAAAGCCATAAAAAATCGATAACCGTGAGCATAACTAACAGCTTCATAATTATTTTTCATCCTTTCAATCATTACAACATCTGAGTAGTAGTAAATGGACATTAGAAAGATCAACAGGGCATATGGAAGACTTTTTTGAATCGTAGATTTAAAAAAAGGAATGTTCCAATGAAGTTTAAACTCACGGATTTTATTTTTTAAAATGGCAATACATATAATGAGGGTAAGCGTATATGCTAATGTTTGAGATAGAATGAAAAACTCAATGGTGATCAGCGTGTTAGTAGTACCAGCCCATAAAAAATAGCCACAAAATAGTATTAAGATTATACGATCAAGAACAGAAATGAAGCTATCTTCTTTTAATAAGAAAAGAGCAGATAAATTTGACCTCATAAATAGAATGAGAGCTACTAAAATCTGATTAAACCCTATAACTATTAGCCATTTAATTTCATACCAGTTATATGAAAATATAATTCCTACAGAAAATAAAAGAAGTATATAAATGAAAGATAACGCAAGCTTAAGTGATAAATTCCCATTTAGTTCACCATGTATCTTATTATTATCTCTTGCAATATTTCGAGTGTTGTAGTTATTTATACCTAAGTCAAGAAATATATTGAAAACGAATGATAGACTTAAAAGAGAAAAATAAGTTCCGTAGGTACCTGCATTATTTAGCTCTGTAATTTTTAAAATTTCCGCATCTATACCAAGAATATAGAATGGCTTAATAATGAAATTAAGGACCAATACTAATATTAAATTAGAAACAAATTTTCTTTTCATTAGTCTTTTTCATATACCCTTACTACACGTTGAGAAATACAACTCAATATTTCATATGGAATAGTGTAAGCCTCTTTAGCTAAATCTTCTATTTTTCTATTGGATCCGAAGACTTCAACTCGATCACCTTCGTTAATATTAAGGTTGGTTACATCAAGAAAAGTCATATCCATACAAACATTGCCTATAGTAGGGATGAGTTTATTTTTGATCATCATACTGCCTTTTCCATTCCCAAGAGCTCTTGCGAAACCATCAGCATAGCCTAGAGGAATAATAGCAATTTTTGTTTTTTTCTTAGTCACATTTGTTAAACCGTAACCTATAAACTCTTCAGATTCAATTTCTCTTATTTTAGAAACAGTAGAAGTAAGAGTGGCTATAGGTTTAAGATCATAGTTGGAAGAAATTCCATAGAGGCCTATGCCGAGCCTTACCATATTAAACTGATAATCAGCGTATCGCTCAATCCCTGCTGTATTTAAGATATGCTTAATGGTATTGATTCTTAAACTACCTTCAATTTTTTCACAACTTAATTTGAAATTTTGTATTTGACCCAAGGTTTGACTTTCTCCTTCTTTGTTATCACTAGCAAAAAGATGACTGAAAATACCTTCTACTTTAATTTCAGGTTGACTTTGTAAAAATGTGATCAGAGAATCAATTTCATCTTCTGAAAAACCTAACCGATTCATACCAGAGTTTAATTTCAAATGTACTGGGTAAGCATTTACATTTAAATCAATCAACTTTCCGGTAAATGAGTTCAATTGATTTAAATCATGTATAGCAGGTGTTAAATGGTGGTTTATAAGCGTATTAAAAGAGCCTACACTCGGGTTCATAACTAAGATGGGTTTCGCTATTCCATTTTTTCTTAGTTCAACGCCTTCATCTACGTAAGCAACACCCAAGAAATCAACATTACAAAACTCTAATTTTTTCCCAATTTCAATTAATCCTGCACCATACCCAGCTGCCTTTATCATGGCTAGAATTTTAGTATTCTTTGAAATTAAATTTTTGTAAAATGTAAAATTATTCTCTACATGATTAAGGTTAATTTCAAGAACAGTTTCATGTTTTTTGGCCTCAATCTTTTCATTAATTTTCTGAGCGGTTGACTTATTATTTCCTTTCAACAAGACATGATGGTTGTATATATTTAGGTTTTCAAAAAAGGCATCAAATTCATTTAAGTTGTTGAACTGAAAGTCATTTTGTCTTAACTGTGATTTAATGTGTTTTAAATTAGCACCTATTGCTATGAATTGCGATATTTCAAATTTCTTAACCCAATTCATAATTTCGTTACTTTCTTTTGTTTTTATATGTTGATCATTTACATAAATAAATGTAGTATGACCTTTTCCGGATTCAGCTTTAAGGGTTTCAAGACCATGGAAAATAGAAGAGTGGTCGTGACTGTAAGTGTCATTAATTAGTGTAGAATTATTAATCCCGCTCTTTTTTTCTAGTCTTGAGGAAATTTTTGGGAGGAATGGACTTAATTTTCTTATGTTTTCTTCTCTTACATGAATTATATCTAAAAAAGCTAAGCAGTGATTAAAATTGTAGGCTGAAATTTCGTCTTTGAATGGAATGGTGAAAGTTCTTTTTTTGCCATTAGACTCAATGGTAATTTGTTGACCTTCTTCCACGATTTTTTTCTGCCAGGCTGGAATATCCCCTTTTTTATAGTAGATGGTATTATTTTTAATTATTAACTTCTCCTTCTCTTTTACGAGTTGTGATTTATTTTCAAAATTTTCGATATGGGCCGTTGATATATTGGTGATAATGACATGAGTTGGTTGTGTCATTGATTTAAGTACATCCATCTCACCAGGTTCTGATATTCCAAGCTCAAAAATTCCTAATTCATGTTTGTCGGTAAGCATCAAAACGGATAATGCTACACCAAGTTTAGAATTATAGCTCTTTGGGCTTCTAATTACATTATAGGTTGATTTTGTAAAATGAAAAATCCATTCCTTAACGATGGTTTTACCGTAACTTCCAGAAATAGCTAATATGGGGATGTTAAATTTTTGTCTGTGATGTTTAGCCCATTTTTGGATGGATAAAATACTGTCTTTTACAATGATATACGATGCATCTTTTTCTTTTTTTTTGGGGGGCCTTTCAGTAACGAAACACCTTATCCCTTTTTCATATGCTTCTCTAATGAATTTATGACCATCATTTTTTGTTGTTTTAATAGCTATAAAAAGCCCATTTGTTTCATTAAAAATTAATCTTGAATCAAAACAGATACTAGCCACTTTGAAATTTACATTTCCTTCATATTTACCTCCCATAATTTGGGAAATTTCTTTAATTGAATATGAACTATTGATATGCAATGGCCAAATTTATAGAGGTGTAACGTGAAAATTAATCAAAATGTTATGTTGAAAAATACAACTTTAACAATGTGAATGGTTTTTAAAAAAAATCAATCTTGCAAAGATAAGTGTTAAATATGGAAGACATTGATACAAAAAACATTGATATTATTCTGCAAGAATTAACCACTAAAATTGCTGACTTAAAACAAAATGAATCAGATATTCAGGGTGTTATTTCTATTTGTTATTCACTTCATGAGGAATTAATTCTTTTAAAACACCGTATATCAGCAAGTTTAAATCAAGAAATCAATGAGGAACTTGATTTGGGTGAAAAAAATCAAACAAACTTAATTGACGCGATAGAAATTGAAGAATTTGAAGAAATCATAGAGACTAAGGCAGAAGAAACCAAGCAGAAGAAAAAAATAGATGAAGAAAGAAGAAGTGTAAATGAAATACTCTCTCAATCACAAACAACCCTTGCAGATCAGTTTGGAGAGCAAAAAATCCTAGACCTGACTAAGGAGATAGGGCTTAACGAAAGATTTCTTCTGACACAAAACCTGTTTAATGGAGATGCAGTTCTTTTTGAAAAAACCATTAACAGATTGAATAATTGTTCTTCTAAAGAAGAAGCTCTTGCTTTTTTTAAAAATGATCTTGCAAAAACGTTTGATTGGAATTTAAAATCAACTATGGTGAAGAAATTTATTAAATTAATAGAAAGAAGATACCACTAATTTATGATCTGATGATCAAAAAGTTTTTTTTCTATTTTACGGTTTTATTCCCAATCTTACTGGGTGCTCAGGAAAATCAATTTAAAAATTATGTAGATACACTTACCTCACTTTCATTTTTTGGCAGAGGTTATGTAAATGACGGCCATTTACATGCAGCTAAATACATCAAAAAAGAATTTGAAAATTTAGGTCTAAAGCCAGTTTACGGTTCTTATGAGCAATTTTATCCAATAAACGTTAATACTTTTCCTCATGAATGTATTGTTCAATTTTGTGACAGTAATTTAAAGCCGGGATTTGATTTTATTGTTCACCCTTCATCAGGGTCATCAGTAGGTAATTTTAAGGTTATACCATACCATATTGGGGATCGGATTACGGATGTTTATGAAGATAATAGTATATATTATCTAGATGTTTCAGAAGTAATTGATATAGATTCTTTGAGTTTCTACAATCAGTTAAAATTAACATTAGCAAATGTGGCTCCTGTCATTTGGTATTCAAAAAATAAACTGACCTGGTCGGTTTCAAATCAAGAATATAAATTTCCAATTATTCAAACAAATAAAAAAATTGGTGGATGTGATGAAGTTTTTTTGAATATTGAAAATGAATTTAAGTCAAATCTAATCACTCAAAATGTATTTGGTAAAATTCAAGGTAGAAGAAAAAAATCATTAGTTATTACTGCCCATTATGATCATTTAGGCATGATGGGTTCCACGTTATTTCCAGGTGCTAATGATAATGCTAGTGGAGTAAGCTTATTATTAAATTTAGCTAAATATTATAGTGTAAAGAAAAATAAATATTCCGTTGTATTTATTTGTTTTGGAGCAGAGGAAATAGGTCTTTTAGGGTCAAAATATTTTGTAGACAACCCTGTTTTAGATTTAAATAAAATCAAGTTTTTATTAAACCTGGATTTAGTGGGAACAGGTGAAGAGGGGATAGCAATTGTAAATGCGAAGAATCAAAAGAAGTATATCAAAAGAATAACTAGGATAAATAATAAGGAAAATTTATTTGAAAAAGTGAAGTTAAGAGGTCAATCTCCTAATTCAGACCATTATTGGTTTGGTCAGCATATGGTTCCATCTATATTTGTATATACGCTTGGTGGAGTAGCTCATTATCATGACCCATTAGATCGATCCGAAACCCTTGTGTTTACTAAGACTGAACAACTAATGAGTTTGGTGGTAAATTTTTTTCAAACATTTTAAAAAGGGTTTCGGACAATAAGGTAAATTTGTAAGATAATAAATCAAGATATGTATTGGTTGATTGGTACTATAGCGCTTTTAATCATTTCTTTACTAATTACAGAAGTAGTCATTGCTAAAAGAAGAAAAATTAGTATTTATAATTTTTCAGATAGCTTTACAAATCTTTATTGTGGTGTTCTGGAAAGGGTATTTGACCTTGTTTTTTCTGTTTTAATATTATTTTTATTTGATCACATTTATCATCACTATGCAATAGTAAAAATACCGTTTTCGATTACTACTTGGTGCTTCGGTCTTATAGTAACAGATTTTATTGCTTATTGGTTTCACCGTTTAAGTCATCAAGTTAATTTTCTTTGGGCAGCTCATATTGTACATCATCAAAGTGAAGAACTGAATATCACCACAGTTTTTAGAGTGTCTTTTTTTGCAGTAGTTTTTAGAGCCTTATTTTTTGTTTGGATGGCTTTAGCAGGTTTTGATGTTTTTACCATTGTAACGACATCTCTCATTTTAGGAATTTATCAATTATTTACCCATTCTAGAGTAATTGGAAAACTTGGAATATTAGAATATTTTTTAACAACGCCCTCTCATCACAGGGTTCATCATGGGAGAAATGAAAAATATATGGATAAAAATTATGCTCATATATTTATTTTTTGGGATAGAATATTTGGCACTTTTAAAGGAGAAGAAGAAGAACCCGATTATGGCATAACATCTGGATTTGTTAACTCAAGTGCTTATAATGCTACCTTTTCATATTGGAAAAATCTGATTAAAAGAGCTAAAGCAGCCGATAATTTAAAAGATAAGTTTACCATATTTTTGATGGGTCCTAGATGGACGCCTGAAAACGTAAATCATCTTGAACCTGTTTTTGTGACAAACGAAAATGGAATCAGGGAAAAACCGGTATTTCCTATCTCTAGAAGTAGAAAATGGTTTACCGTTTTTAGCACTATTCCAACTTTTTCAGCTTTTATTGGATTGATGAGTATAAAATCTAATTTAGGCGCTAGTCTTACATTTCTCGACCTTATATTGAATCCGATGATTTTAGCACTATTGTTTGTCGTGCTTATTTCAGTTTTCGTACATTCTAGTGTTTTGAATCATAAAAAAAATGCGTTCTATTTAGAACTGACAAGGCAATTTTTATTACCTATTGCTGTTTTTTTAGGTTTTATCAAATCACCTGAAATTAGTATTATACTTAGTTTATGTATCCCATACATGATCTTTTTATCTATATGGACGTTGATTATAATTAGTAAATCTAAAAAAGGAGGAGAGCCTTTATCTGGATATCAATTAGATCAAAATTAGTTTGGATTCAAATACCTCTATACTAAATCCATCTATTTGGATTGGTGACTTTGAAATTGCTGAACCCGTCACCTCTTCAACAGATTTATTAGTTGCATTAGTTAGTCTAACCGGCTTTTTTTTGTTAATAAGGGCAACCCCTAATCAAAGAACCGACCTACACTCTTATTTTAAGTTTTATTTTCTCTTTTTCTTTTTAGGCATGCTGTCATCTGCTCTTTTTGGACATGCATTTAAAACACATATCCACCCCAATTTTAAAGTTATAGGTTGGTCAACTAGCTTACTTGCTCAATTGTTCTTGTGTTTAGGTTCTTTATTTTCTGCTCAAAATTTGATAGATATAAAATGGTTCAATATCATTAAGTATAGTCTATATATCCAATGTATAATCTATTTATTTTTTGTTATTACAACAGCAAATTTTACTCTAACTCAAATAGCCTTAGCGGTCATGCTTTTGGGGTTTGCACTTCCATTGAATATACATGCGTACCGAAAAACAAAATCAAATGGGAATTTATGGCTTTTATTAGCTATCAATTTAGCTATGTTTACCGCATTCATGTTCAATTTAAAGTGGAGCTTTAGTAAATGGTTTAATTACCACGATATAAGTCATACGTTAATGTCTATAGTAACAAGCTTTGTTGTTATCGGAGCTACCAAGTTGAGTGTTAAAAAAGAAAGTTAAGTTTTTTGTGGACTTTGTCTTATTAAATAGACTCCCGCAAAAATAACAAAGCAGAAAATTGCTTCAAAAATAGAAAAACCTTCTCCATCAATTATTCCCCAAATAATGGCAACAATTGGAATTAAATAGGTGACAGAAGAAGCAAATACAGAAGAAGTTTCTTTAATCAATAAATTGAATAGCCAAACTGCAAATCCAGTTCCTATTACACCTAACAGGGTGATATAAATTAAATTAATTTGGTTAGTATCGTTGTATATGATTTGATTAAAAAATTCAGTTTGGTATACCAATAATAGTCCAGAAATAGGCCCAATAATAAAAAATGAAACACCAGTAATTAGTACCGCACTAATGTGATTTAAATAAATTTTTATGATATTAAGATTAAGTGCATAACATGCTGATCCAGCTAAAGGGAGAAGGGAATATATTAGCGCATTAAGGCTTAAGTCACCTCCATTTGCTGTTATGATTAATCCCATTGCCCCCACCAAGCCTGTAACAACACCAATAACGGTTTTGAGATTAAATTTTTGATTAAAAAGAAGAGTTCCAAATAAGATTGTAAAAAGAGGTGTAATTGAATTTAAAATCCCGTTCAATGAACTATCTATAAAGGTTTGAGCTTTAATAAATAAAAAATAAGGGATAGCACTACCAATAAGACCAGTCAAAGATATTATGAGAAAATCTTTTTTACTCAATGAAGTAAATTTCTTAATACAAAAAGGGATGAAAACAATAAAAACAACGAGAATTCTGTAGAGTGTTATTTCAAATGCAGTATAGCTTCTGAGTCCTTTTTTCATTAGTATAAATGAGCTACCCCAAATTATGGCTAGAATCACAAGTATTAAAACTTGATTTATCCTCTTAGAAAGATCAATCACGGAACACTTAAATGGTTTCGAAAAGTAAAGAAGACGATTTTCTTACTTTTTTTTGTTCCTGAGTTAGATCTGAATCTGACCTATATCCAACGGCAGCAATAACAGCCGCATTCATGTGCCTGTTATTTAGATCTAAAATTGCATTATAATCATCGGCCTTAAAGCCCTCAATTGGACATGAATCTATTTGTAGGGTAGCGCATGCTGTCATCAAATGTGCTAGGGCTATGTAGACTTGATTTGTAGTCCAAATACTTGTTTCTTTGGGCTCTTTTTTAAGTAAATTATTTTTTAGGAATGAGCCATATCCTTGCAGCTCATTGACTGGATGTTTGTTGACTTTAGATTTCGTATTAATAAAAAGATCAATATCTCTTTCCAACACTTTTGTGTAATTACAAAAAACAAATAGATGAGAACAATCTATGATTTGATTTTGATTGTAAGAAGAACCTACCAATTTCTCTTTTAACTCTTGATCTTCAATAATGATTACCTTAAATAGTTGTAATCCGTAGGATGATGGAGCTAGCCTGACAGCTTCTTTTATAAGCTCAAGGTCAGATGGTGCAACTTTCTTTTTTGAATTAAATTTCTTAGTTGCGTACCTCCAATTATAGTAATTAACAATATCCACGAGATCAAATAAAAACAAATTTACTTTGATCTCAATTATTGTTTATTCTTTATGCCTTTTACTAAAACTAACTCGATGATTTCTTGAGCTTCGATTGCTTTCGTAATTCTGAATGCACTTTTTGTATACTGATTTATCAGCGTGATCATTTTTTGGTACATATCTTCCTCTAACTCATAAATATGAACACAACCTAACAGATTCTGAATTAATTCGTCTTGAATTTGCTGAATATTCTCTTTTAATGTTTCTAATTCTTCTGATGGATTTTTCATTTTTTAATGTAAAGTGTGGTGTCATTAAAACCTTTATTTTTTATAAAAGTTTTCCATTTCTTTTCGCTTTTAGAAAGTAAATAATATGGATTCAAATGATTGATGAGGTGAACATTAGAAATAATAGAGTCACTAAAAATGGAAGGATCACTTTCTACTAGAAACAGAGTATCTTGATGTAAACTTAACTTGATTACCGTGTGAAGTGTGTCTGTAGTATTATTAAACAAAAAGACTTGGTCTTCAAAGACCATGAAGGAGGATAAAGAATCATTTGAATAAATAGGGTACTGTTGACTTAAGAGTGCATATATGGTGTCATTAATAGATTTAAAAGGTAGACCTTTATTGGACTTTATCCCGTATATACTGTCTTCCTTGATGTATGTTTGAAGCAGCTTCATTTCATCTTTTGGAATAGGAAAAACTACATTGTGAAATATGAAAATATCGTTAGAGTCTAACTTCAAATTAATTAATGAATCATGGAGCTTGAAAAAATCCCCATAAAATTTTGACGGGAGTACCTTTTGAGTCGTAAAATCATTACTTTCAGGATATTCAAAATAGATTGAATTAATATTTTTTTGAGCGTAAATAGAACACGTCCAGTAAATGATAAATTTGAATAAAAAGATATATTTCATCTTTTGCTAGTATAATGAATAGCAAATTAGAAAAATAATAATTGTGGATTGTTATGTTTTTAGAAAATAACATTTGGGAATATAAAAAGGTAGACAAGCAATCCGTAGTTGAATTAAAAAGTCAATTAAATATTCAAGAAGAACTTGCTCAAATGTTAGTAAATAGGGGTGTTCAGACTTTTAGCCAAGCAGAACAGTTTTTTAGACCATCTGAAAAAGATTTTTTAAATCCTTTTAAGATGTTGGGAATGTATAAAGCAGTTGAGAGAATTAAGGAAGCTATCGCGAATAAAGAAAACATATTGATTTATGGAGATTATGATGTGGACGGGACTTGTTCTGTAGCCATGATGAAACACTTTCTAGAAACACTTTCAACTCATGTATTTACTTACCAGCCTCATCGCGAAAAGGAAGGTTATGGGTTGTCAATGACAGCGGTTGATTGGTTGTTAAAAGAGGAAATAGGTTTAGTAATTACGCTGGATTGTGGAATTAAGGACATAAATGCAGCTAAAAAGTTAAAACAAAAAAATATTGATTTAATAATATGTGATCACCATAATCCTGCAGAAATACTTCCTGACGCTTTTGTGATTTTAAATCCAAAACAAGTTGATTGTAACTATAATTTTAAGGAATTATGTGGTTGCGGAATAGGTCTTAAACTAATACAGGGCTATTTAAATCATTATAAAGCAACGTATGACATAAGTTGCGCATATCAACTAGCTGCCATTGCAACTACAGCTGATGTAGTCCCATTAATTGGTGAAAATAGACTTATTGTTTACTTAGGGCTCCTTTCTATAAATACTAACCCCATTTCCTCTGTTAAAAAAATTTGGAATACGTATCCCAGCTTAATTTCATTTAATTCGGCCGATTTGGTCTTTAAGATAGCTCCAAGAATAAATGCTGCAGGTAGATTAGCACATGCTAAAATTGCTGTAGAATTTTTACTTTCTGCGGATGGTGACGAGAAATCAGTTTTCAGCGATATCGAGTCCCTAAACAACGAGCGTAAATCTTTAGATGAAGATATAACAAATGAGGCCCTTTTTCAACTTTCTAAAACACCTGCAACTAGATTTACCAATGTAGTGTATTCTCCAGATTGGCATAAAGGAGTTATTGGCATTGTGGCTTCACGTATAATTGAAGAATTCTATAAACCAACCATTGTATTTTCGGGGGATGGAGATTTAATAACAGGTTCTGCTAGATCTGTAAAAGAATTTGACATTTATGAAATTTTAAATCAATTAAATCACTACTTCACTAGATTTGGAGGTCACAAATATGCTGCAGGATTAACAATGAAACGGGAAATTCTTGACGATTTCTCTAAAGATTTTGAAAAACTTGTTGCTGACAACATGAGCAAAGAAGTTAGACAAAAAAAAATATCGATTGATGTAGACTTAACGCTGGAAAAATTATTTCAAAATTTGAATAAAAATGGCGTCCCAAAATTGATGAGAATCATAAAACAAATGGAGCCTTTTGGGCCCTCCAATCCAAGACCTGTTTTTTGTTTTAAGAAACTTTACTTTAAAACACCACCTAGAATAGTCGGACGAAAACATATAAAGTTTTTATTTACAGACTTTCAACAAGCAAAACATATTGGAGGGATTTGGTTTAATTCTGCCGAAAAGTTGCAAAAAATTAATCAGTTGAATAAAGCTGATGTAGTAGGTTCAGTTGTAGAGAATTATTACAATAATCAAATGAGTCTGCAGTTAAACATTAAGGATGTCAAACCAAGCTAAACATCTTTGCTGATATTTTCTTTTTTCATGCCTGACACGATGTGTAAATCCCTTTGAGGATATGGAATCTTTATGTTATTTTGTCTAAATGCTTGATCAATAGCGAACCTTATATCACTTTTGATATTTAAAATTTCCCAAGTTTTTCTTGCCCAGAAAAAAACTTTAAATTTAAGGGAGTAGTCTCCAAAATCTTCTAAAATAACAGCGATATTTCGTCTTTTTTCCACATGTGGGTGCTTCAATGCGCATTGATAAAGTATATCTTTTACCTTTTGAGTGTCTGAGCCATATGCTACCCCTACAGATACATGAAAACGAGTTACCTTCTCACTTATGCTCCAGTTAATAACGTTTTCTTTGGTCAGATTAGAATTAGGGACAATAATAATTTTACCATCCAATGTTTTTAGTTGAGAAGTACGAATAAAAATATGCTCTACTTTACAAATTTCTTCGCTAGGCATTTCAACTACATCTCCTACTTTTATACTTCCATCAAATAGTAATATAACTCCTGAAAAAACATCTCCTAATATAGATTGTAATCCAAAACCTATACCAACAAAAAGAGCAGCAGAACCGGCTATTAAAAATGTGATATTTATACCCAATCCTTGTATAGCGATTACAAAAGCAATGGTGTAAATAAAATATTTACTTAACTGGACAATGGTATACCTTCCTCCTTCATCAATCCAAGATTTTGTTTTTGCAATTCTTTAAGAGACTTGAAATTTATTATAGATAAGTTATTAATCTTGGAAATTTCTAAACCTTCATATAGTCTTAATCCCATTGTAAGTGTATCAATGTCAGAAACGATAGTGTTTAATTTAGTAATTTTCTCAAATTTTGGTTGTAACAAATTCTTAGATAACCAAGTTTTGGGATTCTTATAATTTTGATATTCAATTCTATTTTTATTTTTGTTTGATGACCACAATCTACCATATGCACCTGGTCCTACGCCAATCCAATTTTCAGAGTTCCAATAATTTAAATTATGTTTACATTTAAAACCTATTTTTGCATAGTTTGAAACTTCATATTTGATAAATCTATAATCACTGAGTACTTTGTCAGAGATATTATAAAATTCAGCAGCTTTGTCATTATCTATTAATTTAATAATACCATTTTTGTGATCTTTGAAAAACTTTGTCCCTTCTTCAATTGTTAATTGATATAAAGAGAGATGTTGTAAATTATAAGTATTTAGAAAACTTTCTAATTCATTTGTCCAATCATGTATCTTTTGACCATGAAAAGCATATATTAAATCAACAGAAATATTTTCAAATATTTCGGATGCATCATTTAATGCAATTTTGACATCTTTAATATTGTGTAATCTTCCTAAAAACTCTAAATATTTGTTATTTAGAGATTGCGCACCAATCGATATCCTATTTATTCCTATTTGTTTAAATTTAATAAATTTTTTGCTTTCGTACGAACTTGGATTTGCCTCAAGTGTTATTTCAATATCTTTTTTAAAACCAAATATTTTTTTGGAAATATCTATAATACTCTCTACTATTTTTAATGGCATTAATGAAGGGGTGCCACCACCAAAAAAAAGTGTATCAAGATGTCTAAAATTTATATTGTTTTCAATTAATTCTTCTTTCATAGCTAATAATTGATTTTTATATGATTTGATCCAATCATTTACTTCAATTTTTTCGTTCACATGAGAGTTAAAATCACAATAGGGACATTTTGACTCACAATAAGGCCAGTGAACATAAAGACTCAATAAATTTTGATTATATTTATTCAATTTTCTAAACTAGGAAAACACAAATTTTTTAACTTCTTAAATGCTAAAGCTCTGTGACTTATACTATGTTTAAATTCTGGATCCATTTCACCAAATGTATCATCATATCCCAATGGTTTAAAGATTGGATCATAACCGAATCCAAAATTACCTTTAGGTGGCCATGAAAATTTACCATTTATTTTTCCAGATACTGTTATATTATTTCCACTAGGCCAACTTAGTGATAAAGCACACACAAAAAAACATTTATAATTCGGATTTTTTACTTTTTTTATTGAATCGTTGATTTTAGACATTGCAAGATTAAAATTTTTTTCTTTTCCTGCCCATCTAGCAGAATAAACACCTGGTTCATTGTTTAGATCACAAAAGCAAATTCCACTATCATCTGATAAACTTGAGATCGG
>ENA-OSEY01001367-OSEY01001367.1-marine-metagenome-genome-assembly--contig:-NODE-1367-length-16934-cov-3.430622_pt1 | contig 16934 bp, 8 predicted proteins | sample MGYA00248465_ERZ534230 | MGnify/ENA primary metagenome ERZ534230 (study PRJEB26409, sample SAMN06344110) | marine metagenome | isolation source: Sea water from surface | place: Atlantic Ocean:Southern...
TTTCTTGAGGATCAAACAACAATACTTCTTGCAGTGGAATACACTTCAATTGCGTTTATAAGTCTCCTGTTTTCTGTTTACAGCTTTGTATTTGTTGGTTTTTATACTGGTGTAGAGAAAACAAAAATTCATATGACAGTTACAATTGTAAGTAACATCATCAATCTTTATTTAAACGCAGCTTTAATATATGGCTCGGAAGGTATTGATCTTTTTTTTAGGGAAGTATTGCCTTCTTTATCTTTTTTAAAGGTGGTTTGGGAGTGGACGTATTTTCCAGCTATGGGAGTTAAGGGGGCGGCTTTTGCTACTCTGGTGGCTTCTGTTTGGATGGCTGCCCATTATGGTTTTTATCTTTTTTCTAAAGAAATAAAAACAAGGTTTAATGTCTTCTCTTTTTCTTTTAACAAAGAAATGATGCGTAAGCAGCTGCAGCTTGCCATACCCATGGGGGTTCAAGAGTGTATTATTGCTTTTGGTTGGACTTTTTTTTTGAAGGTGGTTGGCATTATTGGAGTTGTGGAACTTGCAACAACGCACATAATTTTTACAATTATGCACGCTTCCTTTATGCCTGCTATGGGGATAGGAATGGCATGCTCTACCCTTGTAAGTAAATATATGGGTGAGAATAAAACACATAAATCTGTTTCAAGTATTAAAGAGTCTGTTCGACTTGCTGAATATGGAATGGGTACTCTTGGCATAAGTTTTATTCTTTTTCCAGAGTTTTATTTGTCTTTGTTCACAAACGATTTGTCTATTATTAAAATGGGGGGTGCTGGTTTGCGTGTTGTTGGCGCTCTACAGTTTTTAGATGCAATTGGTTTTGTTCTTATGTTTGCTTTAATTGGAGCAGGGAACACGGTTTTTCCCGCCGTTGTAGAGTCCGTTCTTACTTGGCTTGTCGTTGTTCTTGGAACATATGTTTTTGGAGTTGTTTTAAACTTTGGGTTTGTAGCGCCATGGTTTTTGTTTCCTGTTCACATGTCTCTTTTTGCTGGAATTATGGTTTGGAAAGTAAGACAAGGAGATTGGAAAAGAATTGATCTGTAATTTTTGTATGAACCCTTCGTGACTCAAGCAAAAAAATACATTAAATTTGTTGCTGTAATTTTCCTAATATGCTAAAAAAACACCAAGATATAGATCCTCAAGAAACTCAAGAATGGATTGAGTCTATTGAGGACGCCCTTGAAGAACACGGGTATGAAAGAACACGTTTTTTATTAGAAACGTTAATTGATTTTGCTCAATCAAAAGGAGCACGTCTTCCGTTTAATACATCTACACCGTTTCTAAATACAATTTTACCAAGTCAGCAGCCAGAGTACCCAGGTGATAGAGAGATAGAAAGAAAGATAAAAACAATTGTTAGGTGGAATGCGATGGCAATGGTTGCAAAGGCAAATAAAGAAAAGCCTGGAATAGGTGGACACATATCAACTTTTGCCTCTGCTGCGACTTTATACGAGGTTGCCTTTAACCATTTTTTTAAAGGACCAAACCATCCATCTGGACAGGACATGATTTTTTTTCAAGGTCATGCTTCTCCTGGTATGTATGCTCGCGCCTTTTTGGAAGGAAGGTTAACAGAGACTAATTTAAGCAACTTCCGTCAAGAACTTTCTTCTGGTGGTGGTCTTTCATCTTATCCCCATCCTTATCTAATGCCAGATTTTTGGCAATTCGCTACAGTTTCAATGGGGCTTGGTCCAATGATGGCTGTATACCAAGCTAGATTTATGCGCTATATGATAGACCGAGGTTTTATTGAAGATAAAGATCGAAAGGTTTTTGCGTTTTTGGGAGACGGGGAAATGGATGAACCAGAGGCCACAGGTGCTCTTACTCTTGCTTCAAGAGAAAATTTAGACAACCTTATTTTTGTAGTAAATTGTAATCTTCAACGGTTGGATGGTCCTGTAAGGGGTAATTCAAAAGTTGTTCAGGAACTAGAAGGTGCTTTCAGAGGAGCTGGTTGGAATGTTATAAAAGTTGTCTGGGGTACCGATTGGGATGCCTTGTTTGAAAAAGACACCAGCGGTCTTTTGTTAAAGAGAATAGAAGAGGTTGTAGATGGAGAACTTTTAAAGTATGTTGTTGAGGGAGGCGCCTACATTCGGAAACATTTTTTTGGAAAGTATCCAGAGCTTCTTAAGCTTGTTGAACACTTAACTGATCAAGACATTGAAAAATTGCGACTGGGTGGCCATGACCCCGTTAAGGTTTACTCTGCTTTTTCTGAAGCGGTGAACCATAAAGGGTCGCCAACAGTGATTTTGGCTCGTACAATTAAGGGATATGGTTTGGGAGAAGCTGGAGAAGGCAGAAACATAACCCACAATCAAAAAAAGTTAAATCAAGATGAGCTTTTATATTTTAGAGATCGTTTTAATGTTCCCTTGACGGATGAAGAAGCTTCTGCGACTCCTTTTTATAGGTTCTCAGAAGACTCTGAAGAATATAAGTATTTAATGAAAAAGCGTAAGGACCTTGGGGGTTCATTACCCTATAGGAATCAAAAGGCCTCCAAGCTTACTGTTCCAGACATTTCTATTTTTCAAGAAATGTTAGATGGAAGTGGCGATAGAGAAGTGTCGACAACAATGTCCTATGTTCGTTTTTTAACTCTTTTATCAAAAGATAAACACATTGGAAAGCACGTTGTTCCAATTGTTCCTGATGAGGCCAGAACTTTTGGCATGGATCCTCTTTTTAGGCAGCTCGGTATTTATGCTCACGCAGGACAATTATATGACCCAGTAGATTCTGATCAGTTTTTATATTATAAAGAAGCAAAAAATGGGCAAATATTAGAAGAGGGTATTAATGAGGCGGGCGCAATATCGTCTTTCATAGCAGCTGGAATGAGCTATAGTAATCACGGAATCCACATGATTCCTTTCTATATTTATTATTCAATGTTTGGCTTTCAAAGGGTGTGGGACTTTATTTGGGCTGCCGGTGACATGAGAGCAAGAGGGTTTTTACTTGGTGGAACTGCAGGTAGAACAACATTAAACGGTGAGGGGTTACAACATCAGGACGGACATAGTCATCTTGCAGCAGCTTCAACTCCCAATATTAAAGCATACGACATTGCATATTCATACGAAATTGCCGTTGTTGTTCATTGGGGAATGAAAGAAATGGTAGAAGAAAACAAAGATGTGATCTACTACTTGACTCTCGAGAATGAAAATTATAAACATCCGCCTATTCCAAAAGGTGTAGAAAAAGATATAATCAAAGGATTGTATAAGGTTCGAGGCACAAACAAACCAATAGTTAGAATTTTAGGTAGCGGACCTCTTATGGGAGAGGCTTTAAAAGCGGCTGAGTTATTAAAAAAGGATTGGGGGATAGATCCTGGAGTTTGGAATGTTACAAGCTTTAGCGAGTTAAGAAGAGATGCTGAAGAAACAGAAAGATGGAATTTAATGCACCCGGATAAAAAGCAAAAAAAGTCACATCTAGAAACTTCTCTCAGCAAAAACAGCGTTCCAACGGTTGCTGTGTCTGACTATGTGAAAATGGTTTCTGAGCAAATTGGTCCATATGTACCAGGTCCTTATTATGCCCTTGGAACAGATGGTTTTGGAAGGAGTGAAACAAGAGATGCGCTTAGACGTTTTTTTGAAGTTGATAGATACTATATTGTTCTCACCGCAATTAGGGCGCTTGCAAATGAAAATAAAATTGAGATGGAAGTAGTTGAAAAAGTAATGGATAAATATCACCTTGATCCTGAAAAACCAAACCCCATTAACGTATAGGAAAGCATTATGGTTAAAGAAATACTGTTGCCAGACTTAGGAGAAGGAATAGATGGTGCTGATGTAAGCGAGGTGGTTGTGTCTGTTGGGGATACGGTTTCTAAAGACGACACATTGTTGGTATTAGAATCGGATAAGGCATCCATGGAAATTCCGGCAGATGATGCGGGGGTAATAAAAGAAATTTTGGTTTCACCAGGAGATAGTTTAGAGACCGGAGCCTTGTTAATGAGGGTTGAGGTGAAAACATCTTCTAGCGAACCTTCGCTTGAAATAGAACCGAGTGTTTCCAAACAAGAAGTTCATCAAGAAAACTTTGAGACAGTTAAACAAGAACATGTTCAAGAAAAACCAATCTCATCTTTTGGTGGGTTATTTGCTTCTCCGGGAGTTAGAAGGTTGGCAAGAGAATTAGAAATTGATCTTTCTGTTATAAAAGGTACGGGAAGAAAGGGTAGGATTACCAAACAGGACTTACATTCTTATATAAGAGTGCGTATGTCATCAGGGTCAACAATTTCTCATCCTAAAAAAGAAATTGATTTCTCAAAGTGGGGTGAAGTAGAAAAGCAGAAACTAACAAAAATAAACAAAATTACAGCATCGCGTCTTCAGGGTGCTTGGCAAGAAATACCGCACGTAACACAGTATGATGATGCAGACATCACAGAGTTAGATGTGTTCAGAAAAAAATTAAAAACATCTGGAGCGGAGAAAGGCATTAAGGTAACGTTTTTGCCGTTCTTGCTTAGAGCTGTTTCTATTGTTTTAAAAGAAATGCCTCGTTTTAATAGCTCGTTAGACCATGACGCCGAAAATCTTATTATAAAAAAATATATAAATATTGGTGTTGCTGTCGACACACCCGCAGGTCTTGTCGTTCCGTCAATACGAGATGTAAACAGCAAAACAATATTTCAACTTTCTAAAGAGTTGATGGATATAAGTACAAGAGCAAAAGAAAAAAAATTAAAACCGGATGAATTAACAGGAAGTACTTTTACAATTTCAAGTTTGGGTGGAATTGGGGGAACCAGGTTTTCTCCCATTGTTAATCCCCCGGAAGTTGCTATTCTCGGTGTATCAAAAAGTAAATGGAGCCCAGTATATTATAAAGAAACTCGCAGTTTTGAACCTCGCTATCTTCTACCTTTTTGTGTTTCATATGACCATCGTGTTATTGATGGCGCAGCGGGTGCTTCATTTACAACGAGATTGGCTAATGTTTTAAGCAATAAAAAACATTTTGAGGACTAATGAGTAATACAGGTGTTTGGGATGTTGTTGTAATTGGTTCAGGGCCCGGAGGTTATGCAGCGGCGTTTAGAGCGTCAGATTTGGGGAAAAAAGTTCTGTTGATTGAAAGGAATGAAAAACTGGGAGGTGTGTGTTTAAATAGAGGATGCATACCATCCAAGGCTTTGTTGCATATTGTAAAAATTGTCAATGAAGCTCAACACTTATCAAAAGTGGGTGTTTCTTTTGGCGACCCGAAGTTTGATGTTAAAAAAATTCGAAACCATAAAAACAAAATCATATCCCAGCTTAACGGTGGGATTTCTCAATTAGCTAAAGCTAGAAAAGTAAGTGTTTTATCTGGTAAGGCTTCGTTTGTAACAAACAGTGAAATTTTAGTTGAAACGAAAGAAGGTGATGAAAAAATTAAATTTAAAAATTGTATTATTGCCTCTGGTTCAAGTTCATCAATGTTGCCAAACGTTCCCAAAAACCACCCATCCATATTAACGTCAAAAACAGCCTTAAACCTTGATTCTGTTCCAAAGTCTCTCTTAATTATCGGTGGAGGAATAATAGGTCTTGAGTTGGGGCAAGTGTATAGTACCTTGGGTTCGATTGTTTCTGTGGTTGAATATATGCCAAGCTTAGTTCCTGGAGCTGACGATGATGTTACAAAGCCCCTTATCAGAAAATTAAAAAAGCAGTTCAAGTCCATAATGCTTTCCTCGAAAGTAACTAATGTGGATGTTGAGTCCGAAGGTGAAGTAAGGGTTTCTATTGAAAAAAACAACGAAACAAAAGAATATATATATGAAAAGGTTCTTGTCGCAGTAGGAAGAAAACCAAACACAGAACTTTTACGGCTTGAAAACACAGATATAAAAGTTAACGATAAAGGTTTTATTGTTGTAGACGAATACCAAAAAACAACAGTGAATGGGGTTTTTGCAATCGGAGACATTGCAGGTAATCCTATGCTTGCACACAAAGCAACGCATGAAGGTAAGGTTGCAGCTGAAGTTTGCGCTGGCCTTCCGGCAGCTATGGACACCAAAGCAATTCCAAGTGTTGTCTATACAGATCCAGAAATTGCTTGGGTTGGACTAACAGAAAAAGAAGCTAAAGATAAAGAAATACCATACGAGCTTGGTGATTTTCCTTGGTCAGCAAGTGGAAAAGCCATGATTTTAAATGCATCCCAGGGTAAAACCAAAATTTTATTTGATCCTGAAACTAAAAAAGTTTTAGGAGGTGCGATTGTTGGTCCTGTGGCTGGTGATCTTATTTCTGAAGTTGCGTTAGCCTTAGAAATGGGTTCTGATGCAGAAGACATTGCACTAACGGTTCATCCTCACCCCACTCTTGGTGAAACAGTAGGCGCTGCAGCAGAAGTGCTAGAAGGCACTATGACAGACCTTTTTGTTCCACAAAAAAGAAAGTGATATGGCTAAATATTTTATATTGGCATCTATGATTTCTTCGCTTCTTTATTCTCAGGAAGCAAAAGCAGAAGAAGAAAAACCAACGCCCGCTAAACAGCCGAAAGCAACCGAAAAACCTAAAAAAAAGACAATGGAAGAGGCTCTCAAAAATACAATTGAAAAAGCTGGATTATTCAATTTGTATCAAGACACTACAAGTGGAAAAACATACATGCTCATAAAGAAAGATCAGTTAGAAAAAGAGTTTATTCATTTTGTTCATGGTTTAAACGGCCAACTAAATGCTGGGGTATTCAAGGGTAGTTATCGCGGGTCTAGAATTTTTAAATTAAAAAAGTATTTTAATAGGATTGAGTTTGAGGTTCAGAACAACGCAATGTATTTTGATCCAAAAAATCCACTTAGTCGTTCTTCGGATGCAAATGTTAGTAGCGCAATTTTAGCATCCTCTTTAGTTGTCTCTGAAAAAAACAATGAATACCTTGTTGATGTAGATAATATTTTTCTTACTGAGTCCATCCATCAGATATCCAGAGGTTTTATTCCAGGTGGAGTGAATAAAAACCCATTTAAAATTGGAAGGCTTGCAAAAGAAAGAACTAAATACTTAGAAATTAAAAATTATCCAGAAAATACAGATGTGATTGTTCAGTATGTATATACAAACCCAATGCCAACCAATTGGGGTTCTGATGTAGGTTTAACGGATCCTCGATCTGTAAATGTTACCCTTCAGCATAGCTTTATACAGCTTCCCGAAAATAATTACAAACCAAGGTTTGAAGATCCAAGAGTTGGATATTTTGCTACCCAACAAACAGATATGACATCTGCAGATGACCCTACTCCTTACCGAGATATGATTCATCGATGGCATTTAGAAAAAAAGGATACCAGTCAATCTCGATCTGTCGTAAAAGAGCCCATTGTATGGTGGATAGAAAACACAACCCCTCATGAGTTTCGAGAGGCAATTAAAGAAGGTGTTTTGGCTTGGAATAAAGCTTTTGAAAAAGCTGGTCTTATTAATGCTGTCGATGTAAAAGTCCAACCAGATGATGCTATCTGGGACGCGGGTGATATTAGATATAATGTTCTTCGATGGACCTCTTCTCCAAGACCTCCTTTTGGTGGGTATGGTCCAAGCTTTGTAAATCCTAGAACAGGTCAAATTCTTGGTGCAGACATAATGTTAGAGTACGTATACTTTACAAATAGAGTAAAATATGAAAAAATTTATGATACCTTTGCATCGGGTGACTCACAACAAGATGAACTAAGTTGCTTTGCGGGAAACCACATTCAACAAGGCAATATGTTTGGTTTGTTGGCCATGGGGAATGTTTCTAATTACTCAAACTTAGAACAACATCGGATTATATATGAAAGTCTTGTGAAGCTAACCCTACATGAGGTTGGACATACGCTTGGGTTAAGCCACAATTTTTATGCAAGTAAATTGCACAGTTTTAACAATATTCATGAACGACATATCACTGAACCAGTCGGTCTAACATCCTCGGTTATGGATTATGTATCTGCAAATGTGGGTGTTAATTCAAAAAACCACGGACAGTTTTATACAACTACTCCGGGGCCATATGATATTTGGGCAATAGAGTATGGATACACCCCAGAACTTGTTAATCCAGAAGATGAAAAAAACAGACTTGAAACACTTTTGAGTAAGTCAGTAAAGAATGAATATAGGTATGGAAACGATGCTGATGATATGAGATCAGCGGGTAAAGCTATAGACCCTAGAATTATGATTTCCGACATGAGCGACGACCCGGTTGCATATGCACAACAAAGGATGGATATTATAAGGTCTATTTATCCATCTCTAAATAAAAAATTTGAAAAAAAAGGAGAATCTTATCACGGTTTAAGGGATGCTTTTTCTGTTTTAAATAGTGAATACTCTAACTGCACTCGAATCATATCGAGGTATGTAGGTGGAGTATACATGGATAGATCTATGGTTGGACAAGAGGGAAAAGAAAAGCCTTTTGTTCCTGTTCCAAAAGAAGATCAAAAATGGGCAATGACTCTTTTAACAAAATATGCTTTTGCTCCAAACGCTTTCCAAATACCATCCGATATTTATAGTTATTTACAAAGAGAAAGAAGAGGCTGGAGTGGTACAAAAGATCCGAACGTTTTAAATATGTTTTTAAACATGCAAAAAGATTTGTTTAGTCATTTGTTCCATGTAAATGTATTAAAAAGAATTTCAAACACACAGTTATATGGGAACTCATATAGTGTTTCAGAAATGATGAAGGACTTAACAAACGCATGTTTTTCTGCAGATGCAGGATCCAATGTTTCACTAATGAGGATTAACCTTCAAACTGAGTATACAAAGAGACTCGTTTCCATCGTTCACAACAAAGGTAAGGTTAAGTTTGATCATGTTTCTGTAGCTATGGCTTTTGAAAATCTCAATAGAATAAAAAAATATGCCTCCAAGACTAGTGGGGCAAACGACCAAACAAAGGCGCATCGCAAGCACCTTGTTTATATTATTGACAAAGCATTAGACACGTAACAAGTGGAAAAAAAACATGATCAAAAAAACAATTATAATTTTAGCTGTTTTTCTAGCAGGCTGTACCTCTAATAAAACATTGAAACACCCTTTAGATAAGTCTAAATCAAAAACAGTCGTTTTGGAAAATGGGCTTAAGGTGTACCTGCTTTCAGATCCAAGCTTTAATGTTTCTGCGGCTTCGGTGTCTGTAGAAGTTGGTTCTCTTGACAATCCAGATGACCGCCAAGGCTTAGCGCATTTTTTAGAGCATATGCTTTTTTTGGGAACAGAAAAATATCCTGACGTGGATGAATATAGTAGTTATTTAAAGACATATGGTGGATATTCTAATGCATATACCGCTAGTGATCATACTAATTATCAATTTCAAGTTTTGCCAGATGGGTTTGAGGGTGCGCTAGATAGGTTTTCTCAGTTTTTTATAAGTCCTCTTTTTACTGAAGAGTATACCGCTCGTGAAGTTAATGCCGTGAATTCAGAGCATCAGAAAAATATGTTAAATGACAATTGGAGACAGTTTAGGATTTCTTCTTTGTTCGCAAAGAAAGGACACCCGGAAAGAAAGTTTGGAACAGGTAACTTAGAAACGTTAGGAGATATAACAAGAGAAGAGCTAATTGATTTTTACAAACAACACTACAGTGCAAACAGGATGGGTGTTGCGTTGCTTAGTACTCACTCCTTAGAAGAGATGGAGAGTTGGTGTCGTCAGTATTTTTCTTCAGTCAAAAACCGCAATCTTAATCGAAATAAATATGACCCAAACTTTTTAGAGAAAAAAGAAACATTTAGGCTTATACAAATTGATCCAGTAAAGGATGTTCGAAATCTCAACCTTCTTTTTTCTTTACCTTCAACAAGGAAACTATATAAAAGTAAGCCGGGGCGACAATTTGGCTTTATATTGGGGTATGAAGGTCGTGGTAGCCTCCTTTCTTTCTTGAAACAAAAAGGTTGGGCTTTGTCGCTTTCTGCGGGAGCGGGTTCTGAAACCAGCGATTATGGTAACGCTTCTGTTCGAATTGGATTAACTGAAGAAGGATTAAAAAAGTATAAAGACGTTATTAAAACAACCATGGACTACATTGCTTTAATGAAAGAAGAAGGTCACCAAAAACACGTTTTTGGTGAGTTAAAATCTATGGCTTCTCTTAATGAAATATATGCAAGTAAAGGAGAGGGCATGTGGAGAGCTACTCAGCTTGCGAACGAGGCTATGATGTATCCTTTAGAAGATGTGGGGAGGGTGAATTATCTATATTCTGATCTTTCTCCGGACACATATAATCTTATCCTCAATCATATCAGACCAGATAATATGTTAGCTATGTTGATAGCAAAAGGTGTTGAAACGGATAAAAAAGAACATTTCTATGAGGCTCCATACTCATATACGGAAGATGACAGTTTTTATAAAGAGTTAATAAACACGAAAACACATGAAAGCTTTTTGATCCCAGAACCGAACCCTTTTATTCCTAAGGAAGCTTCTGTTCCAAATAGAAGTTTCAAGGAAAATGTTTATCCTGAAGTTTTAAAAGATGAAAAAGGGGTTAAGTTGTATTTTGGGCAAGACCATGAATTCCTTAGGCCAAAGGGAGTTATCAGTTTAAAGATAATGTTTCCAAAAGAGAAAATGAACCTAACTCATAGAGTTCACTCAAAGATTTACGCAAAGTGCGTAAATGAATCACTTAACGAGATAAGTTATCCTGCAAAACAGGCCGGTTTAAACTTTTCGGTGAAAGAGGGATATGAGGGTATTTACTTAGATGTGAACGGCTACAAAGAATCTGCAATGGTTTTATATGATCTTATTTTAAAACACATGGTGGATTTTTCGATTTCAGAATCTCAGTTTTCTGCGATAAAAGATAAAACTGTTAGAGATTATAAGAACTTTGCTCTTTCTGATGCGTACCAACAAACTAGAGAAGTTGGGATGGAACTTTTTATGAACGTTAAATTTTCCTGGGAAGAATCACTTCCAGTTGCTGATGCTGCAACGTTAGCTGATATTAAAAGTTTTGGTAAATCTTTGTATGCAAACACATTTTTGGAAGCCATGGTTTATGGTGATTTCGAAAAAAGTGATGCAAAGAAAGTTATAAGTTTGTTTCAAGAAAGAACAAACACAAGAGGAATTAATAAGAGCGAAGCTTTTAACGTTGAATATTTAAAACTAAATCAACCGGAAACAATTCAATATACAAATAAACTTCTTGTAAATAATTCCTGTTTCTATCGTGAATATTTAATTGGGAAAGATTCACCGGACCTTAGAGCTAAAACAAAAGTAATTGGAACAGCTCTTCAGCAACCTTTTTTTACGGAAATGAGGACCAATCAACAGCTTGGTTATATAGTTGGTTCTTATCCAAACAATAAAGATAAAAACTATTATTTAAGTTTTCTCATTCAGTCTGGTGAATACTCTGCTGATGATGTAAATCAAAGGGCAGAAAAATTTATATCTAAAACGCAGGAAATATTTGATGAGATGGAAGATGAAACATTTAGTCAATTGATTAAGTCTGAAATAGAAAAACTTGAAAAGACCCCAATGAGTATCTCAGAGCGGGCAATGAAGTTAAAAAATATAATCTTTGAAAATGATGCTGATTACTATAGGGATCAGAAAACGATTGATGCTTTAAAGAACCTTAAAAAAGAATCGGTTGTGAGTCTCTTAAATGAAACAGTCTCTCCAAAAACGCGGAGAATGGTAAATGTTCTTTCTTTTGCAGAGAACCACGAAAACACGTCAGGTGCAAAGACATCTTTTGATGACTTGGCAAAATGGAAAGACTCAAGGGTATATGAATAATTAGAAATGCCTAAAGAGGTTATCCTAATTGCCGCTGTAACCGTTGATGGGTTTGTTGCAAGACACAGTTTAGAGACAACATCCTGGTCTAAGGATCTCCAAGTTTTTAAAAAACAAACAATGGGTTTTCCTGTTATCATGGGTTCCAATACAGACAAAACTCTTTTTAGTAGTTTAAAAGGAAGAAAGAAAATTGTTGTAGGAAGGCAAGACGACCCCAAGGATGTTTTAACTAAAATAAGGGAGAAAAAATGTTTTGTTATCGGTGGAGGAAAAACGTTTTATAGATTTTCTTCCTTTATAACCCACTTATTTATTACTCCACACCCCTATGTTTTTGGCACTGGGATTGCTCTTTTTGATAATCCAAAAATGAAAGAGTTACATATAAAGTTTCTAGATTTATTTGAGGTGGATAGAGACAAGGGAATTTTCCAATATCAGTATAAAGTCCTAAGGTCTTGATTACAATCCGAACCCTTGTATTTATATCTTTTTTAACAGGTGTGTTTTTGTATGGTCTTGATGTACGGAGTGGGGGTCCAATATCTAAAAATCAGGAGGCGATCGATGTTAAGCACTATTTTTTAGATTTGCTTGTTGACCCACATAAAAAATCCATTTCTGGATCGTCTACAATTCAATTTATAATAAATAAAGATGTTCCTGTTTTAGAAATAGATTTATATAAAAAACTCACTGTTTCAGGAGTTTCAATTGATGGAACAAATCTTGATTTTAAGCATCGGGAACACAAGGTTTTTGTTGAAAACCCGGGCATTGACCTTTTTTCTTTACATAAATTAAAAATTAAATACGGTGGACGACCACCAATTGCAAAACGTCCACCTTGGGATGGTGGTTTTACTTGGGAGAGAAGTGAAAACGGAGATCCTTGGGTGGGTGTTTCTTGTCAAGGAAACGGTGCATATATTTGGTATCCATGTAAGGAACACCCAAGCGACAAAGCAGACAGTGCTGATATAAAAATAACAGTGCCAGATCCTATTATGGCTGTTTCTAATGGCTTGTTAATTTCTAAGAATACAAATGAGGAAAGGTGGACAACCTGGCACTGGAAGACGAAATATCCGATAAGTACATATAATATAAATATCACACTGGGAAACTTTGAGGTTGTCGAAAAAGAAGGATACGTTTTAGAGAAACCTTTAAAAATTGTTTACTATGTTTTACCAGAAGCAAAAAAAGGAGCAATGGACCTTTTAAACATGTCAGAAGAATATTTAAACTTTTATGCAAATCATTTTGGGCAGTATCCATGGATAAATGAGAAGTTTGGTCTTGTACATACACCGTATTGGGGAATGGAACACCAAACCATTAATGCATATGGTAATGATTATAAAAAAACAAAACTTGGATATGATTTTATTTTGTTTCATGAAATGGGACATGAATGGTTTGGTAATTATCTTAGCGTTGCGGATTGGTCGGAGTTTTGGATCCATGAGGGTTTTGATACGTACGCAGAGGCCTTGTTTGTGGAAGAAAAATATGGCTGGAATAAGGCGGTTCAATTTGTAAAGGATCGATATAAAAAGAACATAAAAAACGAATTCCCCATAATTGCGGGTAAAAATGGAACAAGTAAACATCCATCTGGAAATGATGTCTATTACAAAGGCGCACATATTCTACATACACTACGATTTCTAATTGGAGATAAGATTTTTAAATCTAGTATAAAAGAATTTGTTCAAATGCCCAAAGAATTAGGAGAAAACCAAACTACAACAAAAGAGTTTATTTCTCTTATTAGTGAAAATACAAACTTAGACCTTCAGTGGTTTTTTGATGTTTATGTTTATCAAAACAAATTGCCAGTTCTCAACATAATGAAAACAAAGGAAGATATGGGTACCTTTTTAGATTTATGGTGGGAAAACAAAGGTTTTAAAATGCCTATTGAAATTTCTTATAATGGAATTAATGGCAAAGTTAATAGAAAACTGTTTATCAATAATCAACCAACGAGAATAGCATTGTTGTCTGATGAAAAATATGTTTTGGATCCGGAAGGTTGGCTATTGTTTACAAAAAACTTTAAATAGTAGGGGGAAAACCAGATAATGCAAATCAAAACAAAATGGATTTTAGGTGTATTCATGATGGTCTTCTTGTTCTTGGCCTTGTTTTGGAGGTGGTTACATTCTCCTTTGCCACAGTATGTGGGGGAGAAAAAACTACCTTCTCTTCAAAAAAAAGTAGATGTATATACAGACAAGTTTGGAGTCCCCCATGTTTTTGCTGAAAATGAAAAAGACCTCTTTTTTTCCGCTGGGTATATTGCAGCAAGAGAGCGTTTGTTTCAGCTCTCTATGGTAGCACTTGCTGTAAAAGGAGAGCTAGCATCAGTTTTGGGAGACTCATATTTAAAGACAGATATATATTTGAGAACATGGCGAATAAGAAAGGTGGCCGTTGAGTTGGTCAGAAAAATGAAGCCCGAAAACAAAGAAATTTTTGAATCTTTTTGTGCAGGCATTAATTATTGGATAAAAGAGTCAAAAAAAGATTTGCCACTAGAGTTTAAAATATTAGGCATGGAGCCATCTCTTTGGGACCCGGTTATTGTTGCTGGCTACACGCGAATGATGGCTCATGAGATGTCAGGTTCGTGGAAGCCAGAAATTGTATTTGGAGCTGTTTTGGAATACTTTGGGGAAGAAAAGCTGTCAGAGCTGATACCAAATAGCGAATATGACTTTCCAACAATAGCAAGTGAAAGCCAGAAAAAACTGACTTCGGTTTACAGTGAAGTGCTTAATCAGGAAACGGTCTTGCGGAACTTGTTTGGTGACTACAGTGCAGATATTGGCTCAAACAGTTGGGTCGTTGCAGGGAAAAAAACAGACACAGGAAAGCCATACTTGGCAAATGATCCACACTTAGCATTTTCACAGCCACCCAGGTGGTTTGAAATTCATTTAAATGGTGGAAGGTTTAATGTTTCAGGTGTGTGCCTTGCTGGAATCCCGATGCCTGTTATTGGTCAAAACAAAAGCACAGCTTGGGGTTTTACAAATAGTATGGTTGATGATCTTGATTTTTTTATCGAAAAGATAAACCCGAAAAACAAAAACCAATATTACCACGATGGAAAGTGGAAAAAGTTTCTATTGGAAGAAGAAACAATTCCGTTAAAGTCTGGAAAAGATACTACAATAGTAATTAGAACATCAGTACACGGACCCGTAATTAGCGACATCCACGACCTTCTCAAGTCAAGCGATAAGGTAATTACAATGTCTTGGACGGGTCATTGGGTTACAAATGAAATGGACGCTTGGATAAGAATGACAACCATGAAAAATTGGGAGGATTTCACTTCAGCGGTAAAAAGATTTGGTGTGCCTGGACAAAATATTGTGTATGCAGATGTAGATGGAAACATTGGTTGGAGACCTGCAGTTTTTGTACCATTAAGAAAAGAGGGGTTCAGTATGGTTCCGCGCCCGGGCCATAAAAAAGAGTATGACTGGGCAGGCAAAGTTCCTTTTGGAAAGATGCCTTATTTGTTCAACCCAGACAAAGGATATATAGCTACTGCAAATAATAAAACAATTGGAGATGAGTTCCCGTATTATATATCGGGCCTATGGGCAGATCCAAGTAGGGGTGATAGAATTAATGACCTTCTAGAAGATAAAAGAGGTCTTGACATGGAAGATATGAAGAAGGTTCAGTTGGATTATCAATCTAACTTTGCTTTAGATGTGTTGCCGTACATACTTCAGGTTGGGCAAGATAACTTAAGTGCAGGGCAGAGGGTGGTTTATGATTATATAGGTGCGTGGAATGGGGTAGAGAACGTGGATTCAAAAGGGGCACTTTTTTTCCATGCATTTATAAAATCATTTATTACAAACGTATACCAAGATGAACTAAGTCTGTTAGGGAATGGGTATCTTGAAGCCTATGCTTCTTTGAAGTATTTAACAAATAGAAAAATAAGGGAAATAATGGAAACAGGGCAATCAAGTTGGTTGGATGATATAAAAACAAAAGACAAAAGAGAGGGTTTGGGTGAGATAATTCTTCGGTCCCTAGCCGGTGCATATAATTTGGTGACGGAAGAATATGGAAACAATAGTGAAAATTGGAAATGGGGAGACGCTCACTATTTAACGCATAAGCACACTTTGTCAAAAGTTAAAATTCTAGACTACTTACTTTCTCTTAGCGTAGGTCCTTTTAGATCGGGTGGCTCGTCGCTAACGCCCAATGCGGGAGGTTACAATTTTGGGAAATCTTTTGCTCAGACTTCTGGCGCTTCAATGAGAAGGGTGGTGGACTTCTCTGATCTTAACAATACGCAGATGATTCTTCCTACTGGGCAATCGGGAAATGTAAAGAGCAGTCATTATAAAGATCAGGCAGAATTATACCATAGTGGAGGATATAGAAGAACAGTGTTCGATTTAGAAGAAATCAAAGCCGATAAACACATAAGGCATTTAGTGTTAACGCCTTAAACATGCTTGTTGTTTTTTTAAGTGGCGCGTTTCTTTATTTACTTTCTTATAGGTATTTTTGGAAAGTAGATTCTAAAGATAGGGATCAAGGCCCGGGCTATGAGATGGTTTCACATCGCGGCGTAACCGTTAATGCGCCCGAGAACACAATTGAAGCTTTTTTAGATGCTGTCGATAGGGGGTTTAGGTGGATTGAGTTAGATGTGTTGACAACTAAGGATCGGGCACTTATATGTTCGCACAATTTTGACTTAGAGCGTGAGACAGATTCGTATGGTTATATACATCATAAAAATTTAAAAGATGTAAAAAATGCCTTTACAGGAGTATATAAAGGGTATCGAGGTGGATTTAGAATTCCCTCTTTGATCGAGGTTGTAGGAAGGGTTCCAATAGATGTTGGGCTAAATATAGAGATTAAATACAGTTCTTTACTCGATTTTAATGGAGCCCGGGCTTTGTGTCAGTTAAAAAAATTTTTTGGAAACAGAAAAATAATCGTTTCATCGTTTAATCCGGTTATTTTGTTGTATATAAGACTTTTTTTTGGGCATGCCCAGGTTGGTCTTTTAATTGAGTCTAAAAAATACT
>ENA-OSEY01001369-OSEY01001369.1-marine-metagenome-genome-assembly--contig:-NODE-1369-length-16932-cov-3.437437_pt1 | contig 16932 bp, 15 predicted proteins | sample MGYA00248465_ERZ534230 | MGnify/ENA primary metagenome ERZ534230 (study PRJEB26409, sample SAMN06344110) | marine metagenome | isolation source: Sea water from surface | place: Atlantic Ocean:Southern...
TTTGTTACCGAGTACGATATCAAAGCTATTGTTTTTGGACTTCCTAAGAATATGGATGGATCAGAAGGGAAAAGCGCTCAATCAGTTAGAGATAAGGCAGAAAAAATTTGCAGTGAATTACGCATTAAATACGCTTTTTGGGATGAAAGGCTGTCAACAGTAGCTGTTGAACGAAACTACGCTATTGATGAAAAAAGCAGAGCAAAAAAAAGGGATAATAAAAAAGACATTGATAACCTAGCTGCAGCATTTATCTTGGAGGGTGCAATAAACTATATTACAAATAACTGAATCGAATGACTCAAGATATTGAAATACCAAAAATAAGTCAAAAGCATCTTTTGGGAATAAAATATCTATCCGTTGATGATATCAATAAAATTTTAGAATTAGCTATTTTCTTTAAACTTAAAAATAAGGAGAAAAATAAAAATTACCCTATTCTCACTGGTAGAACTATTATTAATCTTTTCTTCGAACCTTCAACGAGAACATTAATTTCATTTGAGATAGCAGCCAAAAGATTGGGTGCAGACGTAATAAATATGAACATCGAAGGATCATCATTACGAAAAGGAGAAACATTATCAGATACTGCCCATACGATTGGCGCTATGAGTCCTGACCTCGTTGTCATAAGACATAGTGAAGATAATTCTGCTGAGGAAATTAGTAAACTTTTAGAATGTCCTGTGGTAAATGCTGGAGAGGGAATAAATGAGCACCCAACTCAAGCATTATTAGATGCATTTACAATTCTTGACCATAAGAAAACTCTCAAAGATCTTATTGTTTCAATATGTGGTGACCTTGAACATAGTCGTGTTGCAAGATCAAATTATTATTTATTAACTAAAATGGGCTCAAAGGTAAGATTTGTATATCCAAAATATTTTGAACCTAAAGATTTACAAAAATATAAAGTTGAAACATTCAATGATTTAATAGAAGGAATAATGGGCTCAGATATTGTTATGATGCTGAGAATTCAAAATGAAAGGATTATGGATACTGAATTACCAAGCGCAAATGATTATTTTTTAGAATACGGACTTACTTCAAAAAAATTAGAAAATGCAAAATCTAATGCTCTTGTTATGCACCCAGGACCAATAAATAGAGATGTTGAAATTGAGAGTTCTCTGGCTGATGACGTAAATAAGTCAGTGATAAATGAGCAAGTAGAAAATGGTGTTGCAGTAAGAATGGCATGTCTTGCAATATTAATGAAATAAATGATTTTCGAAATTGTTTTAGTAATATTGCTGTCTTATTTACTTGGATCTATACCCTCAGGAGTAATATTTGCAAAAATTTTTAATTTGGAGGACTTAAGGACAATTGGATCTGGGAATACAGGAACAACAAATGTACTAAGAACCGGTAATTATACAGCAGCTGCTCTAACTTTAATATTTGATTTTGGTAAGGCTTGTTTAACAATTTATTTTACTCTTTTATTTAATGAAGATCTAATTTTCATATCAGGTGTAGTAACTTTAATAGGACACATATTTCCAGTTTGGTTACGATTTAAAGGTGGTAAAGGTTTTGCTTCTTACCTCGGAATTATATCAATAGTGAATATTTATTTATTTTTATTAATATCTTTAGTCTGGCTTATAGTATTTTTTTATAAAAAAATATCATCACTTGCAGCTTTATTCAGTTGTTTAAGTTGTATTTTATTATCTATTATAATCTTTAAATCAAATGTTATGTTAGTTATTGTATTAACAGCAATAATTATTCTAACTCATCGAGAAAATATAAAAAGACTCATAAGCGGCAACGAAACTGAAATAAAATAATCCCCGTATTCTGGGTTTATTTAAACTTATTCACTCATAAGTTTGACAAATTACAAAAAAAATATTTAAAGTCGCGAAATTAACATATTTTAAAAATGAATTTAGTTATTGTTGAAAGTCCCGCTAAAGCGAAAACAATTAATAAGTATTTAGGCGATAGCTTTAACGTTCTTGCTAGCTTTGGTCATGTTCGTGATCTTCCCTCAAAAAATGGATCTGTAGATCCAGAAAATGAATTTGCCTTTGAATGGGAAGTTTCTAATACTTCAAAAAAACATATGAAAGAGATTTATGATGCTAGTGAAAAAGCATCAACACTCTACTTAGCTACGGACCCTGACCGTGAGGGAGAGGCAATTGCATGGCATATAGTTGAATTACTTAATAAAAAAAAGTTATTAAAAGATAAAGAGGTTAAAAGGGTTGTCTTTAGCGAGATAACCAAAAACGCTGTCACAAATGGTATTGCCAATCCAAGAGAAATAGATAGTGATCTTGTTGATGCTTATCTTGCAAGAAGAGCTTTAGATTATCTTTTTGGCTTTAATTTATCTCCAGTACTGTGGAGAAAATTACCCGGTGCAAAATCTGCTGGAAGAGTTCAGTCAGTTGCTCTTCGTTTGATTTGTGAACGAGAACTCGAAATAGAAGCATTCATTGCTGAAGAGTACTGGAAGATAAAATCAAAAGTAGAAATTGAAGGAGGAAAGCAAATAGATGCAAACTTAATTTCATTAAATGGATCTAAAATAGAAAAGTTTTCATTTAAAAATGAAATTGAAGCAGAAAATGTTCTAAATAATTTTAAAGATCAGAAATTTAAAATCACAGATATAACTAAAAAGCCAGCTACGAGAAACCCTGATGCCCCATTCTCAACTTCTACTCTTCAGCAAGTGGCCTCAAGTATCTTTGGCTTTGGTGCGTCTAGAACTATGCAGATAGCTCAAAAACTATTTCAAGGCATTGAAATTGATGGAGAAACTGTTGGATTAATTACATACATGCGAACTGATAGTACTGAAATCTCAAAAGAAGCGATTAGTACTTATAGAGAATATCTAAAAAATAATTTTGATAAATCGTACTTGCCTGATCAAGTAAGAACTTATAAAGGCAAAAAAGCGAAAAATGCTCAAGAGGCACATGAAGGCATTAGACCTACAGATATAAATCTAACGCCTGAAAAAGTATCTAAATACTTGGATGTGGACAGTAAAAAACTTTACTCATTAATATGGAAAAGGTCACTAGCGAGTCAAATGAGTTCAGCGCAGTTTGAAAGAACTGCATTAGATATTTCCTCAAATGATGGAAAAATAATTCTTAGAGCTAATGGTTCAATAAGTAAATTTGATGGTTATTTAAACATATATAGTGAATTTAAAGTAAAGGATGAAAATTCAGAAAAAAAATCTGAAGAGGATGACCTTAATAATGAAGATGAGAATACTTTACCAGAGGTAAGCTTAGATACAAAAATTAATAGTGTAATTCCTGAAAAATCACAACATTTCACATTACCTCCACCAAGATACTCAGAAGCGAGCCTTGTAAGAAAGTTGGAAGAACTTGGTATTGGTAGGCCTTCCACATATGCCAGCATCATATCAGTATTAAAAGTAAGAAATTATGTTGAATTAGAAAAAAATAGATTTGTACCTGAAGATAGAGCAATATTAATAACTGCTTTTCTTAAGGGTTTTTTCTCAAAGTACATTGATTATGAATTTACTGCAGGTATGGAAGAGTCGTTAGACGAGATTACATCCGGTAATGTAAAGTGGACTGAATTTTTAAAAGAATTCTGGAATGGCTTCTCATCTAATGTTGGCGATGTCACAGACCTCAGAATAACAAATGTATTGGATAATTTAAATGATACTTTGAAACATCATATTTTTGAAAAATCTGAGAACAATAATGTATCAAGATCATGTCCATCTGAGGATTGTAAAGGAGAGCTGAGTCTTAAGGTAAGTCGATTTGGTGCATTCGTTGGATGCTCAAACTATCCTGATTGTAAATTTACGAGACCAATATCTCATAAAAAAATTAAAGAAGCCTTTGAAGATACGGTATTAGGTAAAGATGCAGATACAGATAAAGATATAAAACTACTAAATGGAAGATTTGGTCCTTATGTGCAACTCGGTGAAATTGAAGGAAAAGATAAACCTCAAAGAGCCTCGGTTCCAAAGGGTATATCTCCATCAGAAATAGATTTTGAAAAAGCTCAATATTTACTGAGCTTACCTCGTGAAATTGGAGAACATCCTGAAAGCGGAGAAAAGATAACAGTGAATTATGGGAGATATGGAGGTTATTTAAGCTGTGCAGATAAAAATGCAAGTCTGGAAGACAATAACGAAATTTTCAACATTGGCATCAATCGAGCGGTAGACTTGTTAGCAAACGCTAAGCCTGGGAGATTAAGAAGTTCTTCAGAAATTAAAACACTAGGAGAACACCCCGATGATAAAAAGCCCATCAAAGTAATGAAAGGAAAGTTCGGCCCATATATAAAATATAAATCAGTCAATGCGACCATACCGGATCAAATCGATCCAGAAAATATAGAAATGGATGAAGCAATTGATTTAATTGAGAAAAAAATGGAAAAAATGGGCAAGAAGAAGAAAAAAACTTCTAAAAAATAAAAAAATCTCTAATCTACATTACTAAGTTTTATTATCATTCTAATGGAAGGAAATTCATGGCTTTAGCTCATAGTGATGTTATAGAAAAAAAGTCCTCGATTGACTTAAAGACGCAGGCTTTTATTGGTGGAAATTACACAAATTCATTATCTGGAAAAACCTTTGAAAGCATTAGTCCTGTAGATGGAAATTTGATAGCACAAGTAGCTGAATGTGATGTTGAAGATATTAATAATGCTGTAAAAGCTGCAAGGACAGTATTTGAAAAGGGATCTTGGTCTCGAATGGCTCCTTCGAAAAGGAAAAAAATACTATTCAATTTTGCAGATCTAATGAAAAAAAATATTCTTGAACTTGGTCTTCTTGAAACGATGAATATGGGAAAACCTATTACAAGAGCCACAGGTGATATTGCTGCATGCGTTAATTGTACAAAATGGTATGCTGAAGCAATTGACAAATTATATGATGACGTAGCACCAACTGGCGATAATTTAATTGCCACCATTACGAAAGAACCGCTAGGAGTAGTGGGTGCAGTGACACCTTGGAATTTTCCCCTACTAATGGCTTGTTGGAAATTTGCGCCTGCTCTTGCTACAGGCAATAGTTTTATTTTGAAGCCAGCTGAACAATCACCTTTATCAGCTCTAAGAGTTGCTGAATTAGCAATGGAAGCAGGAATACCAGAAGGCGTATTTAATGTTGTGCCTGGATTTGGACCTACGGCCGGCAAAGCTCTTGGAACGCATATGGACGTAGATAAATTAGGTTTTACTGGCTCAACTGAGGTTGGTAGATACTTCTTATCTTACTCAGGTGAGTCAAATATGAAGCGTGTTTCTCTAGAATGTGGAGGAAAATCTCCAAACATAATTTTTGGAGACGCTCCTGATTTAGATTTTGCTGCAAAAATGGCAGCAGATGGAATGTTTGGTAATAGCGGACAAGTATGTGACGCTCCATCAAGACTTCTTATTCAAAAATCAATTAAAGATGAGTTCCTGGAAAAAGTTGTTGAATATTCAAAGCCTTGGTTACCAAGTGACCCTTTTGATCCGAAGACTTTAATGGGTTCAATTGTTGATCAAACACAGACTGAAAGAATTCTTGATTACATTGATAAAGGAAAAAGTGAAGGGGCAAATGTCCTAACAGGTGGAGATCAGGTAATGCAAGATACTGGAGGTTATTACGTAAATCCAACTGTCTTTAAAGACGTAAAAAATGAGATGACCGTTGCAAAAGATGAGATCTTTGGCCCTGTACTGTGTGCAATTGATTTTGAGAATGAAGATGAAGCTCTTCAAATTGCAAATGATACTCATTATGGCCTCAATGCAATGATATGGTCTAATGATTTAAATAAAGTTCACAAGTTAGCAAAAAGAATTAAAAGTGGGAAAGTACTTATCAATAGTGTTAGTGATGGTGACATGTCTCTTCCTCATGGAGGATACAAACAATCAGGTTTTGGTAGAGATAAATCATTAGAGGCACTAGGTCAGTACACTCAGACAAAGCTCACGTTGATAGAAATAAAATAATTAATAATGAACAATCATTTAGCTGATAATCTTATCAGTCAAATCAATAATGTTCAGATACAAAAAGATAAACAATTACTTATTTCAGACGCTGATGAGGTACTTCTGCATTTTTTGCCAGCATTTGAAGACTATTTAAATGAACATGGCTATTGGTACGATTTAAAATCATACGCATTATTTGGAAATATCAAACAACTTCGGGATGATCTGCCCATTCCAAATGAGGAAGTTATAAAATGTTTAGAAGATTTTTTTAAAAAAAATGTTAGAAACATTTCTTTTGTCAATGACTCAATTGTTTATCTTAAAAACTTGATGATTGAGCATAATTTTCAGATAATCATTCTAACAAACATACCGTTTGAATACCTTGACGATAGAAGAAAATGTTTTGAAGACAATGATTTGAGTCTACCCATAATTGCCGGTAAAGGACCAAAAGGTGAAGTTATAAAAGAAATTACAAAAAATTATGATAAAAAATTTTTTTTTATTGATGACTTAGCTCCTCATATAATTTCAACTAAAAATGAAAATAAATTAGTCAAGACAATACACTATATAAGTGATCCGAGGCTCTCTCGATTGGCCGATACTCCTCAAGAAGCAGATTTTCGTGCAAAAAGCTGGAAAGATATATATAGTTTTATAACTAATGAAATTAATTAATAAATTACAACAACTTATACCAGAATATAAATTAACATCAGCTCCTCCTTTGGGTAGTTATGTTCCTATCAAAGAAGCTGGTTCTTTAATTTACATTTCTGGTCAACTACCATTTGAAGGTCAATCACTTATAACTGGCAAGGTTCCTGATGAAACCTCAATTGATGATGCTGTCAAAGCCTCAAGAATTTGTATTCTAAATGCTCTTACAATCATCCTCAATTATAATCCTGAAATAAGTATTAATGATTTATCCTGTGTTAATATATCAGGTTTTGTAAATTCCTCAGATAACTTTTTAGAACATCCAATTATAATTAATGGTGCATCTGATTTTTTATATGAAGTTTTGGGAGAACAAGGAAAACATAGTCGAATAGCAATTGGCTGCAATTCACTTCCAAAAAATGCATCAGTAGAAATATCATCTATTTTTCAAATAAAATTATAAAATGTTACCACTACTAGATAGGCCAATCGCACATCGTGGTCTTCATAATGAAAGACGAATTATAGAAAATACAGCTGAGTCATTTAAAAATGCTATAGATAATCAATACGGTATTGAATGTGACGTAGTTTTAACTAGTGATGGTGAAGTAATGGTCTACCATGACTATGATCTAAATAGATTATGTGGAATAGATAAAAAAATATCTGAGACAACGAAATTAGAGCTTAAAAATTTAAAGCTTCTTAATTCAGAGTCAGGAATTCTTACTCTTGATGAAATGCTATACATGGTAAGTGGAAGAGTTTCAGTTCTAATTGAAATCAAGCCCTCGTTTCATCCTTACATTGAAGAAAGAATATTTGAAATCATTCGATCATACCAAGGTAGTCTTGCACTTCAATCTTTCGACATCAGAGCTATTGAATGGTTTAATAAAAATGCCCCATATTATAAAATAGGATTAATCGACAATGAAGGTGACGTAAAAGTTGATAAGATTAAAAATCTTAAGCTAGATTTTGTTTCTTACGATATAGAGCACATACATAATGAAGAGCTTCAAATGATAAGGAAAACTGGAATACCACTTCTTACATGGACAGTAAATGATGATAAAAAATTAGAGAAATCTAGAGAATTTGCTGATAATTGCATATTTGAGAACATTAAACCATGAGAGTGATTAAGCAAATTTCTAAGCTTCGATTGAGCCTTTTGAAACAAAAAAAAATCGGCAAAAAGGTTCACTTAATTCCAACAATGGGGGCCTTACATGATGGTCATATATCTTTAGTAAAATCAGCAAAAGCTAAAAAGGCTACACGGATAGTCAGCATTTTTATAAATCCTGACCAGTTCTCTCCAAATGAAGATTTTGATAAATATCCGTCAACTATTAAAAATGATTTAAAGCTTTTGAGAAAAGAAAGAGTAGATATTGTATTTTTACCTAATAAAGAAGAAATAAAAAAATATAAAATAAAATATAAAATTAAAAATTTTTCAATTGAAAATAAACTTTGTGGGAAAACACGACCTCATTTTTTCCCTGGTGTTAAAAAGATTGTTACAAAACTTTTCGATATTATAGAGCCTGATAAGTCATTTTTCGGGGAAAAAGATTTCCAACAATATCTTGTTATAAAAGAGTTGTGTAAAAAAATGAAACTTAAAACAATTATCGTCAAATGTAAAACAGTTAGAGATAAGAAAGGTCTAGCACTTTCTTCAAGAAATAATTATTTAAATGAAAAAGAAAAAAAAATGGCTCAAAAAATTAATAAGTCAGTCAAAAAGTTCTTGCCGTTTTTTAGAGAAAACCTAAAGGTTGGTAGAGGAACACTAAAGTTAAAACAAGATTTATTCAAGCACGGGATTGATAGCATTGATTATTTAAAGATATTCACTGAGCAATTAACAATTAGAAAAAAATTAAATGATAAATGTAGGTTATTTATAGCTGTCAAAATTGGTAATACAAGACTTATTGATAATTACAAAATTTAAATCAAATAAATAGAAGCCAACCCTAAAAATGAAAGAAAGCCAAATACATCTGTAATTGTAGTAACGAATACACTTGAAGCTAAAGCTGGGTCAATCTTGATCTTATAAAGAATGTAGGGAATTAAAAAACCAAACAATCCAGCTGAGAAAATGTTAATTATCATTGCTGCTCCAACAATTATTGAAAGGCCACCATCAGAAAACCATAAATAAGCTGTCATCGCAGTCAAAATTGCAAAAATAAATCCATTTAAAACTGATACTAAAATTTCTCTAAAAAAGATTCTTTTTCTATTTGTATCAACCAGTTCTTTTGTAGCCAATGATCTTACGGTCAATGTAAGTGTCTGAGTTCCTGCATTGGCCCCCATCGAAACAACTATTGGCATAAGTATTGCTAAGGCAACCATTTTCTCAATACTTGCATCAAAAAGACTTATTACATATGAAGCTAATATGGCAGTTAATAAATTAACAAATAACCATACAAATCTATTTTGTGTAGACCGAACAATACTTTTATTAGTTTCACTTTCTGTCACTCCCCCTAATCTTAGTATGTCTTCTTCAGCCTCTTCCTGCAGTACCCAAACTATGTCATCCGCTGTAATTCTTCCAATTAGTCGATTATGCTCATCTACAACACCCGCAGAAACTAGCGAGTATTGTTCAAAAAACTGAGCTGCTTCTTCCTGATCCATAGATGCCTTTATAAATTTAGGACTTGTATCCAATATTTCATCTAACTTTGTGTTTCTCTCCGATCGAAGTACTTTTGAGACTGAGGCGCTTCCAATAGGTTTATTTGACGGATCTACAATAAATATTTCAAAAAAATCATCTGGTAATTCAGGATTCTCTCTTAAGTAATCAATAGCTTGGCCTACAGACCAAAAAGCTGGCATTGAAACAAATTCTTTTTGCATTCTTCTTCCAGCAGAATCTTCTGGATAGTTGAAGCTTTCCTCAATTAATTCTCGATCATCTGGGTTAACTTTAGCAAGAAGTTTTTTTTGTTCTTCAGGCTCTAAAGATTCGATAAGATTAACTGCATCATCAGTTTCCATTTCTGATATTGAACGAACAACTTGATCATCTTTGAGCTTAAGTATTGTCTCACTAACAATATTTTCGTCTAATTCCGAGAGAACTTCAGTGTATTTACTCTCATCAAGAGTACTGAGCAAGAATGATCTTTGATCAGAGTCTAAAAATGTTAATAAATCTGCTAAATCTGCAGAGTGAAGGCTTTCAGTTATTTTTTTTAATTCCTGAGAATTTTTTTCTCTTGAAAAATCAATAACGAGATTGATAAGTTTATTATTAAAAGTGATATTTTCAGAAATATTATTAATTGATTTTTCCATTATTTTTTTATTTACTACAATATCACTTTAAATCCAGTAATTTTTATGGAATTCAAAATAGATAGTCACCAAGAAGAATACTTAAATTCAATAAATTTTATGGAAAATAGAGTAAATGAAATCATTAAAGGATTGTCGAATGATTTAATATGGTTTGTGAATTACCCAAGTATTTATACATTTGGACCACAAACAATTGAGTCTGATTTAAAAATTAAAGATTTATTCCCTGTTTACGAAACTAGTAGAGGAGGAAAACTTACTTATCATGGGCCAGGCCAAAGAACAGTATACTTAATGATTGATTTGAACAAACGCACCAAAGATATAAAAAAATTTGTGAGGAAAATTGAATTAGTTATTTTGAAAACCTTGTCTTTTTATAACATTGAGGGCGAACTAAATAATGATCATCATGGAGTTTTTGTGCAAAAAAACATGAGGGCGCACAAAATTGCTAGCATTGGTTTGAAATTTAAAAAATGGACATCTTTTCATGGCTTTTCCATTAATGTAAGAACGCAACTAGATAATTATAAAGGAATCAAACCATGTGGTCTTAATAGTAGTGATGTGACAAGTTTGCTCGATTTAGGTATTGATATTGATCTAAAGGAATTCGATGATATTCTATTAAGTGTTTTAAAAGAAGAATTTGAAGAAAAATGTTAGAAATTTTAAAATACAACAATAAAAGTATTTCACTAAATATTAATCATCAGAAATATAACTTGCATGCTCAGTGGTTATATGAAATTAGCAAAAATACACTTATTAGAGATCCATATACTAATCAGCTTATAATTGAAGTGGCTGAGATAAGAAAAAATTTATTTATAAAACAAGCAAACATAAAAAATAATGCACTATTAATTTACTTTAATGATAACTCTGAACATATTTTTTCAAAAAAACAGATTCTCAATCAATTAGTTAAACATAATATAAAAACTGAAAAAAAATTATGGAATAAAAAGACAATTAATCTTCCAAAGTTTAATTTTAAAAAATTTAATCAACAGATGCTTCTTGAAATACTTGAAGCAGTTGAAAGATTTGGATTTTGTCTGATCAAAAATATGCCTGTCAAAAAAAATGGAATTAATGAATTAACAAATCATATTGGCCCTATCAAAAATACTAATTGGGGAGGTATTGCAGATGTGAAAAGTATTAAAAAAGCTTATGACTTAACTATGACAACTAGAGCTCTTGAAAATCACACAGATAACCCCTACAGATTTCCTACGCAAGGGTACATTTTTTTACATTGCCTAGAAAATAGCAAGTTTGGAGGTGCAAATACCATCTCTGACGGTTTCTATATAGCAGAATATCTTAAAAAGAATTTTAAGGACTATTTTCATACACTTACGACATTTCATACATTTTTTGAATATCAAGACGAAAATGCATGTTTGCAAAATAATTGTACACTTATTGAACTTGATAATGAAAAATCTGTAAGTCAAGTTAGATACAACAATAGGACTGAAATAATGCCATTCAAAAATCAAAAAGATTTAGATAAGTATATAGAGGCGAGAAGAAAATTTTGGAGTTTGATAAAATCAAAAACAAATAACCTTGAGATCAAACAACAATCAGGCGATATGCTGATACTTGATAACTACCGTGTTTTACATGGAAGAACTGGCTACAAAGATACTGAAAATAAGAGATACTTCAGACAAGGATACATGGATCGTGATATTCTACAGAGCAAACTCAAAACTTTAAGGGCTAATTCTTAAAAATTATTAATTCCTCGTCTGTACTTACGCTATCTCCAGATTTTACCAGAATCTTTTCTACTGTGCAGTCTTTTTCACTTTTTAAAATGTTTTCCATCTTCATGGCTTCAATAATTAGAATCTGATCTCCATTTTTAACTTTCTGACCCTCTTTAACATCAACCGTTTTTATCAAACCTGGCATTGGAGAGATCAGTTTTTTGGATAGATCTTCTGCTTTTAGTTTTGGCATATATCCGAGTAAATTTTCTTGCGATCTAGGAATTATTTTCATATCCAGCACACAATCTTCAAAGCCAACTTTGACATCATGTATGTTGTTTATTTTTATTACCTTGAAGCTTTTCACATCATTATCAATTGAAAGTCTTAAAATTTTCTCATAGAGTTTCCAATCAGTACTTAATTCGTATTTTTTTTTGTTTATTTGCACAGAAACAGAAAGGTCATTATTTTGTAAATTAAAGTTTAATATTTTCAAGTTTGTGATCTTGTTCTCTGAACTGATTGTAAAATCCTTATTTATCATTGTCTTTGGATTTTTGATTTGACTAAGATGTATGATAATTGCTGATAAACTTAGTTTCTCAATTTTCTCTTGATCGATTAAACAATTTGCTTGGTAGCCATTTTTGAATTTTTCCTTAATGAAATTAGTACTAATATCTCCTTTTAGAAATTTTTTATCTGATAAAATTGAAATCAAAAATTCAATATTATTTCCTACTCCAGATAAGTAGTATTGATTAAGAGATTCTATCATTAATTTAATTGCAGACTTTCTATCATTACTATGAACCGCAAGTTTTGATATCATGGGGTCATAATAAATTGATATGTCAGAGCCAGGACTAATGCCTGTATCATTTCTAACTATCTGACTGGAAGAATTTGTAATTTTTGGTTCAATGTACTCAGAAACTCTTCCAATAGACGGCAAAAAGTCCTTTGTTGGGTCCTCTGCATAAATCCTAGATTCCACAGACCAACCGTTCAGTTTTATATCTTTTTGTTTAATATTGAGCTTTTGATTATCAGCACATCTTATCATTTGCTCAACCAAATCTACATTCGTGACAAGTTCAGTAACAGGGTGTTCTACTTGTAATCTTGTATTCATTTCAAGAAAGTAGAAATTCTTATTTTTATCTACAACAAACTCTACGGTGCCAGCTGAGTCATATCTAACTTCCTTTGCTAAAGTTAATGCCTGTCTGGCCATCTCTTCTCGCATTTCCTCATCAACAAAAGGTGATGGACATTCTTCTATTACTTTTTGATATCTTCGCTGAATAGAACATTCTCTTTCACCGAGATGTAGTTGATTACCATGCTTATCACACAGAATTTGTATTTCTATGTGACGAGGTTCTTCAATATATTTTTCAATAAATACTCGATCATCACCGAAACTTTTTTTAGATTCACTTTTTGCAGCGTCAAAATTTTCAGATAGCTCTTTTTCAGCTTTAACGATGCGCATACCTTTTCCACCACCTCCAGCAGACGCCTTAAGTAGTACTGGAAAACCAATTTTCTTAGAAATTTTCATTGCCTCTTTAGAGTTTTTTACTGGAGCTGTGTGCCCAGGAATAACATTTAATTTAAGTTTTATTGCTAAATTCTTAGATTCAATTTTATCTCCCATTTTTTTTATTGCATTTGGATTTGGTCCGATAAATTTTATTTTTGTCTTCTGAAGCTTTTTAACAAAATCAGCATTTTCTGACAAAAAACCATATCCAGGATGAATAGCATCAGCTTTTGATTTTTTTGCTACCTCTAAGATTTTCGCAACATTCAAATAAGACTCGCTAGGTTGAGAGCCTCCTATAAAATAAGACTCATCTGCATTCCTAACATACAATGAGTCTTTATCGGCCTCAGAATAAACAGCTACAGTTTTTATGTTCAGCCTTTTAGCTGTTTTGATCACCCTGCATGCAATTTCACCTCTATTAGCAATTAAGATTTTTTTTATCATTTTATTAAAGTGGTATATTGTCGTGTTTTTTATAAGGAGAACTAAGTTCTTTATTCTCTAAATTTTTAAGCGCTACTGCGATACGTTTCCTGGTTGAATGAGGTTTAATAACATCATCTATAAATCCTCTTTTTGAGGCAATAAAAGGATTTGCGAATTGCTCTGTATACTCTTCAGTTCTTTTTTCAATTTTAGCCTTATTTTTTATTTCATTTCTAAATAAAATTTCTGTAGCTCCTTTCGCGCCCATGACTGCTATTTCCGCGCTTGGCCAAGCATAGTTAATGTCACCTCTCAGATGCTTAGAAGCCATAACTACGTATGCTCCACCATATGCTTTCCTAGTAATGATTGTTACTTTAGGAACGGTAGCTTCAGCATAAGCATATAATAATTTAGCACCATTTTTGATAATGCCGTTATGCTCTTGAGACACCCCTGGTAGGAAACCCGGAACATCCACAAAGGTCACTATTGGAATATTAAAACAGTCACAAAATCGTACAAACCGTCCACCTTTTTTTCCTGAATCAATATCTAAACAGCCCGCCAAAACTAAAGGCTGATTTGCGACAAAACCTACTGTTTTACCTTCAATTCTACCAAACCCTGTTATAATATTTTTTGCAAAATCAGGTTGGATCTCGAAAAAGTAGTTGTTATCAACTACCTTATTTATTAGTTCCTTCATGTCATATGGCTTGTTAGGATTTTCAGGAACTAATGTATCAAGTGATAAATCTTGATCTAGCCCTTGATAACTGTCTGAAGATGATCTTGATATTTCTCTATTATTAGAAGGCAGTAAATCAATTAAATTTTTAATTTCGTGAAGAGTATCTATATCATTGTTGAAAGCACCATCTGCTACTGAAGATTTTGATGTGTGTGTTTTTGCTCCACCAAGCTCTTCTTGAGTCACACTTTCTTGAGTCACGGTCTTTACAACATCTGGACCGGTAACAAACATGAAAGAAGTATTTTTTACCATAAATATAAAATCTGTCATTGCTGGGGAATAAACTGCACCGCCAGCGCATGGGCCCATGATTACAGATATTTGAGGTACTACTCCAGAAGCAAGAACATTCCTTTGAAAAACCTCGGCATAGCCCGCAAGTGATGCAACACCTTCCTGAATACGAGCGCCCCCAGAGTCATTAATCCCTATTATTGGAGCGCCAACCTTAATTGCCATATCCATAATTTTACAAATCTTCTCTGCATGGGCTTCAGACAATGAACCACCAAAAACCGTAAAGTCTTGACTAAAAACATAGACAAGCTTGCCATTTATTCTTCCACTGCCTGTTACAACACCGTCTCCAGCAAATTTTTGATCAGCCATACCAAAATCATTAGTCCTATGTTCGACATACATGTCGTACTCTTCAAAGGAGCCCTCATCAAGGAGAACATCTATTCTTTCTCTTGCTGTAAGTTTTCCTCTAGCATGCTGTGCATCGATTCTTTTCTTTCCACCACCTTCGCGTGCTTCAAGTCTCTTTTTCTCTAATTGATCGATGATTTTTGTCATGTTAGTGATCTTACCTTATATATTTCAATTATCAATTTATAAGTAGTCCTTAAAATAAACTGGTTCATTAACTTTTATATTGATGGTCTTTCCTGTGGGGCTTAAAAATTTTAACTTTTTGGCATGAAGGTATAAGTTCTTTACTTTCTTCTTATAAACAGAATTAACGTTATATTTTTTATCTCCAAGTATTGGGCAATTATTCTTCGCACAGTGTAATCTTATTTGGTGTTTACGGCCATATGTTGGTTTTAATTCAAGCAGAAATAAATCACTTTTAAGTTTTCTTTTAACTTTATACGAGGTAATGGCTTTAAGTTCTTTTCCGTTATCATTTATTGAATTTTCAAAAGAACCTTTTAGATGTTTTGGTTCATTTTCAACAATTGCACTATAAGTTTTTTCAATTTTAAGATTCTTAAACTCATTTTGAAAATATCTTGCTGTCGACTTATTTAATGCAATTATTAGCAAGCCAGAAGTTTCTTTATCAAGTCTATGAACTAATTTAGGCTCAACATTGTCATTCTGTAAAACTCTGATTAAATCATCAATGCTTATACTTACATTATTACCTCTTTGACATGCAATCCCACTCCATTTGTTTAAAACTATAAAATCATCACTCTGATATAAAATTGAATCATGTAATTTTTTTTTTAATTTTTTAGGAATATCAATTGCCTTTCTTTTAATTGGTACATCTTCAAAATTTCTATGAACAGAAACAACATCTGACATTTGTAGTTTATAATTTGATGACGACTTAGAGTTATTTACTCTTATATTTTTTTTTCTTATTTGACCTTGCGCTAAACGGAATGGTATAGAGATTCTATCAATAATAAACTTATCCAACCTCATGCCCTCATATAATTTGTCAGATATTATGAATTTTTTTAAAGTCATTTATGACTGACGCAAATAAAGAATTATTTTATAATTAAATAGAATTATTCAACGAATTGAATAAACGCCATAGGAGCGTTGTCACCAGTTCTAAATCCAGCTTTCACTATCCTACAATATCCACCATTTCTATCTTTAAATCGTGTTGAAAGGTCCTCAAAAACTTTGCTAACGGCTTTTTTATCTCTTAAAGAGCTAAAAGCCAATATTCGTGAAGATTGTTTATTTTTTTTTCCTAAAGTAATTATTTTCTCAACAAACGGTCTAAGTTCTTTTGCTTTAGGTAAAGTCGTTTTTATTGTTTCATGCATAATAAGAGATACAGCCATATTTTCCAACATCGCAATTCTATGTGTGGAAGTCTTATTTAATTTTCTTTTTGCTATACCGTGTCTCATGATTAGTTGTAGGGATCCTCAATCTTTCTAGCTAATTCTTCAATATTTTCTGGTGGCCAATTTGGAACTTCCATACCAAGGTAAAGTGACATGGTGCCAAGGACTTCTTTAATTTCATTGAGAGATTTTCTACCAAAATTAGGAGTTCTAAGCATTTCAATTTCACTTTTTTGCACAAGGTCACCAATATAAATTATATTATCATTACGTAGACAATTCATTGAACGAACAGATAACTCAAGTTCTTCAACTTTTCTGAGTAGATTTTTATTAAATTGAGGTTCTAATGAGTCTGGCTCCTCTTGAATTGCTTCAGGCTCTTCAAAATTGATA
>ENA-OSEY01001370-OSEY01001370.1-marine-metagenome-genome-assembly--contig:-NODE-1370-length-16911-cov-2.751515_pt1 | contig 16911 bp, 16 predicted proteins | sample MGYA00248465_ERZ534230 | MGnify/ENA primary metagenome ERZ534230 (study PRJEB26409, sample SAMN06344110) | marine metagenome | isolation source: Sea water from surface | place: Atlantic Ocean:Southern...
AAAATCAATTTCGGAAAGCCAAGGTGCATCCGCAAGAATGACCTGTTTTGGATCCCAGTTTTCCAGAGATTTCAGAGGATCCAGATGGTGACGGATGATACCCTCTAGATCGGCATAAGCTCCATTGTGTCCGTATGGAGCGGTGACGGCCACATTACGGAGTGAAGGAGTCCGAAAACGGTAGGCGTCTTCAAGACGGTCGGTTTCGACCATCCTTCCAACATCACGAACATAAGGGTCAAAGGGACGGGTGCGGCCTGGGCCAAATTGAGGAATGGCCAGGGCGTGAAATTTCTGGTCGGTGAAGAGGATTCCCTGATGGCACTGAGCGCATTGGGCTTTTCCGTAAAAAAGTTCCATTCCCTTTTTTTGCTTTGGATTGAGAGCCTCCTCATGACCCATCAAAAATTCATCAAAAGGGCTGTCATAACTTCGCCATTCAAAGTTGATGAATTCACTCAAAGCGTTACCGATATGGAATATCCGAACATCACTTGGGTTTTGGATGTCATCAAATGCTTCCACAAACATTTTCCCGTATTCCGGGATGGTTCTGACCCTTTTTGTCAAAATCGGCCATCCTTGGTCGATGCGGTCATAAATGGCTCCTGCCACTTGGTTTTCTCCCGAGTTGCCGGCCATCTCAAATTCAGAGGCCATGGGAAGCAGGGACTGTGCAGCAAGCAGATTATCGAGACCTTGTCCTAACCACTCCTCAGCAGGGCTATTGAATCCATTCTCATAACCCCATCCCGGACTCAGTTTCCCATCATAAAACATGACTTTGATTTGATGTGCACCGAGATTGAAAAGCGACGGACTATTTCTGGGAATCCGTTTTTGAATCCTGGAATTCCCTTTTCCTGCAGTTCTATCGGGCCCCAATCCTACTCCTCCCTCACCAACACCAAGTGAAAGACCATCCGCTCCATGGTGGATATGGTTATGGCAGGTTCCACAGGAAATATTGCGATTTCCTGAAAGGATAGGATCATAAAATAAGAGTCTTCCCAATTTTACTTTTTTTTGATTCACAGGAAGAAAATCCTTCTCCGAAAGTGGTTTCAAATTTGAAGCACTGACAAATTGGATCCCAAGGAAAAAAAAGAGAGAAGGAACGAAAAGAATTTTCCAATTTTTGGAAGGAGCAAAATGTCCAAGAAACTTTTTCTGTTTAGTTGTGTTTTCTTTCACCTGTCGTTTCATGCTTTGGCAGATCTTGAAAAAGCCCGGGATCTGATGGAAGCCAATCAATTTGAGCAGGCCATGGAAGAATTGATTCCCGCTGCCCGCTCGGGGAATGCTGAAGCCGAAGAACTGATTGGCGTGATGTATGCGATGGGGCTTGGAGTGGAACGAGATGAAATTAGAGCCTTTGACTGGTACTTGCGATCGGCGATGAAAGGGCACCCTGGAGCCCAGTCTGGAGTCGGATGGTACTACGAAGTCGGAATCGGAATGCCTGCCCCTGATCTTGTCCGAGCCTATGCCTGGTACGTTCTTTCTGCGATCGGCGGTGATCCTGATGCGGCGATCAGTCAGGAAGAAGTGGTCAAGAAAATGACGAAGGAACAGATTGAAAAAGCGCATCTGCTGATTGATGACTACCGGGTTTGGCTTTATCCTTTTCGATGATCTTTCACCGATTTCATCCTCATAGAATACCCTACCCGCCTGAGATAAATCCAAAAAACCTGGGGATTCCCAAAGAAATCGGTTCCACATAGGTGATCAGAAAAATCACTATAACCTCAATGGCTAGGAATGGAAGAATCGCCTTTGAGATCGATTCAATTTTTTCTCCAGAAACAGAAGAAGCAACAAAGAGTACAAGCCCCATCGGTGGAGTGGCTAGTCCGACGGTCAGGTTGACACTCATGATAATCGCAAAATGGACCGGATGCACCCCCAAATCAGTGAAGATTGGTCCCAAAATCGGAGCAAGGATGATGATGGCGGGACCTGCATCAAGGAACATCCCAACAACAAAGAGAAGAAGGTTGATCAGGAATAAGAGGATTAAAGGATTTTCAGAAAGACTGAGAATCCAAGCTGCCAAGATTTCTGGAGCATGGGAAAGGCTCACCACGGTTTTGAAAGCCATCGCGGCGCCAACCAGAAGCAGAACCACCGAGGACGTCATGGCTGCTTCCATCAATACTTTGGGCAGATCCCGGGTGGTCATGGATTTGAGAATGAAAAGACTGACCATAAGGGCGTAAAATGCGGCAACGGCGGAAGCCTCGGTTGGAGTAAAAATCCCTCCTAAAATCCCTCCCAGGATGATCACCGGCGTCATAAGAGGAAAGAAGGCCTTTAACGAAGCTTGTCCTCGGGCACCCCAACTGGCCCTTGCTGTTGCTGCCGGGAAGTCATAACGCTGAGCCATGAACCAGGTCATCATCATCAACCCCACTCCTACAAGGATTCCCGGGATGATCCCTGCCAGAAAAAGAGCTGCGACACTTTCTCCCATCACGTAGGAATAAATGATCATGATCCCTGAAGGTGGAATGATCGGCCCGATCACGGAAGAGGCTGCGGTGATGGCAGCAGAAAATTTACGGCTGTAACCGTTTTTTTCCATGGCCGGAATCAGCATCGATCCCAGGGCCGAAGTATCTGCTACCGCAGAACCTGAAAGACCCGCAAACAGCATGGAACTCAGAATATTGACGTGAGCCAGGCCGCCCCTGAAATGACCCATCATCGCCTGGGAAAACTCGACCAGTCGGGTTGTGATTCCACCACGGTTCATCAAGACTCCAGCCAGCATAAAAAATGGAATTGCCATCAAAGGGAAACTGTCCATTCCGTTGTAAACATTTCTGTAAAGCAGGGCGAGATCCCGTTGTTGATCATTGAGCCAGAGCAGAAGCCCCGGAGCGGCCAAAAGCCCGAAAAATACCGGCAGGCCGATCATCAGGAACAACAGAAAGAGAGGAAGGAAAAATGCGAGCATTCAGTTGTCCTCAGAAATGGGTTGATCAGGATCACGAGGCAATTCCCGTTCAGGGTCCCAAATTTTATAGAATTGTTTGATGATCAATTCCACATTGACCAATGTCATCAGTCCAAGTCCGCCTGGAAGGGATAAGTACATCCAGGCCAGTTTGATCGGTGTTGCTTGCATCCCAATCAAATGAAGAGGCCATTTGAGTGACGAGGATGCGAAAAGCCAGCCGGAGTTGACATGTTTCCATCCAAATTGAAGACCGATGACAAGAACCATCAATGAAATCATCAACAGCAACAGACTGATAAAAGCTCCTGCTCTTGGATGAAACATACGAAGCAACATTTCTATAGAAACAAAACCTCCCCAACGATAAGCGCTGGGTGCGATTAAACCGGTCATCCAGAGCATTAAAAAACGTGCTGCTTCATCGGGCCATGGAAGTGCTGAATTCAACCCATATCGGAAAAGGACCTGCACCAGGATAATGACTACCATCAACCCTATGGCTATCCAAGCCAGGTGTCTTCCAATTCTTAAAACGAAGGTATTCAACAGAACAAGGCTTTTGAGCAAGAACATCATGGTATCAATCTCCTTATTTGATGACCATGATCAGGGCCTTGTAGATCGGTGAGGTGATAGGAGAGTGACTGAAACTTTTCGGCTTCAGTCACCCTTTGAAATAAATAAGTGACTTAAATTGGAGTTCTATGAGCACTCCAGAAATTTAATCAGTTGATGTCCTGTAAGGTTCCGGACTCAATGTCACCTTCTGCTTTGGTAACAGCACTGGTCAGAGCATTGAAGATTTTTGAACCATTTTTGACATTGGATTTGAACCAGTCATAGACAGGTGTAGCAGCTTTTTTGAAGCTAGCTTTTTGAGCAGGAGTTGGAACATAAAGATTTCCTCCTCCGGCGACAAAATCTTCGTAGGCCTTAATGGACTTACGCTTTGGTGATGCGAAGGTGGCCTGCTGGAGAGCTGCAAACCCGTCTACAACAACACGACGCATATCATGAGGCATGGACATGAAGGTGTCATTCGACATCCACCACAAAGCACCCATATAGGCATGACCGTCTAAGGTTACATATTTCAAACCTGCATCCGGGAATTTCATGTTCATGATGTCGGTGATGCCATTTTTTGAACCTTCAACGACACCGGTCTGAAACGAGGTGAAGAGTTCCGGCCAGGGAATCGGGGTTGGAGACGCACCCAAAGCTTTCACCAATTCCTGTGGAAGATCTGCAACCACGGTTCGGATTTTTAATCCGCGCATGTCAGAAGGCTCAGCAATTTGTCGTTTGGTATTCGCGAAATTTCTCCATCCACCTGTGTTACCAATTGTCATCAGCCGGATTTTTCCTCCTGAATCCTCAAGAGCCATTTGCCTCATGGTTCTGGTAAAATCACCAGTGAGAACATGTTCTGCAATCCGGTCATTGCTCATCAGATAAGGCAAATCAAGAACCTGTACGTAGGGGAAGATTCCTGCTGCGCCACCCGAAGTGGAAATGTAGATGTCAATTGAACTGTCTGCTACACCCTGAAGACACTCTGCGCCTTTTGAACAAAGTTGGGTACCAATAAAAAGTTCTACTGAAATGGCACCGTTGGATGCTGCTTCCACATAATTTTTGAAGACCACTAAACCGTCATAGTCTTCATCATTTTCATTTGAGTTGGCAGTTGCCCTCAGATTGAATTTGGCAGCAGAAGCGGAACCTAATATCATCCCGAAAACCAAGAATGATGAAAGTAGACTTCTGAGAAATGATTTACTGATCATACTTCATCTCCTTAAAAGAAGTGATTAACAAAAAAACATTAAAAAAATAGGACTTCTATCATATACATGAATATGAAGATTTCAAACAAAAATTTATATCAGCACCGGTTTTCAGTGAAAGTAAGGAATTTGCCAAGAAGGATGAGATGGAATTAACCCCTTTTGTCGTCTCAGGGCTGATGCTCTGTTTTCTCTGGTCGGGGTTCATCCGATCGGGTTTAGGATTCGGGGGATTGGTGTTGACCTTACCTTTTGCACTGATGGTGGTGGACTCGCCTTTGGACATCATGCCTTTGGCGGTTGTCCATGCCTTCGTGGTGGGGATTTCGACGGTTTTCCTCAGATTCAGGAATGTCGATTGGATGCAATTATTAAAGATGATCAAGGTGATGGCGATCCCGGTGCTGTTTGGTTTATTTGGTCTGATCACGATTCCTGAGACCTGGCTGCTGTTGCTCGTATTCGGGGTGGTGTTGATGTATTCCGTCAATTACATCCGGCCTTTCATCCAGCTCAAAGTGGGTGGTTTGGCAAACACCCTTGTGCTGATGCTGGGGGGGTACCTCTCCGGATTGGCATTGATCGGTTCTCCCCTGATCGTTGCGGTGGCAGGGCACCGGATCGAACGTCATCGGCTTCGGGACAGTTTGCTGGCGCTCTGGGTTGTCCTTTCCCCACCGAAACTGGTGATTCTGTTTTATTCCGGGGTCGATCTTCACCTGGATTGGCAATGGTGGTTGTTGCCGGTGAACCTGCTTGGGCACCTGTTGGGAATGAAGTTTCATGATCATCTGCTCAGGCTGCGGACCGAGGCTTTTTACCGCTGGCTGGGTGCGGTGCTGATGCTGGTGGTACTGGTTGGAATCTACAGGGTTCTGACCCGCTGAACTGGGAAAAACCCTGCAATCACGTGTGGGAAGATTCAGGTTCAGCCCGGGAGTCCGTCGATTCTCGGACGGGTCAGGATCGGATAATAGAGCAACAGGAAGATTCCGAAGGCTAAAATCCAAAACACCTGGGCAAGGGCAATCCAGGTCAGGTATTCCTCAGGCCATAGCAGCGGGAAAAAGACCCTGAAAATGACTCCGCTGATCAGCAACGCCAAGGCGTATGTGAGGTTTGAAGGAGGTTCATGGATGCTGCGTCCGCTATGACCGAGGGAAACCCGGGCCATCATGCTCAGTGAGATCAAGCCAATCCCGCCCATTGCGAAGGCATGCACGGCGAGGAAGGGATTCCAGCCGAAATAGCGGTTTCCTGCATGGAGCAGAAAACCCGAGATCATGAAAAAATAGGCGGCAAACAGGCTCCAAAGCAGAGGTTTTTTCCAGATTCCCGGGGTGAGCCATCCTGAAATCCGTATGGCGTGAATCGCAAAGAGGGCCAAAGCAAAATGGGCGGAATAATCGGATCTGGGGAACAATAACTCCCAGGCAAAAAAGAAAAGGAAGATGACGATGCCGCAGAGGTCCAGCCAGTTCGAGTTTTTCAGTTCCACCGAATAACCCACTCCTCGTTCAGTAAAAAATGGAATCACCCGGCGGCCCATGGTCAATACCAGCCCGATGATGAGATACAGTCCTCCGTAGAGCCCCCAACGAATGCCGTCGGCAAACCAACCCATGATTCCCGCATAAAAGGCGAGGTTTGAGAAACCGAGAAGCAGCAGTTTGGCGAGGATCCCGGACTGACGCCATTGTCGAACTTTAAGGATTGGTTTCATCACCGCCACGCTCAGCAGGATCCAAAATCCGAGATCGCATACCAGCATCAGCCACGGTGAAACGGCGAGGTCGAGCATCGATGCCAGTCTTGCCGCCAGCCAGAGTAAAAAGGGGAGCATCAGTCCGGTTCCCTGAAGAGCAGGCTGTCCTGTCCAGTTACAGACCGCCGTCAGCAGGAATCCCGCAATCACGGCCATCGCATAACCGTAAAGCATCTCATGGGCATGCCAGTGAATGGAGGACATTCTTGGGAAACTGTGGGCCCAGCCAAAGCTGTAGGAGGCGGTCCAGAGAATCATGAAGAGCACCGCGATCATCCCTGCTCCGAGGAAAAACGGACGGAAGCCGAGTTGGAAGAGAATTGAAATTCGATCTAGCTCTTGGAGTTCTTGCTTCTGGGCCGACATGCTATTTTCAAAGGAGGCATTGGAAGCGAGGCTTCATTTTTTTCAAGTCCTATTCCCTGCTTTCCGGTTTAAATCAGGTTGAAACTTAGACGTTTCAGCATCATGCTAAATCATTCATCTTATTCCTTTTTCGCACCTTTACAACCAAAGAGGATGAACATGCCAATTGAAGAAGATTTCAGAGATGCGGCAGACCGCGCGACCAAACTGCCCAAGAGACCGCCCAACGATGTCCTGCTCCAGCTTTACAGCCTCTACAAACAGGGTACCGAAGGGGATGTGAGCGGGACCCGTCCGGGATTTGCCGATTTTGAAGGCCGAGCCAAGTACGATGCCTGGAATAAGCTTCAGGGCAAGACCTCCGAAGAAGCGATGCAGGAATACATCAATCTGGTTCAGGATCTGGAAAAAGAAGCTGCCGGATGATTCCATCGGGTTATCGATCTGAGGTGATCTTCCTTTCTGATATGATCTTTTCTCTCCGATACAGAATAAGCAATTGATGGTTGAAAGCGCTTCTCTGCAAGAGCTCTCGGGAAAAATCCGTGGAGGTGAAATCCGCTCCGAAGAGGTGATTGCATGGGCTTATGATCGGATTGAGGCTCATGATTCGGATTTGAATGTTTTCCGTTCGCGGCTGGACCGGGAAACGGCCCTCAAAAAAGCCAGGGAGATCGACCAGCGAGCTGCATCAGGAGAAAAACTGGGGCCTCTGGCAGGCATTCCGGTATCGATCAAGGACAACATCTGCATCCAGGATCCTGAGTTGAATGGAAGCTGTGCCTCGGCCATTCTGGAGGATTATGCCTCACCTTACGATGCCCATGTGGTGGAAAGGCTGAAAGCCGCGGACGCCATCATCATCGGCAAGACCAACATGGATGAATTCGCGATGGGTTCCTCCACGGAGAATTCGGCCTATGGCCCGACGCTCAATCCCTGGGACCGTGACAGGGTTCCGGGAGGAAGCAGCGGAGGCGCGGCTGTTTCGGTAGCTTCCGGCATGGTCCTGCTGGCACTGGGTTCCGATACCGGAGGTTCCGTACGGCAGCCTGCATCGCTGTGCGGGGTGACCGGGGTGAAGCCCAGTTATGGAAGTGTTTCACGTTACGGGCTGGTCGCCTACGGCTCTTCTCTGGACCAGATCGGCTGCCTGGCGAAAAGCTCGGAAGACTGCAGTTACGCTCTGGAAGTGATCCAGGGACATGACCCGCGGGACAGCACCTCTTCAGACCAGTCCCTCGAAGGTGACGGAGAAGATCTGGAACTGCAGGGGAAACGTTTCTGTCTTCCGGAAACCTACCTGGACCCCGAAGTGGTTGACGCAGAAGTCATCGAGGCGATTTCCGAAGCCGAATCGATGCTGCTGAAAGAAGGCGCAGTGATTGAAAAACGCCCGCTGGAGTTTCTCCGCTTCGTGATTCCAACCTATTACATCCTTGCTTTTGCAGAAGCCAGTTCCAACCTGGGACGCTTTGACGGCATCCGTTACGGGGTCCGCAGTCAGAAAGAGGCCAACCTGAAATCGTTGTATTCGGATTCCAGAAGCAAAGGTTTCGGCAGGGAAGTCCAGCGCCGGATCATGCTCGGCACCTTCGTCCTCAGCTCAGGGTATTACGACCAGTTTTATGGGCGTGCGACCCGGGTCCGGGCGGGGATGGAGCAGCAGATCGGAAAGCTGTTTGAGGAATTCGATTTCATCCTCGGCCCGGTTTCCCCGTTTCCTGCGTTTCCTCTGGGTGAAAAAAGTGAGGATCCCCTGGCGATGTACCTTGCGGACCTTTGCAGTGTTTTGCCGAATTTAACCCGCTGTCCTGCGATCTCGATTCCGGGGAAACCGACCAAGGCCGGATTGCCTGTGGGCATCCAGTTGATGGGACGCCGTTTTGAAGATCCCCGGCTGCTTGCTGCCGCAAGAGGAATGCAGCAGCATCTTCAGTATTACCAGTTGGCTCCAAACCTTTGACTTCATTCTTATGCTTGACCTGAAACTGATTCGCTCCCAAAGCGAAACCATTGCGGAAAACTGTAAAAACCGGAACCTGGATCTCGATATTCCCGAACTGCTTCGTCTTGATGAAGAAGTTCGGGCGATGAACACCCAACTCGATACCATTCGCCAGCAGCGTAACGAGATCAGTAAAACAATGAAGCAGCCGCTTTCCCAGGAGGAACGGCAGCCTTTGATCGAATCATCCAAATCACTTCGTGACGAAGAAAGCAAGCTCGAGGAAAGCTTCCGGGAATTGAAGGAAAAACGGGACGATCTCCACAGGATGATTCCGAATCTGACCCATCCTGATTCACCGATCGGCTTGACCGATGAAGACAACCTCCCTTTGCGGGAGGTGGGCAAGGTCCCTGAGTTTGATTTCGAACCCAAGGATCATGTGGATCTGATGGAATCCCTCGACCTGGTTGATTTTGAAGGCGGGGCCAAGGTGGCGGGACAGAAGTTTTATTACCTCAAAAACCAGGCGGTTTTCCTGGAACTGGCTCTCGCGAATTACGCATTGAACCTGCTCCGAGAGGAGGGCTTCACTCCGTTCATGACCCCGGATCTCGCCCGAAACCAGATTCTGGACGGCATCGGCTTCAACCCAAGGGGCGAGGAAACACAGATCTACTCCGTTGAGAACAGTGACCTTTCCCTGATCGCCACCGCGGAAATCACTCTTGGCGGGCTGCTGGCGAACCAGATCATCGACGCGGACCAACTCCCCCTGCTTTACGCAGGACTGTCCCATTGTTACCGAACCGAAGCAGGTGCTGCCGGACGTGAATCGAGGGGTTTGTACCGGGTCCATCAATTTTCCAAAATCGAAATGTTCGCCTTCACCCACCCTGATCGATCGGAAGAAATGCATGAGCGGATGCGTGAAATCGAGGAACGCATCTACCAGGATCTAGAAATTCCTTTCCGGGTGGTCGATATCTGCACCGGGGACCTGGGCTCGCCTGCCTATCGCAAATACGATCTCGAGGCATGGATGCCCGGCCGGGGGAAATGGGGGGAAATCACTTCAACTTCGAACTGTACCGATTATCAGTCCAGGAGGCTGAACATCCGGTTCAAGGACAAGCAGACCGGCAACAACCGATTCGTCCATATGCTCAACGGAACTGCGATTGCCGTCTCCCGGACTTTGATTGCCCTGATCGAAAACGGTCAGCGTGCTGACGGTTCCATAAAACTTCCGTCATGCCTTGGGATACCGGATATTCCTGCTCCCGGGGCTTAACACTTCATGTTTTCCATTACGCAGGGCTGAATGATTCACTTCATTGAGGAGATCAATATGCGTCTATGGATCCTTGTTATGGTTGTGTCGTTTACTCCCTGGCTGGTTCAGGCTGAACTTCCGCTGGGAGAGGTGCCTCCGCTGATCGAGCTTTCCGGAGACAAGGGGGGAAGGATCAATGGTGAAAGCTGGAGCAGCAGCGAACTCCAGGGGAAGGTTTTTGCCCTTTTCTATGCTGATCCCGATGAGGCGGACCTCAACAATGATGCCAGCGAAGCGATCAAAGCCGAGGATTTTGACAAGCAGAAATATGGTTCCGTCGCGGTGATCAACATGGCTGCCACCTGGATGCCCAATTTTGCGATCCAAATGAAATTGGAAAGCAAGCAAAAGGATTATCCGACCACAACCTACGTCAAAGATATGGAGAAGATCCTGGTCGAGCAATGGGGTCTTGCTGATGACAGCAACGATGTGCTGATTTTTGACCGTGAGGGGAAAGTGGTTTTCAGTGTCGACGGACAGTTGAATCGGTCACAGATTGAGGAGATGCTGCAGACGATCCGAAAAAATTTGTAGGAAATCTCAGGATTCGGCCGCCAGTTCTTTACGGGCGGCAACTGCGAGGGCGTCGGCACGTTCATTTTCAGGGTCTCCCGCATGGGCTTTGACCCAATGCCAGCTGACCTGGTGCAGTTGATCCAGTCGGAGCAGTTTTTCCCAGAGGTCGCGGTTGAGCACCGCTTTACCGCCACTGGTCCGCCAGTTTTTCAACTGCCAGTTTTGAAGCCACTTTTGCTCGAAGGCGTTGCGGAGATAGCTGGAATCGGTATACAGTTCAACCCGGCATGGCTGCTTCAGGGCGGAAAGGGCCTCCACCGCGGCAGTCAATTCCATGCGGTTGTTGGTCGTATCAGCTTCTGCTCCGGAAAGTTCCTTGCGTTGCTGGTGTTTTTGGGAAATCAGAACTGCACCCCAGCCTCCAGTCCCCGGGTTTGGGGAGCAGGCACCGTCGGTGTAGATGACAACATGCTGGAGCGATGAATCGGTCATGGTGAAACAAGCTAACACGAGTCTTCCTGAAAGTCATATTCCGGTTCAAAACGGATGCGGCGGGCTGAAAATTTTAATGTGACCTGAGGATATGGAAGGTTTTGTTCAGTACGGCAGTTGGATCCTGATCGATCCGGATGAGCGGCACATCGATTTGATCGAGGAAACCATCGATCTTGAAAATCTCTGCGACCTGCTCCGTTGTGATTCGACCGATCTGCTCAATCTTGGCGACAGCTATCTTGGTTTTGTCGATGGGGAAGGTGCCTGGCAGGAAAGACAGACGGAATGGGAATTTGATGGAAAATCATGTTGGGGCCCGATGTTGATTTTCATCATGGGAAACGATGATCTGGACATGCTTTCCTGCAGCGAAGAGGATCTTCAAGCGATTGAAAACCGAGTCCGGTTCCTGGAAGAAACCGAGTTTCAGGGGCCGATGAATTCACAACCCTTATCCATTCAGCACTCATGAGTACAAGTTTTCAAGCCCTGGTCGTCCGTCAGGCGGAAGAAAAGCAATATTCCCGGAAAATCGAAACACGCAGCACCGACGACCTTCCGGAAGGTGAGGTGCTGGTCCGGGTTCATTATTCGTCACTGAACTACAAGGACGGGCTTTCCTGCATCGGTGCCAAAGGTGTCACCCGCGAGTATCCCCATACTCCGGGAATCGATGCTGCAGGAATTGTCGAGTCGAGCAGTTCCGACGAATTCAAATCCGGGGATTCGGTGATCGTCACCAGTTACGATCTCGGAATGAACACTTCCGGGGGATTCGGACAGTTCATCCGGGTTCCTTCGGGTTGGGTGGTGCCTTTGCCCGAAGGGATGACGTTGAGAGAGAGCATGGTTTACGGAACCGCAGGATACACCGCAGGACTTTCCGTAAATGCACTCCTGCACCAGGGTTTGACTCCTGAGCAGGGACCGATTGTTGTCACCGGCGCCAGTGGAGGAGTCGGTAGTGTTTCAGTAGCCTTGTTGGCAGGGTTAGGGTTTCAGGTAAAGGCTTCCAGTGGAAAAACAGAAGCCGCCGGTTTTCTCAGGGAACTCGGTGCCACGGAAATCATCGGTCGTGAGGAGGTCAATGATGAATCGGGCAAACCGATGCTGAAACAGTTATGGGCGGGAGGAATCGATACTGTCGGAGCAAATGTCCTCTCGACCATGATCAAAGCCTGCCAGGCAGGAGGCGCGGTGGCTGTCACCGGAAATGTTGCTTCTCCTGATTTGCCCATCACCGTGTTTCCCTTTATCCTCAGGGGAGTGAACGTTCTCGGGATCGATTCCCAGAACACCCCCATGGCCCTGCGAAGGAAAGTCTGGAATCTGCTCGCAGGAGAGTGGAAACCCAAAAATCTGGAAAATCTTGCCAAAGAGTGCACACTAGACCAGCTTGATCCCGAAATCGAACGAATCCTCAGCGGCGCGCAGCAAGGCCGGGTTCTGGTGAATTTACAATAAATACTTATAGATCAAAAAGGAGACAGCCATGACTGACAGCATCAAATATTTTCTTCCTGAATCGGAAATGCCGAAAAGCTGGTACAACATCGCCGCCGATTTGCCCCAACCTCCTCCTCCTGTTCTCCATCCCGGAACCGGACAGCCGATTGGGCCTGATGACCTGGCCCCGCTGTTTCCGATGGATCTGATCCTCCAGGAAGTCAGCACCGAACGTGAAATCGAAATCCCTGAACCGGTTCGTGAAATCTACCGTCAGTGGAGGCCGAGTCCGTTGTACCGCGCCCGCAGGCTGGAAAAGGCATTGGATACCCCGGCCAAGATCTATTACAAGTACGAGGGAGTGAGCCCGACCGGAAGCCACAAACCGAACACCGCGGTGGCTCAGGCTTTTTACAACAAAGAGGCGGGAGTCAAACGCATCTCCACCGAAACCGGCGCGGGACAGTGGGGTTCTTCATTGGCCTTTGCAGGAACGATATTCGGGATAGAGATTGACGTCTTTATGGTCCGTGTGAGTTTCGACCAGAAACCCTACCGCAAGGCGATGATGGAGTCCTTCGGGGCAAGCTGTATTGCTTCGCCGTCCAACACAACTGAATCCGGAAAAGCAATCCTGGCGGAAAACCCGGACTCGACCGGCAGCCTCGGAATCGCGATTTCAGAAGCGGTTGAGGTCGCGGCTCAAAACGATGACGTGAAATACGCGCTGGGAAGCGTATTGAATCACGTGCTTACCCACCAGTCGATCATCGGTTTGGAAGCCATCAAGCAGATGGAAATGGCCGGAGACTACCCTGACGTGGTGGTCGGCTGCACCGGAGGCGGATCCAACTTCGCCGGGATCGTCTTTCCCTTCATCGGGGAAATGTTCCGGGGTGGAAGCAAAATCCGGGTGGTCGCGGTTGAACCTGCAGCCTGTCCTTCTTTGACCAGAGGAAAATATGCCTACGATTTTGGGGACACGGCGCATCTTACTCCATTGACCAAAATGCATACCCTGGGTTCAACTTTTGTTCCTCCAGGATTCCACGCCGGAGGACTGCGTTATCACGGCATGGCACCGATGATCAGCCACCTGCGGGAATTGGATGTTCTGGAAGCCACCGCGTATCACCAGAATGCCTGCTTTGAGTCCGGGGTGATGTTTGGACGCACCGAAGGGATCCTTCCTGCCCCCGAAGCGAACCATGCGGTCAAGGGAGCGATCGAAGAGGCTTTACGCTGTAAACGTGAGGGTAAAAGCGAAACCATCCTCTTCAATCTCTGCGGACATGGTCATTTCGACATGCAGGCCTACACCGATTACTTCGCGGGTAATCTGGAGGACCGGAACTACGACGAACAGGAACTGGCGATGGCCCTCGCGGGCCTGCCTTCCGTGGCAGCATGACGTATGACGAAGGCTGAATTCATCTTGAATTTCTGAATAAGATGAGTAATGATTCCGCACCGTTAACGGATATTACCAGGAAGCTCCGGGTTGAACAGACCGTCCGAGACTTCCTGGAAATCCTTGATCAAAACGAACTCGATTTGGAAGAAGGACTCGTTGCCTGGAACATGCTGGGATTCACGATTTTTCAAGACTTGCATCCTGACGAAAGTCATGATCAAACCCACCAGCGTATGATCGAATTTTCAAGGCAGCTATTCGAATCACGCGCAAGATCCTGACCCGTTGATGATGCTTCAAAAGTTATACTCCCGGTTCCTCCTTCTTTTTGTTTTCTTCACGCTCGGTGCAACCCTGGTCCAGGCTGCTGAACCGTCCTTTCTGCGCGAAAGCATCCGAGCCCGCGGAATGGGCCATGCTTTTACCGCAGTCGCCAATGATGAAATGGTGCTGTATTACAACCCTGCAGCCCTAAGGTCGGTTCAATATAATCCTTTTGAAATTTTTAATTTCAATGCAACCACCAATGTTAAAGCTACAGGCCCACTCCATGGCAGTATCAGTTCAGACGACTTGAATACCGAAGAAGGCGGAGTTGGCGCGATTGCCGGGAAACAAATTTACACTGAGTTGAATCAGGGTTTTCTGAGTTATTCCAACTCCAGATTCGGATGGTCATTGTTTGCCAGTCAAATGATCAATTTGGGTGTCCACAATCCTGTTTTCCCATATTTCAAGGGAAAACTTTATGGTCAAGTCGGTGCACTTACCGGCATGGCCTTCAGTTTTCTAGATTATCAACTTGACGTGGGCATTGGTGGAAAAATAGTTCAAAGAGCTGGGTTTGATGGTGAAATCCATATTACCGATAAAGCAATCATTGAGGCATCCAACGGGAACAGCGACAAGGCGCTTGAAGAAGCCAATAATCTTGGTGGGACTAAGGTTGCCTTCGCTCCTGATTTTGGAATGATTTATCACATGGACGGTATTCACAACCTCTCCCCTAAGATTGCGGTCAGCGTTCAGAACATTGGTGATTTGGATTTCGAAAAGGTAGGCAAAATCCCGATGACGGTGAATACAGGTATTGCAACCGAGTCCGAACTCCAGGGTTTTGACATCATCTTGGCTGCCGATTACCACGATCTGCTCGACGGACACAAGCTTGCGTCGGAGGGGAACACCTTCACGGAAAGAAATTTAAAACTGGGTCTGGAAGTAGGATGGAACCGGATTTTTAACGGTCACCATGTGTTTGCATTTCGGCTTGGCAGAAATGGTCCATATAATTCTCAAGGGATGACACTAAATGTTTTTGGAGTCAAAATGGACTTTGCCAAATACTCCCAGGAGGTGGGAGGCTATGCCGGTGAACAGGAAGACAAACGTTGGAGCTTCCAGTTGGGGCTGGTTTTCTAGTGAACAGAATTAGAAAGATGAGAAATTTCTTCATTCTTCCAATCTTCACCCTGTTGTTAGTCCTGTTCATCACAGGATGTACGACCCAGGGGCGGTTGACCTACCTTGTTTTTGAGGAGAGTGAGAACTATATCGAGTTGAAGACCTCGATGGAGGAACTGAAGATTGAGGGCTACGAGGGATCCAATCAGCAGCAGTTCAGCGCACTCAAGGAAGCCCGTTACATCTCCAAACACATGGATGAACGCCCTGGAGACTCGGTGAGGCGCGATTTGGCAGTGTCTGCCCTGGTCTTTCTCGCTTTTGCCAGTGATGATGGCGATGTCAATGACCGATCCCTGAGCCGGCTCGAGACCCTGCTTGAGGATGAAGAAGACTGGCCGTTGTATCTTCAAATGACCACCGTGGACAGTCTTGCGGATCTGGTCATCGGGCATAATGGATTTAAGGAAAAACACGATGGGCAGTGGATGAATTTCGGGATCCGCAGCAGTGATCGTGAAGATGCCCTGGAATTCCTGATGGATTCCTTTGAAGATCAGAATCCGGAACTTCGCTATCACACCATCAGTGCTCTGGGCAGGATTCTTAGAGCAGAACCTTCCCTGGAAACCTGTCCTTACAACATCTGTGACGAGGATGTTCGGAAGAATCTGGAGGAATGGGAACAGGGACGTGAGGTCAAGCAGGTTCTCCCCGCGAATGCCGACCCCAATGCAGTAGAATCCGGAGCCTATGGTCCCGAATCGAAAATGGTGCCGATCGATGAAAGGCAGGAGTGGCAGGAAGAATTCGATGACCTGAAACAGATTGCCTGGAAAGCCTTAGAAGACTTGCTGGAGGATTCTGAGGTTTCCCTGCTCAATCAGAGCCGGATCGTACGCTGGGCGGCAGAAGTTCAGAATTTTTCAATGCTTCCTGAAATGGAAGAAAGCTTCCAGGAATCCATGGTCCGTTGGGCAGAGAATGAAGATATTCCTTCCAGCATCAGGCAACTGCTTAAGGCATCCCAGGAGAGGGTAACGCTTTATGGAGTTCCTGCAGCGAAAGACCCTGTTCCTTCAAAATCGGCCTATGATAGAGCTTGGTTGCGTGAACCAGAATTCCTTCAAACTCATTTAGATGCCTTTCTCTTTCAGCAGATTGGAAGGCAAAAATCTGGTTTGTTGGTTGGGAAGCCAAGGCCTGAAGAATTTCTAACTTCAGAATTTGAGAAAACTCCAGAAGGTCAGGTAAAACGAGAAATCATTCTTGACCATTTATCCAATGCCCTAGCAATGGGATTGGTTTTGGAAAAAGCTGATGCGATGGAAAAACTTGGAACCATAATGGAGTCAGCTGAAACCATAGCTCAATTAGCAGCACTTGTCAGACTCATGGAGACGATCTATCCTTCCATTCGTCTACGCAACTGGAGTCCCCAACCTTTATTAGAGTCACTGGTG
>ENA-OSEY01001372-OSEY01001372.1-marine-metagenome-genome-assembly--contig:-NODE-1372-length-16881-cov-5.134492_pt1 | contig 16881 bp, 20 predicted proteins | sample MGYA00248465_ERZ534230 | MGnify/ENA primary metagenome ERZ534230 (study PRJEB26409, sample SAMN06344110) | marine metagenome | isolation source: Sea water from surface | place: Atlantic Ocean:Southern...
GCATCCTTAGCATTTTTTGCGATTATTCCTGCTTGATCAAGGCTGGACGCAAAAGCAATCATTCCCCATCTGGAAACCCTTCCATAAGTAGGCTTTATACCCGTAACTCCGCAGAAAGAAGCTGGCTGTCTTATAGAGCCTCCTGTATCAGTTGCAGTTGCAAATGAGCAAAGATTAGCTCTAACAGCTGCCGCTGATCCTCCAGAAGAACCCCCTGGGGAAAGTTTTTCATTGATAGGGTTTAAAACTTTTCCGTAAAAGCTTGTTTCGTTAGAAGATCCCATAGCAAATTCATCCATGTTTGTTTTTCCTAAGGTTATAGTTCCAGCATTATCTAATTTAGAGAAAACCTCTGAAGAATAAGGAGAAATGAAGTTAGATAACATTTTAGAACCACAAGTTGTTTTTTTATCTTTAATGCAAAAAATATCTTTGTGAGCAATTGGAATACCCTCCAGAGGCCTAACTTTATTTTTTGCAATATTTTCATCTGCTAAAAGGGCTTTTTCTTTTGATTCTTCTTCAAAGACTGAAATGAAACAATTTAGAGATTTTTTTTTCTTAATTTCATTTAAATATGCTTCTGTAATTTCTTTAGATGAGAAAGATTTATCAGCAAGCCCAAGTATTTGATCTGTCAAAGAAAGATTTATTAATTCACTCATAATTATTCAATTACTTTGGGGGTAAGATAAAAACCAGAGTCTTTTTCCTTGGACAGTTCTTGAAGTTTTTCTCTTTCAACGTCTTTTTTTTCGATGTCTTCTCTCAAAGTTTGTGTATTTTCTATGGGATGAGTTAATGGATTTATTTTTTTAGTATCTAACTCATCCATTTTGTTGACCATTGTCAAAATTGATTCTAGGTCTTTTATCAAAGAGTTAGATGTCTCTTCGTCTATTTTAATCTTACTCAATAAAGAGATGTTTTTAAGGTCTTGTTCTGTAATTTTCATTATAATGATTCAAAGAGAGGAAGATTTTATATCAACTTAAAATCAACTACTATTCGAAATATATTAATTATGCACTAAATATGGTTTTCAAAGCTTTAAAAGGAATTTATTCAACTGATCTATCCATAGACCTAGGGACTGCTAACACATTAATCTTTGCAAAAGGAAAAGGAATAGTGCTGAATGAACCCTCTGTTGTAGCCATAAAAAAATCGGAAGGTCATAGATCTGTTGTGGCAGTCGGTTCTGAAGCAAAAAGAATGCTTGGAAGGGTACCTGGAAATATAGAAGCTATAAGACCTTTAAAAGATGGGGTCATTGCAGATTTTCAGGTTACTGAAAAAATGCTTCAACATTTTATTCAAGTTGTTCATGGAGAGAATTTTTTTAAACCTAGTCCACGAATCTTAATCTGTGTTCCTTGTCAATCTACTCAAGTTGAAAGAAGGGCAATCAGGGAATCTGCTCTTCAGGCTGGAGCTAGAGAGGTTAGGTTAATCGAAGAGCCCATGGCTGCAGCTATTGGCGCAGGTCTTCCTGTAGAGGAAGCATCAGGATCTATGGTCGTTGACATTGGAGGCGGTACGACTGAAATTGCAATTTTAGCTTTGAACGGGGTCGTTTTTTCAAGTTCATTAAAAACCGGAGGAGATAGATTCAATGAGGCCATTGTTTCTTATATTAGAAGAAAATACGGAGTTTTAGTTGGGGAATCAACTGCTGAGAGAATTAAGGAAACGGTTGGCTGCGCCACTCCTGAAAGCGAAGATAAATCTATGGAGATTAGGGGAAGAAACCTTGCTGAAGGTGTTCCAAATACAATCAATTTCTCAAGTTTAGAAGCTTATGAGGCAATTTCAGGGCCACTATCATCAATACTTCAATCAATAAGAAACGCACTTGAACAATCTCCACCAGAGCTAAGTGCTGATATTTCTGAAAGGGGAATTGTTTTAACTGGTGGAGGAGCCTTGCTTACAGACTTAGACATAATGATTTCCGAACAAACCGGTATACCTGTAATAGTTGCAGATGATCCTTTAACTTGTGTTGTAAAAGGCGGAGGAATTGCTTTGGATATTTTAGATAAATTTGACGTAGATCTTTTATCTACCGAATAATTTATGTTCGGGGGTGAACACAAACAAACCGATATAGCACAGTCTGCAATATTTACCACTGGGTCGATGAGGGCAAGTCGTTTGTACCCGACAATTTTCTTAACTCTTTTGATACTTTATGGAGATTATTTATTCGATATGAGTAGCAAAATAAGAGTTTTCTCATCGTATATTTTTTCTCCTTTTTTTGAAATTGAGTATGTTGCAACAGACGCCATTAATTCTATTGAGTCCTATTTTTCATCTCAAAAAAGACTTTCTGAAGAGATTTTTACTTTGGAAGAAAAAATAAGACAACTAGAAAATAAAAATCTCTATCTTAAAAATACAAAAAATTCTTTAAACGAATTGGAGGAAATTTTTAATTTAAGTAAAAGTTTTCAGAATAAAGAAATATTTTTAGGAAAAGTAAGCGATATAAAGAAATTTCCGAGAGAGATAATCTCAGTAGATATGAGAACAAACAATATTTCTAAAGACATGGTTGCATTTAACAAGTTTGGCCTGGTAGGTACGATTGACGAATTGCAAAAAAATTTAGTAAAAATCAAACCTTTGCATGATACTTCTTCTAAAATTCCCGCTAAAAATCTTAGAACCCTAGAAAATATAATTATTCAGGGATCAGGAGAGCCAAAATTGTTTTATGTTGAGGAATTTAAGAAAAATAGTGACATTGCTATAGGCGACGAAATCGTTACATCTGGTTTAGGTAAAAGATTTCCAAAAGACTTTCTTCTCGGGAAAGTTATAAAAATAGATCAGAATCAGGGATCAAATTTTTTAACTGTGATGGTTGAAAATTCGTTTGATTTTTCTTTTGGCTCAACAATACTCTTTACTAAGCCATGAATAATCTAGATTACAAAAAACCCTCAATATTTAATTTTTATTTCTTTGTAGGATTGTCCCTGTTGATATCTGCTTGGATCGAAATTCTTTTGAATGACTATTTATTGTCAAGACTCTCATTGCCCTTAACCTTAATGACTTTGATTTATTGGAATGTGGCTACACCAAGAAATATAGGATTTTTATGGACTATGTTTTCAGGTTTCGTTCTAGACATTTTTCTTGGATATCTTTTAGGAACTCATGTATTAATTTTTTTATTGACCTCTTACTTTTCGCAAAGATATTTTCACAGATTTAGGGCATTATTTCGTTTACAGCAATCATTAATAGTCGCAATGATTGTTTTCATTTACCAAACAATTTTTATTTCAATATCTAGCTTTTTTTCTTTATCGATCATTCTTGAGTTGTTTGTATTAACAATCATTTCAAGTTTATTTTGGCCAATAATTTATGGAATATTGAGGTATTTAAGAATAAAGCTAACTTATGGCCAGTGAGTTAAAAAACTTCTCCTAAATATACTTTCTTTACTAAATCATTTTTCAATATTTCATTTGGAGTACCCTTAGCCATAAGCTCACCAGAATTAATAAAATAAATAAAATCACAAATCTCAAGTGTAGCTTTAACATTATGATCGCTAATGAGTACACCAATTTTTTTATCATTTAGACTCTTTATCAAATCTTTGATTTCACTTATTACAAGCGGATCTATTCCTGCAAAAGGCTCATCAAGTAAAATTAATTTTGGATTTAATGCCATGGCCCTAGCTATTTCTACTCTTCTTCTTTGCCCTCCGGAAAGGGAATTACATTTTTGATGGCTTATTTCAAACAAACTAAAATCATCTATGATCTCATTCATTTTTTTATCTTTTTCTTTGGCATCATATTTTTTAGCCTCTAATGCTGCTTTTATATTATCTTCTACTGTTAATTCTCTAAAGACAGAAGGCTCTTGAGGAAGGTAAATTATTCCTAAATCAGACCTATTTTCAAAACTCAATTGATTTATCTTTTTTGAATTAAAAAAAATTTCTCCACTAGAAGCCCTTGTCAATCCTGATAAAATTGAAAATAAAGAGGTTTTTCCTGCACCATTAGGACCCAATAAACCATATATTTTTTCTGAAGATATAGAAATTTCTATATTCTCCAGAATTTTCTTATTATTAGCTATCTTGCTTATTTTCTTTCCCTCTAAAATCATATCAATTTAAAGAATTTAAATTTATTTTTTCTGGCAATACCAATTCTCCGTTTGACCTTAGCTCTATAGAAGAAGTTGTAGTTATCATGCCATTATTATCTTTTAGATAAATTGGATCTCCTTTAAGTATCATTTTGTCATTATCAAGATTAATTTCATTAAAAGAAATTTCATACGAATCAATAAAAAGAACTAAATTTTCAGAAAATAAACTTCTATTATTTAAATCGATACTTATCCCTAATGCGTTACCCTCTAGATTTTTTTTACTAACTTTGCCTGAAATTATTGTATTTTCTTCCAGGTGAATAGTATTTTTCCCATAAGAAATTTTTCCTTTACTTGAAGTTAAGTTGATTAAGGTTTTTTTTCCTGAAAGCAAAATTTCTGGTTCAAAGACATAGAGATTTTTTTCCTCCTTCAAAGAGTTAACCATAGAAGATTTAACCTTTAGTAGAAAATCACTTTCTTTAAAGTTAAGATTTATAAAAATATTTTTTGCCTCAAAAATTACCTCATCTCCAATTTCTTTATTTTGGCTTGATGATGTATTCAAAAAAAAAGATGACAAAAAAAGAAGCGAGCCGATTAGGAAAAACAAAGCTAGCAGATATACAAAGATAGTTTTTTGCATTAAATAATTTTTGCTGAAAGAATTTCATGCATTCTTATTAAGCCTGTTATTCTTTTTTTTGAATTTTTTACGATTAAAGAATATATTTTTTTTTCTTCCATCACGCGAGATACATCTAAAACCAAATCATTTTCGTCCACAGATTTGAATCTTTTTGTCATTACTTTTTTTATAGGAGTTGAGACCAAATTGATATCCTTATTTATCAGTCTTCTTAAATCACCATCTGTAAAAATTCCTGATACTCGATTTCCATGCCTGATTAGGCCTAAGCCAAAGCCTTTTATTGATATCTTTTCCATGGCTTTAATTATTGAAATATTTCCATCTATAAATGGCAGGTCTTTTTCTTCAACCATTATTTCTTTGACTCTAATAAAACTTTTACCTAGATTCCCTCCAGGATGATTAATTCCAAAATCATTTTTTTTGAAACCATCATATTTAGAAAGAGAGATAGAAATTGCATCTCCTAGCATCATCATAGCTGTGGTACTAGAAGTAGGTACCAAATTCATTTCGTCTGCTTCTTTCTCTAGGTTCAAGGATAAGTGCACCAAGGAAGTTTTAGCAATAGTAGAGTTTTTATTTCCTGTTATTGAGCAAATTTTTATTTTTTTTGTCTCTAAAATCGGAAATAAGTCTATTATTTCTTCTGTTTCTCCAGAAAAAGATAGAATTACAACAACATCTTTATTCGTTATTGCACCAAGATCTCCATGGCTAGCTTCGGCAGCACTGATATAAAAGGATGGTCTACCTAAGCTTGACAATGTTGCAGATATTTTTTCGGAAACCTTTCCAGATTTACCTATTCCGAGAAATATTAAATTACCCTTTGTATTTGCTAACAGATTACAAAGTTTATTAAACTCATTTTCACTTATTTTATCTGATACTTCAGTTAAAGCTTTAATTTCATTCAATAAAACCTTTTTACCAATTTTAAAAAAATTATTTTTTTTTGGTTTTTTCATCTGAGATTAAATATCTTGTAGTAGACTTAGCTTTTTACATCAAGATTATAAATGAAAAAGCACTTTTTCTTATTTTTTATCTCTCTTTTTTCGTCTTTTGGCTATTTAGATACAGAAGTTGAAAGCTATGTAGATACTCAACACAAGGAAATTTTTGGCTTTTTAAATAACAATCAGGAATTGCTTGAAAAAGATAAAGATAGTTTTCTTGAAGAATTTGAAATCAAATTATCAAAGTTGATACCTCCTAGTGAAATTTCAAAAAGAGTAATGGGAAAAAAATTCTTTAACAGAGCTTCGAAAAAACAGATACAAAATTTTAATGAGAAATTTAAAAAAACTCTTCTAGATTCTTACTCGGGAGCGCTACAAAATATTGAGGGATCGAACATTGTCATAGATTCTCATTTTCATCCAAATGAACGAATGGATCTAGCTGTAGTCCAACTTAATACTGAATTTTCTGGAAGGAAATTTAAGTTAATTTATAAAATGAAAATGATTCAAATAGAAGGCTCAAAAAATTGGAGAGTTGTGGGAATTGTTTTAGATGGAATCGATCTGATTTCTATCTATCGAAGGCAGTTTGCTTCTTTAGCTAAAGAGTTCAACGAAGACATAGATCAAGTAATCAATTCTTGGAGCATTGACGAAGACTCTATAAATTTTGAAAATTAATGGACAAACTTATTATCGAGGGGGGACATTCGCTTAATGGATACTTAAGCTCCTCTGGAGCAAAAAATTCTGCTTTACCAATTCTTGCATCATCTCTTCTTCTTGAAGGAAAACTTACTTTGAGTAATATTCCTCATCTAAAAGACGTGACAACAATGATTGAAGTATTGGGTTCTATGGGGGCAAATATCACCCTTGACGATGACATGAATCTTGAAATTAATACCTCTGATCTGAAAAACCAAGTTGCTAGATATGAATTAGTTAAAACAATGAGGGCTTCTGTTTTGGTCTTGGGCCCACTTTTAGCAAAATTTGGAAAAGCAGAAGTAGCGCTTCCTGGAGGATGTGCAATTGGAAGTAGGCCAGTAAATCTTCACCTTGATTGTATGAAAAAGTTGGGCGCTGAAGTTTTCACTGAAGGCGGCTATATAAAAGCAAAAGCTAAAAAAGGCTTAAAAGGAGCTGAAATCCTTTTTGATACAATTAGTGTTACTGGAACAGAGAATGCCATAATGGCGGCAGTTCTCGCTGAGGGAAAGACAATTATTAAAAATGCAGCAAGAGAGCCTGAGGTAGGAGATTTAATTGACTGCCTATCTAGAATGGGAGCAAAAATTCAAGGCAAAGGAACAAAGGAAATTAGTATTTTTGGCGTAAAAGAATTGAAACCAACCTCTTATAATGTGATGCCAGATAGGATAGAAACAGCAACCTATTTAACTGCTGTGACAATGACTGGTGGAGAGATTTCAATTAAAAACACCATGCCAAAAACTCTTGATAGTGTTCTGAAAAAATTATCTGAAGCAGGAGCCAAAATTAAAATTGAAGATGATTTAATAAATTTAAAAATGGACAGAGATATAAATCCGGTCGATATTTCAACTGCTCCTTATCCTTTGTTCCCAACTGATATGCAGGCACAATTTATATCTTTGAACACAATCGCAAAAGGACAATCAACTGTTATAGAAACTATTTTTGAAAATAGATTCATGCATGTTCAAGAGCTTGTAAGGATGGGAGGAGATATTTCTCTTGCAGGAAATACAGCAACAATTAAAGGAAAAAAAGATTGCCTTCACTCAGCACCGGTAATGGCGACTGATTTAAGAGCTTCAGCGAGTTTAGTCTTGGCAGGTTTAGTTGCTAGAGGAGAAACAAAAATCGACCGTATCTATCACATCGATAGAGGTTATGAAAGGATTGAAGAAAAATTGAATTCTATTGGAGCTAATATAGAGAGGGTTAACGCATAATGTTAATAGTTTTACCTAAAGGAAGATTGCTTAAAAAAATTAAAACTCTATTGGATGAAGTAGGCATTTCCTTTGATGATTCCTCAAGGAAATTGGTAATGGATACTTCTAGAAAGGATATCAAAGTAGCTATTTTGAGATCTTGGGATATTCCAAAATTTGTCAATAAGGGTATTGCAGATATAGGCTTTGTTGGTAAAGATGTCTTAAATGAAATTACTGAAGAAGAAAATTTTTACGAAATATTAGACATGGGATTTGGTAAGTGCAGACTTTCATTGGCTTCTTTTAAAAAAAAATCTAGTTCGAACAAGCCAATTGTTGCCACTAAATATCCAGTATCTGCAAAGGCATTTTTCGCTTCGAAGTTTCAAAATGTTGAAATCATAAATCTTAAAGGAGCCATTGAAATTGCTCCTATACTAGGGCTTTCTGATTACATAGTTGATCTTGTTCAAACAGGCAATACTCTTAGGGAAAATGGATTATCTGAAATAGAAGTAATTCAAAATATTTCAACCAGATTAATAATTAACAAGTCATCTTTTAAAACAAAAAGTTTAAAAATAGAAAAATTGATCTCATCCATAAAATATCATCTAAATGGAAAAAATAAATCTTAAAAAAATATCTTTTATCAGCGCAAAAAAAATCTTCCTTAAAGGGAATAATTCAAATCAAAGCCCACTCATAAAAAAAACTGTTCAGAAGATAATTTCTGATGTTAAAAAAAACGGTAATAAAGCTTTAATTGGACAATCAAATAAAATTGATAAAACTAATTTTAAATCAATCTCTGATGCTACATATACTCAATCTGATTTTAAGAAGCATTTTGAGACGCTAGATAAGAGAACAAAAAAAAGCTTAGAGTACATAAAGAAGAGAATTATAAATTTTCATAAGGCTATCAAAATAAATGACTTAAAATTTAGCGACGACATATTCAATTTTCTTGGCCAAATACACAAACCAATTGAAAAAATAGGTTTATATGCTCCCGGCGGTAAAGCCGTTTATCCTTCATCTATTTTAATGACTGCTTTAGTGGCAAGGGTTGCAGGTTGTAATGAAGTAAGTCTTTTTTTTCCAAGTTCATCAGAAGAGGCAAAAAAATTGATGTTAGCCACTGCCCATGTTTCCGAAATAAACCATGCTTATAATTTTGGCGGTGCTCAAGCTATAGCCGCAATGGCATATGGCACTGAAACAATCACAAAATCTGATAAAATTTTTGGACCAGGCAATGTTTTTGTTTCAGAAGCTAAGAGACAAGTTTTCGGAGACGTCGGAATAGATTCTTTTGCCGGACCATCAGAAGTCCTAATCATTTCAGACAAACAGCAGAATTTTGCAGGGTTGGTATCAGATCTTATCGCTCAAGCAGAACATGGAGAGGACTCTAAATGTATTTTTATTCAAATCGGAAAAATAAATATTCAGAATTTATTCAAAGAATTAAATGAACAAATAAAGTTGTCTCCAAGGAAAAAAATTATAAAAAAAGCTTTAGAAAAAAATGCAATGTTTATTCAAGTTAAGAACTTAGAAGAGGCGATTGAAATAAATAATCTTGTTGTTCCAGAACATTTGCAAATAATTTGTAAGAACTTTAAAAATAATTTATTAAAAAAAATTTCAGCAGGTGCAATTTTCATTGGAGAAAAAAATACTGCTGTTTTAGGAGATTATGCCGCAGGCCCGAGTCACGTCATTCCAACAAATACTGCTGCTAGATTCAGTTCTCCTGTTAGTATCGAAGACTTTCTTGTAAGAACTTCTGTTTCAGCAATTAAATCTATAAAGGACAAAAAAAAATATAACGAAATACTAGATAATTCAATATTCTTAGCAGAACTTGAAGGTTTGTATGGACATGCAAATGCTTTAAAGTTGAGAAGAAAATAGAAACTACTTATCTAAAATTGAGTTGTATACTTCAATGACAGTGTCTATAGGTATTGCGAAATTTAAACCTTGATTTCCTCCAGAAGTTGAACTTATTACATTCACAATTCCTAGTAACCTTCCTTTATCGTCAATTAAGGCACCTCCTGAATTTCCAGGATTTATAGAAGCGTCAGTTTGTATAAAATTTCCCTTCTTATCATTAAATGTTCTATTGATTGCACTTACAATTCCCTTGCTAAATGACTGGCCAAGCCCCTGAGGATTTCCAATTGCAATCACAGGTTCACCTACTTTGATTCCATCAATATTTTTTCTGATATTAAAAGGCTTTAAATCAATTTCATCGATAATTACCAAGACCGCGATATCTGCTTCTATATCAAATCCAACGATCCGCGCTTGAACAGTCTTTCCAATATGATTTTCAACTATCAATTGTTGATTCTGATTAAATGCGTCCTTTATGACATGAAAGTTGGTAACAATAATATCTTTGTCAATTACTACTCCTGATCCATTTGGGAAAAAACCTGTTTTAATAACTCTTCTGTTAAATTTAAAACCAAATTCATTAGATTGCTCTTGCCATCCTCTCCATTTTTTTATCGTCCAGATATTCACAACTGATGGGGAAGTTCTTTCAAGTACGTTTGAAATATTATGATAAAAAGGGATGTATAGATTTGTTTTTCCATAAAAACTAGAAAAAAATAATCCTGAAAGAGAGCCTAAAACTACCCACAAAGATATGACAAAATAGCTTTTTTTAAACATTGATAATGGTAATTATAACCTCTCTGAGTTATCATTCTCGCCTTTCACACACTTATGATGAAGACAAAGAGTTTTAAAAGCGAAGATTTTGAAAAAAATTGGCATCTTGTTGATGCTAAAAATGAAGTTTTAGGTAGACTTGCAGTCAAAATTGCCAATATTCTTTCAGGAAAAAATAATTCTCGCTATTCTCCAAATGCAGATTTAGGAGATTTTGTTGTAGTTGTGAATGCAGAAAAAGTTAAAGTAACCGGTAATAAATCTAACCAAAAAAATTACTATCATCACACAGGCTATCCAGGGGGTCTCAAAGCAAAAACTTTTGAAAAAATGCAAGACGATACACCTGAAAAAATCATTGAAAAAGCGGTTAAAGGAATGCTCCCGAAAAATAAACTCTCAAATAAAATAATCAAGAAACTGAAAGTATATGCAGGTTCAGCACATCCCCATGTAGGTCAGCAACCGAAAGAACTTAATTTTTAAATCTCTATTATGTCAGAAACAATATACGCAACAGGCAGAAGAAAAAGTGCAACAGCCCGAGTTTATCTTTATGAGGGTAAAGGGAATATATTAATAAATGATCTACCTTTAGAAGAATACTTTGGCAGGGAAGTAGCTAAAATACTGGTCAAACAGCCTTTAGTACTTTTAAATTGTATTGATAAATTTGATTTCAAAATTAAAGTTTCTGGTGGAGGATCTTTTGGACAAGCAGGCGCTATTAGGCATGGTATATCCAGAGCGCTTGAGAAAAAAGATAATGAATTTCGAGGAGCTTTAAAGTCAGCGGGCTATTTAACAAGAGACTCAAGAAAAGTGGAAAGAAAAAAAGTTGGATTAAGAAAAGCAAGAAAAGCACCTCAATTCAGCAAAAGATAGAATATGCAACCCAAAACTCCTCCTAATCCTGGTAGAAGGAAATTCTTAACCTATACAACATCTTTCTTGGGAATAATTGGAACTTTCTTTGCTGCTATACCCTTTATTAGTGCTTTTAAACCAAGCGCAAAAGCCGAGGCAGCCGGAGCTCCAGTTAAGGTAGATGTATCAAAGTTACTTCCAGGAGAAATGATGACTGTTGAATGGAGGGGCAGACCAGTTTTTGTAGTCAATATTCCTGAAGAAAACACTAGTTTCATAACAAACAATTTAGATAGATTAGCTGATCCAAATATGGATGATCCTTCTCAGCCTGAATATGCTAAGAATGAAATTAGGTCTAGAAAAAAGGGTATTGCAGTTTTGACAGGAGTTTGTACGCATCTAGGATGCGCTCCAAAATACTATCCAGAAGCTAAACCTGAGGACTTTGATTCAAATTGGCAAGGCGGATTTTTCTGTCCTTGTCATGGTTCAAAGTTTGACCTAGTTGGAAGAGTTTATGCAAACGTACCCGCTCCCACGAATTTAGTTGTGCCACCACATTTTTTTGAAAAAGATAGCTTATTAGTTATCGGTTCAGACGGAGTCAGTTGATGAGTGAAAATACTATAGGAAAAAAAAGTATTGATTGGGTAGATAGAAGATTCCCAATCGTGGATCTTTTTGAAAGACATCTTTCAAAATACTATTCTCCTTCAAATATCAATATTTGGTATTTATTTGGATTTCTTTTGCTAATTGTTCTAGTGATGCAAATCCTCACAGGTTTGTGGCTGATGATGAATTACACAAATACAGCTGAGGGTGCTTTTTCCTCAATTGAATATATCATGCGAGATGTAGATTATGGGTGGCTAATTAGATACATGCATGCGGGAGGAGCTTCGGCATTTTTTGCTCTAATTTATCTTCACATGTTTCGAGGAATGATGTATGGATCATACCAAAAACCTAGAGAATTAATTTGGGTTGGTGGATGGTTTGTATATGTTCTTTTATGTGCTGAGGGTTTTACAGGATATGTCTTGCCTTGGGGGCAAATGTCATTTTGGGCTGCTCAAGTAATAATTTCTTTGGTTGGATCAATACCATATTTTGGTGAGGATCTTGCTATTTGGATAAGAGGAGATTACATAGTATCAGGAATTACTCTATCTAGACTTTTTGCCTTTCATGTCGTTTTGTTACCCATCTTGATAATCGCTGTAGTCTTCTTTCACATTTTAGCCCTTCACGAAATAGGTTCTAATAATCCAGATGGAATCGATGTTAAGAAACATACCGATCAAGACGGAGTTCCACTAGATGCTAAACCTTTTTTTCCTTATGACATCACTCACGACTTCTATGCATTAGGAGTATTTTTATTGATTTTTTGCACTGTTATATTTTTCTTTCCAGAAGGGGGAGGCTACATAATTGAGTACGTAAACTATGAGCCGGCAAATCCACTTTCTACTCCTGCCCACATTGTACCTTCTTGGTATTACACTCCTTTTTATGCAATGTTAAGAGCAATAGATTTTCCTTTGTTTGGATTGACTGCAAAATTCTTAGGTTTTGTTGTTATGGCAGCAGGAATTGCAATTTTTGCAGCATTACCTTGGCTAGACAGGAGTCCTGTTAAGTCAATTAAATACAAAGGGATTTATAGTAAGTTTTTTTTAACAAGCTTTGTAATTAGCTTTTTTGTATTAGCTTACCTTGGATCCGTTCCCCCGACAGAAACTAAAAATTTGCTAGCTAAAGTTTTTACTTTCTTATATTTTTCATATTTTCTATTGATGCCAATCTATACAAGATTTGAGAAATGTAAGCCAGTTCCTGAGCGTGTTGGAGAAACAGCTTGAAAATTGTTTTTTACGCTCTAATAATATTTTTGCCTTCGTTCCTATTTACAGCAGGAGAATATAGATGTGGATCTATAGAATGCGATTCATTTGAATCAAATGTTTCAGATAAAGCATCTTTACAAAGAGGTCTATCAACCTATATGAATTATTGTTACGGATGTCATTCTCTCAAATATTCAAGATATAAACGAGTAGCTGAGGATTTAGAGATACCTTTAGAGCTGTATGAAAATAATCTAATATATGATGGATCAAAAATAGGCGAGCTTATGGAAATAAGTTTGACAAAAAATGATGCAATTGAGTGGTTAGGTGCTTATCCACCAGATTTAACTTTAGAAGCAAGACTCAGAAGGCCAGATTGGATATATACTTATTTAAGAAATTATTATCCGGATGCTTCAAGGCCTTATGGAGTTAACAACAGAGTTTATCAGAATGTAAATATGCCACATGTTTTGGAAGACATTCAAAATAACCTTAGCCAAGTTGAATATGATCAAGTCATTTTTGATCTAACAAATTTCATGACCTACGTTGCTGACCCTTCTGCAGAACAAAGAAAGAGAATAGGAACTTATGTTCTTCTTTTTTTAATCATATTCACCGCCTTTGCCTACTTAACTTATAGAGAATTTAAAAAAGATTTAAAATAGCAAAATGAGTCTTCTTAGCAACAGATCAGCGATGGTGTTATTCCATGATGATATCGGTCATCGTTCTCAAAAAGTAAGAATTGTAATTGCTGAAAAAGGCATTACATGTAATTTAGAAGTTTTAAAAAAAGACGATCTTCCAAAAGAAATTTTAGAGATAAATCCTGACGGACATCTACCTTTATTAGTAGATAGAGAGTTATCTTTATATCACTCAGGATTAATAGTTGAATATTTGGACGAGCGTTTTCCTCATCCTCCATTATTGCCTGTATACCCTGTTTCTAGGGCACAATTCAGACTGATTCTCCAAAGAATAGAAAAAGATTGGGCAGCAAATCTAGATATTCTTGAAAACTCTTCATCTACAAAACCTCAGCTTTCAAAAGCAAGATCAGACTTACAAAAGAATATATCAAATTCCCTATCCCTGTTTGATAATAAGAAGTTTTTCAGAAATGATGAGTTTTCTGTATTGGATTCTGTAATTATTCCTATTCTTCTTAGACTTGAGTATCATCAAATCAAGATACCTAACAATAAAGCTTCTAAACCACTTTTTAGCTACATTGAGAGAATGCAAGAATTACCAAGTGTTAAGGATAGCTTTACTTCTCTAGAAATAGAACTTCTTTAATTAAAACCTATTTTTTCTGGTTCAATAAAAATCTGTGAACCATTCTTGGTATATTCTCCAAGTAAGCCCTTGAACTTTCTGCCGATACCTCGGCTAAAAAACAAAATTGAATCAAACCCTAAAGAATAAAAAACTTTCTCAATTAAAAGCTTATTTTTAAAATCTTCATCAATTATAAAATCTTTCTGTAAGAGGATAGGATGCTCAAAACCTTTCAAATTTTTAAAAATTTCTTTATCTGAAATTCTCCACACGTCAAGTTGTCTTGGAAGGATATAGATTTGCGGATCAAAAACTAAATTGAATTTTAAAGCAGCAACAATTCTTTCGGCTGAGATTTTTTCAGTATCAATTACTATGTTTTTTATGTCTTTCCTATATCTTGGAGTTAGATAGATTTTATTTTGGGTAATTTTTTCTAAGTCAGTTTTTCTTTTAGAACTATTATTAATTTCAAAAAGCATTGAAATTTCTCTTTCAATATTAGACCCTTTGTTTAAGAAAAAGCTTTTCTGAGTTTTAGTCTCTTTGTCAGTTATTACAATGAACTCCTGATCTACAATGAGAGATTCAAATGTAAATAAGTATTCTAGGTAGGAGAAATAAGGATCTATGAAATTCAGATTTTTTTTAATCCCATTCTTTAAAACGTTTATTAATAAAATATTATTACTATTTTTTAGATCACAGCTTTTTAAAATTTCATTTATCTTTTCATCAAGATAAATTATTTTTTTATTATTTGATTTTAAAATTGAGCAACTGAAATTATCCTCATCAGAAATGGAAACGAAATTTAAAGATGAATTTTTTTTCTGTTTCTCCGTGAGAAAAAAGTAAGCTGATTTTATTCCATATAAAAATTCATCTTTCAAAGTATCTTTGCTTTCATAATAAATAATTTCCATATTATTGGACAAGTTTGTAGAACTAATTGAAAGATTTTTAATTTTTAGCTCTTCAAACTCTTGTTTTTCCATTTGATATTCATTGCTACTTAAAGAACAGCAAGTTAGGATGAAAGAAAAAAATAAAAAGTAGTTAATTCTGTTTTTCATGAAAGGTATATTATATTTAGTTGCAACCCCAATTGGTAACCTAGAAGATATTTCCTTGAGAGCAATTAAAATTCTTAAAGAATCAGACATTGTTTTAGCTGAGGATACAAGGGAGTCAAAAAAACTTTTTCTAAAATACGGCATAGCAAGTAAATTACTTTCTTTTAATGATTATTCTTCTCAGTCAAAAATTGATTCTATAATCACAAAATTAAAAAATGGAAGCAAAATATCTTTAATATCCGATGCGGGCACACCATTAGTCTCCGATCCAGGTCATGAATTAGTTTCACAAACAATTGATGAAAAAATAAGGGTGGAAAGTATTCCAGGACCAACAGCTGTAATATCTGGCCTCATTACCTCAGGATTTAATAATACAAAATTTGTATTTGAAGGCTTTTTACCCAAAAAAAAGAACGAACTAAGAAAATTGTTATCTGAATTCAACTATGAACCACGAACAATAATTTTCTTTGAATCACCTCATAGAATTAGAAACACCCTAAAAATTATGATGGAAGTCCTAGGAGAAAAAAGGAAGGTCAGTATTGCAAGAGAAATAACCAAGATACATGAAAATATAATAAGAGGATCTCTTGAGGAAATTAATTCAATTGCTAAACAAGATCCTAATCTTTCAAGAGGAGAGTTGGTTATTTCATTGGAAGGAGTAGCACAGAAGCATGAACATTTCATAAAAGACTTAGATCATCTTTATTTCTCATTGAGAGAAGATATTTCACTAAAAAAATTTTCTAAGATCTTTTCTAAAGTTTCTAATCTCAGCTCAAAAGAAATTTACAATAAATTTAAAGAAAAAGTATAATCCTCTTGAGCTGACCGAGTAATCGCTGCAATGCAGAGGAAAGTCCGGGCTCCAAAGGATAAAGTGCCAGGTAACTCCTGGAGGTGACTCATTATTGGTCACCATGGAAAGTGCATCAGAAAATAAACCGCCTTCGGGTAAGGATGAAAAGGTGAGGTAAGAGCTCACCGTGCTTTTCGGTAACGAAAGGTAGCTAGGTAAACCCCACTTGGAGCAAGGCCAAATAGAGATTCTAGAATGTTATCCGCATTGAATCTGGGTGGGCCGCTAGAAACTTATGGCGACATAAGTTCGAGATGAATGATTACTACAAACAGAACCCGGCTTATGAGTCAGCTCAAACCTTCTTAAAGCTTGCATTTCCAAAAAAAAACCAAATTAAGAATTTTTTTATATTTACAATCAAATAAAAGTGTGTAAAAGTGTGCAAAAGTATACATTAGTGTAACTTTTTGGGACTATTTTATGGCTGGACTTTATGGGTTTAGCAGTCTTTCCTTAGACACAAAGGGAAGAATTGTTATACCTGCAAGATACAAAGACTTGTTGAAGGAAATGGCTTCAGGGTCGATTATTAT
>ENA-OSEY01001373-OSEY01001373.1-marine-metagenome-genome-assembly--contig:-NODE-1373-length-16880-cov-5.070464_pt1 | contig 16880 bp, 18 predicted proteins | sample MGYA00248465_ERZ534230 | MGnify/ENA primary metagenome ERZ534230 (study PRJEB26409, sample SAMN06344110) | marine metagenome | isolation source: Sea water from surface | place: Atlantic Ocean:Southern...
AGTTTGATAATTTTTGGCTTCAAATGGTCACGGCAAGAACGTTACGACGACCATCATTTGGGTCTCGCTGCTTTGATAGGTAACCATTATCGACAAGTGATTGGAGATGCCTGTACAAAGTAGCACGTGGTTTGTTCATTTTTCCGAGCAGGTCTTCGAATGATAGTCCTTCACCATCTTGTTCAGCTGGCTTGCCACCGCGTCGTTGTTCTTCGACCTTTGCGGTGCCGGCGGTTCCGGCTTCGACAGCGGCTTGATCGTCGGCACCGGCTTGGGTTTCGGCGCCGCGGCCGGTTTCGGCTTCGGCTTCGCGGCCGGGGTCTTTTCCGGCTGCGGCTTCGGCTTCGATTTCGGCAGCTCGACCTTGGCCAGCTTCGGCTTCGGCTCGGCCTTGTCAGGCAGGATTTCAGCGGCTGCGTCACTTGCCGGTGCCGGCGGCTCTTCTGGCAGAGACGGTCTGGTTTCGATGCCGGTGACGGCCTGAGCTGTCGGCGTGGCATCGCTTGGCTTTTCCGGGACAGGCTCGCCGCCGTCGCGATCGACATCATAACTGGCGGCGCTTGTCGCATCATCAGCCGGGTCATTGTGGATTCTGTCGCCAAATCCTGCCGACAGGTCGATGCCGGCAAGCGGGTCGTTCGGCGCGTCGAACCGGGTCTCGTCGGTGGCGGGCGTTTCTGACGGCTCTGCCGCGGGGCCGGCTTCCAGTTCGGCCAGGCGGCGCAATTCTTCGAATCTCGCAGCAATGGCTGTGGCCGGCAACGGAACGGCGTCGTCCGCGTCCGCCCGGTCCGGCAGGGCATCCGGACCCGCCGCATCGCTTTGCAGGACGGCAAGCATCGGCGCGCCCTCGACGGCCGACCGTTGCGCCTCCTCATAGAGCGCTGTGATGGATTGTCTGACGGTTGCCATGAATGCCGGTCCGGTGGTTGCGAATGCAGCTTGCCAAGACGCCAACTCTGGCATATTCGCCTGTTGTCGACAATATGCCGGCACTCGGTTTGTGGGATCGCCGCTGGCCGACGGCGCGGAACAGCTCACCTTCCCCGCTTTGCGGCAGCGTGAAATTTCCCTGCCCTTGGCACTTGGATGGAAGGGCGATTCCCATTAAATAATGCATCGCAAAGGATGATATGTCATCTACTGCTGACCAGAACCAGAGGACGCCCCATGGCAGAAGAGACCAAAAAAGACGAGAATGCTGAGACTGTGCCTGAAGCTCCTGCTACGGGCGCTGATGCACCAGAAACAGCCGGCGCCGATGTTGTCCTGGAAGGCGAAACGGCAGTGCCGGCCGGTAACGAGGACGCTGGCCTTGATCCTGTCGAAGCGCTGATTGCCGAACGCGACTCCCTCAAGGACCAGCTTCTGCGCGCACTTGCCGATGTCGAGAACATGCGCCGCCGTACCGAGCGCGAGATGGAAACGGCCCGCAAATATGGCCATACCGGCTTTGCCAGGGATCTTGTCGGCGCCATCGACAATCTGGCGCGCGCTGTCGAGGCCGCCCCCAAAGGCGAGGAGGCGCCAGGCGCCGAAGCCGTCGACGGGCTGGTGACCGGCATCGAGATGAGCTGGCAGGAAATTCAGGCGACGATGGAACGTCACGGCATCCGCCGGATCAGCCCGAAGGGCGAGAAGTTCGACTATAACTTCCATCAGGCGATGTTCGAGATGCCGAGCGCCGATCTCGCCCCCGGAACCGTGGTCGAGGTCGTCCAGCACGGTTATGTGCTGCATGACAGGCTGCTTCGGCCCGCCATGGTCGGGGTATCCAAGGCTGCCGAGCCGCAGGAAAACAGCGAGGACGGCGCGGAAAAGACCTAGTTGCGAGCCACTTGCAACCGTGAATTGGCAACCTATATGCACGTTAGTTCAATGAGAGAGCATGGTCGGGAGCGCGGTGCCAAGGGCGCAACGATCGAAAGATGCCGAAGACATCACCAGGGTGTCACCCGAGGAAACTGGTGAGCAAGAAAGGAGCATGTCATGGCCAAAGTTATTGGTATTGACCTTGGAACTACGAATTCCTGCGTCGCCGTCATGGATGGCAAGGACGCCCGTGTGATCGAAAACGCCGAAGGCGCGCGCACGACCCCCTCTATGATCGCCTTTGCCGACGGTGACGAGCGGCTTGTCGGCCAGGCCGCCAAGCGCCAGGCCGTCACCAACCCGGAAAAGACCCTGTTCGCCATCAAGCGACTGATCGGGCGCAGGCACGATGATGCCGCGACCAAGAAGTTTGCCGAACTGGTCCCCTATGAGATCACCAACGCAAAGAATGGCGATGCCTGGGTGAAGGTCGATGGCGAGGAATATTCGCCGAGCCAGATCTCGAGCTTCGTTCTGCGCAAGCTGAAGGAAGACGCCGAGGCGTTCCTCGGCGAAAGCGTAACCGAGGCGGTGATCACGGTTCCTGCCTATTTCAACGATTCTCAGCGTCAGGCCACCAAGGATGCAGGCAAGATCGCCGGTCTTGAAGTGCTTCGTATCATCAACGAGCCGACGGCCGCGGCCCTCGCCTATGGCCTCGACAAGCGCGAAACCGGCCTGATCGTCGTCTATGATCTTGGTGGGGGCACCTTTGACGTCTCCATTCTCGAGGTCGGCGACGGTGTGTTCGAGGTGAAGTCGACCAATGGTGACACCTTCCTCGGCGGTGAGGATTTCGATCACGAAATCATCCAGTTCCTTGCCGACGAGTTCAAGTCGAGCGAGGGAATCGACCTCCGTCAGGACAAGCTGGCCCTGCAGCGCCTCAAGGAGGCTGCGGAAAAGGCCAAGATCGAGCTGTCCTCGGCCGTGCAGACGGATGTGAACCTTCCCTTCATCACTGCCGATGCGACCGGTCCGAAGCACCTGAATGTCAAGCTGACCCGCGCCAAGCTGGAACAGCTTGTCGAGACGCTGGTGCAGCGCACCATCAAGCCGTGTCAGGCGGCGCTGAAAGATGCCGGTGTGAAGGCAGCCGAAATTGACGAGGTCATCCTTGTCGGCGGCATGACCCGCATGCCGAAAATCATCGATACGGTGAAGGAATTCTTCCAGACAGAGCCGCATCGGGGCGTGAACCCGGACGAGGTGGTTGCCTCCGGCGCCGCCATTCAGGCCGGTGTCCTGACCGGTGATGTCAAGGATGTCCTGCTTCTCGACGTGACCCCGCTGTCGCTCGGCATCGAGACGCTTGGCGGCGTCTTTACCCGCCTGATCGACCGCAACACGACGATCCCGACCAAGAAGAGCCAGGTGTTCTCGACGGCTGACGACAATCAGGCTGCGGTGACCATCTCGGTCTACCAGGGCGAGCGCGAGATGGCTGCCGACAACAAGCATCTCGGCCAGTTCAATCTCGAGGGCATCGCCCCGGCGCCGCGCGGTGTGCCGCAGATCGAGGTCACCTTCGATATCGATGCAAACGGCATCGTCAAGGTCAGTGCCAAGGACAAGGCCACCGGCAAGGAGCAGGAAATCCGCATCCAGGCGTCCGGCGGGCTCGATGACAGCGAAATCGATCGCATGGTCAGCGAAGCCGAGGCCAATGCAGAAGAAGACAAGAAACGCCGCGAGGCTGTCGAAAAGCGCAACCAGGGCGAGGCTCTTGTCCATGGTGCCGAAAAGGCCATCGCCGATCTTGGCGACAAGGCCGAGCCGGATGCGAAGGCTGAGGTCGAGGCAGGCATTGCCGCGCTGAAAGAGGCGCTTGAAGGCGATGATGTTGACGCGATCGCGGCGAAGTCGGCCGAGCTGTCACAGTCGATGATGAAGATGGGCGAGGCAGCCTATCAGGCCGAGCAGGCCGCCGGACCTGACGGCGCCGCCCCCGGCGCCGACGGAGAGGAAACGGTTGTCGACGCCGAATTCGAGGAAGTCGACGATTCCGCTGAAGGCGACAAGAAATAACAATCCTGGATGGCCGGGCAGGATTTCGGGGATGATCCCGCCTGCCCGCCACAACCGGCGTTTCTGGCTTGGACGGCATGAGCAAGCGTGATTACTACGAAGTCCTTGGCGTCTCGCGAGACACCGACGAGAAGGACCTGAAAACGGCCTATCGCAAGCTTGCGATGAAGAATCATCCGGACCGCAATCCGGATGACGAGGCGGCCGCCGAGCGGTTTCGCGAGGCCACCGAAGCCTATGAAGTCCTGAAAGACCCCCAGAAACGCGCCGCCTATGACCGGATGGGCCATGCCGCCTTCGAGAATGCCGGTGCTGGCGCGGGTGGTTTTGGCGGCTTTGGCGGTGGCGGCTTTTCCGACATTTTCGACCAGATGTTCTCCGAATTCTCGCGTGGGGCGCGGGGTGGCCAGGCCGACCGCGCTGGAAACGATCTTCGTTATGATCTGAACGTGTCGCTGGAAGAGGCGTTTTCCGGCGTGCAGCGTGACGTGACCGTGAATGTGCCGGTCGGCTGCGACAGCTGCGAGGGAAGCGGCGCGTCCGACGGAAGCCACCCGCAAACCTGCGGCACATGCGGCGGCAGCGGCCGGGTGCGGGCGCAGCAGGGCTTCTTCGCGGTCGAGCGAACCTGCCATGCCTGCCAGGGCATGGGCCAGGTGATCTCCGATCCCTGCCGGTCATGCGGCGGCGAAGGCCGGGTGATGCAGAACAAGGTCCTGTCGGTGTCGGTTCCGGCCGGTGTCGATACGGGAACGCGGATCCGGCTGTCTGGCAAGGGTGAAGCCGGATTGCGCGGCGGGCCGCCGGGCGATCTCTATATTTTCATCTCGGTCGATCCGCATCCGATCCTCGACCGGGACGGTGCCGACATCATGTGCCGGATACCGGTGCCGATGACCACCGCCGCCCTTGGCGGGGCGATCGAGGTTCCGACCGTCGAGGGGCGCCTTGCGCGCCTGACCATCGAGCCGGGCACACAGTCTGGCCGGCGCTTCCGGATGCGCGGCAAGGGCATGCCGGTATTGCGCCGGAACACCCGCGGCGACCAGATCGTCGAGGTTCAGGTGGAAACGCCGACAAATCTGACGAAAAAGCAAAAGGACCTGCTGACGCAATTCGCCGATGCCGGCGACACCAGCCCGGAAACCGACAGTTTCCTGAAACGGGTCCGCCGGATCTGGGCCGACGACAGCTGAGGCCATACCGCGTGGCCGGTGGATTTCACCTTGCCCTGCGGGTGGCGGCTTTATAGTCTCGCCGCAGACGGCAACGGAGGCCAGAACGCATGACTGCCCACACAATCAAGATTGGTATTCCGGGCGCCGCTGGGCGCATGGGCCGCATGCTGATCCGCGAGATCGATGCCGCACCGGACCTTGAGCTTGTCGCGACTTCCGACCGCGCGGGCACAGACGCCATCGGCCAGGACAGTGGCCTGCTGGCGGGAATGGGAAGCAACGGCATCATCATTGGCGAGGATCCGGCGGCCCTTGCCGCTGCCGATGTGATCATCGATTTCACCAGTCCAGCGGCCAGCGTCGCGCATGCGGGAATTGCCTCTTCAAGCAACACCGCGCTCGTCGTCGGCACGACCGGCCTGACCGATGAGGACGAGGCGTCGCTGCGCGCGGTGGCGGACGGTATCGCGCTTGTCTATTGCGCGAACACATCCGTCGGCGTCACCCTTCTTGGCAAGCTGGTCGAGCAGGTTGCCGCGCAGCTTGTCGATGGATGGGATATCGAGATTCTGGAGGCCCACCATCACCACAAGGTCGATGCGCCGTCCGGCACCGCGCTGGCGCTTGGCGAGGCGGCGGCCCGTGGCCGCGGCGTAAAGCTCGACGATGTCGCCGACATGGTCCGCAAGGGACAGACAGGCGCACGCCGCACCGGCGATATCGGCTTTGCAGTGCTGCGCGGCGGCGATGTCACCGGCGAGCATTCGGTCATTTTCTATGGTGATTCCGAACGGGTCGAGATTTCCCACCGGGCGACGGATCGGGCGATTTTCGCGCGTGGCGCGCTGCGCGCGGCACGGTTCGCATCAAGCGCGAAGACAGGCTTCTACGATATGGAAGACGTTCTGGCCGGCTAGACCGGGACGCTCTTTATCCGCCTCCGGCTGTTTCGGCCATGGCCTCGTTCCAGTGGCGGCGGCACAGCGACACATAACGCTCATTGCCGCCGATCTCGATCTGCGCGCCCTCGCGGATCACCTTGCCGTCACCATCCTGCCGTACCACCATCGTTGCCTTGCTGCCGCAATGGCAGATGGTCCTGATCTCGCGCAGCACGTCGGCGATCGCCAGGAGGCGGGCGCTTCCCGGAAACAGATTGCCCTGGAAATCGGTGCGAAGCCCGTAACACATCACCGGGATGCGAAGCCGGTCGGCGACGTCGGCAAGCTGCCAGACCTGCGCGTCGGTCAGGAACTGCGCCTCGTCGACCATGACGCAGGCAAGGCTGGTCTTGGCCTGTTCGGCCTCGATCAGGCTTGTCATGTCGGTTTCGCCATCAAAGACAAAGGCAGCTGCCTCGAGCCCGATCCGCGACCCGATGCGTCCCTCTCCGACACGGTCATCGAGACGTGCCGTCAGCAGCATCGTGTTCATGCCCCGCTCGCGGTAATTGTGCGAGGCCTGCAGCAATATGGTGGATTTGCCGGCATTCATCGCGGCGTAGGAAAAATAAAGCTTGGCCATGGTGCCCCTCAAACAGATGCCGCCATGATGCCGCCCGGCATCAAGATTGTGAATGGAAAAAACCGGCCCGGGACGCTAGTCTTGGCAGGTTGATCAAAAAGACCGGTGCATGGACATGACAGCCTCTGAAACTCCCCGTCTCATCGTAATGGACCACCCGCTTGTCGCCCACAAGCTGTCCATCCTTCGCAACCGTGATACGGCCAACCATCACTTCCGCCAATCGCTGCATGAACTGTCCTGGCTTCTCGCGCATCCGACTTTCGCCGCGCTGCGGGTGAGCGATGTGGATATCGAAACGCCGCTCGAGCCGATGACCGCGCAGGCGATGCCGACCCCCTATCCGTGCCTGGTGTCGATTCTGCGTGCCGGCAACGGCCTCATTGACGGTTTCAGCCAGGTCTGCCCGGAAGCCAGCGTCGGCCATCTCGGCATGTATCGCGACCATGACACGATGGTTCCGGTCTCCTATTACACCAGCCTGCCGACAGACATTGTCGACCGCCAGGTGATCCTTGGCGATCCGATGCTGGCAACAGGCGGCAGCGCCATCATGGCGGCGACGAAACTGCGCGAGATGGGTGTTTCGGACATTGTCTTCTCTTGCCTTGTGGCAGCGCCCGAGGGTGTTGCCGCATTCCACGGCGCACACCCCGACATTCCCATTGTCACGGCGGCGCTGGACCGCGAGCTCAACGACAAGGCCTATATTCTTCCGGGTCTTGGTGATGCGGGTGACCGGATCTACGGCACCGACTGATCACGGTCAGCCGAGATTTTCCGGTCCAAAGCTCGCCGGCAGCAGCTCGGCAAGGGTGAAGCGCTGCTGCAGGCCGTCCGGCCCGCAGATCAGCACAGGCGTGTCGCCCGCCGCGAACTCGCGGATGCGTTGACGGCAGGCACCGCACGGGGTGCACAGCAAGTCGCCGTCACCGCCCGCCACGGCAATCTTCACGATGCGTTTCTGCCCGGCCATGATCATGGCGGCGATGGCGCTCGCCTCGGCGCAATTGCCGACCGGATAGGCGGCGTTCTCGATATTCGCGCCGACATGGATGGCACCCTCCTCATCCAGAATGGCGGCGCCGACGGGAAACTTCGAATAGGGTGCATAGGCGCGGCCCATGGCTGCAATCGCCGCTTTGACAAGTGCCTCTTCCACCATGCCTATCGCTCCTTGATATAGGGCTCGCCGATGGCACGTGGCGGCATCGCCTTGCCGACAAATCCGGCAAGAAGGATCACGGTCAGCAGATAGGGCAGCGCAAGAATGAGATCGACCGGCGCTTGCCCAATCAGTGGAAGTTCAACCCCCTGAAGCCGCGATGCGACGGCCTCGAGGAAGCCGAACAGCAGACAGGCCAGAAGCGCGCCGCGTGGCTGCCACTTGCCGAAGATCATCGCGGCGAGCGCGATATATCCCTTGCCAGCCGTCATCTCGCGGACAAAGCCGCTGCCATGGGCGGTGGACAGATAGGCCCCTGCCATGCCGCAGAGGATGCCGGCAATGATCAGCGCGAGATAGCGCGTCCTGGCAACCGACACACCGGCGCTGTCGAGCGCCTCCGGCTTCTCGCCAACGGCGCGCAACCGCAGGCCGAAACGGGTGCGGGTCAGCATGAAGGCGGTGAAGAGAACCGCGCCGAGCGCGATCCAGACGAGGATGTTATGCCCCGAAATCACCTCGCGATAGATCGTGCCGATGATCGGGATGCCGCCAAGCTGTTCGGCAAAGGGCAGCTCGATCGGCCGGAACCGTTCCGCCCGCGCGAGGTTCGGCGTCTGGCCGCCCTGCTGGAACATGGCAATGCCGACAGTGACCGTCAGGCCGGATGCCAGAATGTTGATGGCGAGCCCGCTGATCACCTGGTTGCCGCGCAGCGTGATCGAGGCCAGCCCGTGCAAAAGGCCCAGCATGATGGCGACACCGATTGCCGCGAACATGCCGGCAAGCGCGGAAGATGTCAGCGTCGCCACGGCGGCCGCGACAAAGGCCGACATCAGCATCTTGCCCTCGAGCGAGATGTCGATCACACCCGACTTTTCCGAAAAAATGCCGGCCATCGCGCAGAGAATCAGCGGCGTTGCCACACGAAGGGTGGCGTCGATCGTCAGCAGAAACTGGAGCCACAGATCAGCCATTCTGCCCGGCCTCCGTGTGGCTTGTCCTGTCACGCTGTGACAGCAGCGCGCCAAGCAGGTGCGCCAGCGGCTTGTTGAACATATAGGCCAGTCCGCCGGAGAACAGGATGATCAGGCCCTGAATCAACAGGACCATTTCGCGGGTGATCGTGGAAAATTCGAAATCCAGCTCGGCGCCGCCCTGATAGAGCGCGCCGAACAGCAGGCTGGCCAGCACGATGCCGACAGGATGGTTGCGCCCCATCAGCGCCACCGCGATTCCGGTGAAGCCATAGCCGGAGGTGAAGCCGAGAATGGTCCGGTGCTGGACGCCGAGAATTTCATTGATCGCCATCATGCCGGCAAGACCGCCGGAAATGGCCATGGTGACGATGATGATGGTGCTGACCGGGATGCCGGCATATTCGGCCGCCTTGGTGCTGTGGCCGGTCGCGCGGATGGCATAGCCGAGGCGCGAGCGCCAGATCAGCACCCAGACCCCGACGCATGCCAGCAGCGCCACGACAAAGGACAGGTTCAGCGGCGAGCGCGCCATCTCCATCCCCAGCGCATTGGCTATATCATGAATGAAAGGCAGTTCGGCATTTTCCGAGAAGGACCGGGTTTCCGGTGACATCTGGCCCGGGGCCTTCAGCCGTCCGGCAAGAAGCCACACCATGATCGATGCGGCGAGGAAATTGAACATGATGGTGGTGATCACGATATGGCTGCCACGCTTTGCCTGAAGGTAGCCCGGGATGGCGCCCCAGACCGCGCCGAAACCGGCCGACGCCATGATCGCCAGCGGCACAAGCAGGATTGCCGGCAGCATGCTGTCCAGCAACAGGCAGGTCAGTCCGGCGCCGAGGCCGCCAAGATAGGCCTGCCCCTCGCCGCCGATATTGAACAGCATCGCATGAAAGGCGACGGCCACGGCAAGGCCGGTGAAGATAAAGTTCGTCGCGTAATAGAGGGTGTAGCCGAGCGAGCCTTTATAGACGAAGGCGCCCTTGATCATCACCATCATCGCCTCAAACGGGTTCTCGCCGATGATGGCGACGACAATGCCCGAGACCACCAGCGCCGCGAACACATTGATCAGCGGAATCAGCCCGACATCGGCCCAGCGTGGCAGCGGGGGCGGTGGGCTCATGAGGCGGCTCCCTTTGCTGATCCGGCGTCCTTCTCCTCCGCACCGATGCCGGCCATCATCAGGCCAAGCGCTGTCTCGTCGGCATCCTCGCGAGCCAGCTCGCCGACGATCTGGCCATTATTCATCACCAGGATGCGGTCGGACAGGCTCATGATCTCGTCGAGCTCCACCGAGACGAGCAGGATCGCACAACCCTCGTTTCGAAGGGCGATCAGCTGTTTGTGGATGAACTCGATCGCGCCGATATCCACACCGCGTGTCGGCTGGCCGACAAGAAGCAGTTTCGGCTGGGTCGAAATCTCGCGCGCCAGGACAATTTTCTGCTGGTTGCCGCCGGAAAAATTGGCGCTCTGCAATTTGGGGATGGGCGGGCGAATGTCGAATTCCCTCATCCGGCCGGCGCAGCTTTCTTCCAGCTTTGACGGGCTGAGCCACCAGCCGCCATCCTCTTCGTCACCGCCGCTATAGCCCAGAATCATCGACTCGGCCGCGGAGAACGGCAGGACGATCCCGCATTTGTGACGGTCTTCGGGAACATGGGCGACGCCGAAATCACGAAGCTCGGCCGGATCGGACGGTCTTTCGGCGGTGATCTGGTTTGTCCCGACAGTGAAGTGTCCGCCTGTCGGCGCCATGATCCCGGACAGCACATCCAGCAGCTCCGACTGGCCGTTGCCCGACACCCCGGCGATGCCGACGATCTCGCCCTCGCGCAACGTCATGCTGATCTGCTTCAGCTGGTCGATCCCGGCCGCATCCGTCAGGCACAGATCCTGAACATCAAGAACCGGCGCGCCGGGCCTTGCCGGCGTGTGGTCGACCTCGAGCAGCACCTTGCGCCCGACCATCAGCTCGGCCAGTTCGGCCGGCGAGGTGTCCGCCGTTTGCAGATGGGCGACCATCTCGCCGCCGCGCATCACCGACACATCATCGGTGATCGCCATGATCTCCTTGAGCTTGTGGGTGATCAGCAGAATGGTGACGCCCTGCTTGCGAAGCGCGCGCAGGATATCGAACAGCTGCTCGGTTTCCTGCGGCGTCAGGACACCTGTCGGCTCGTCGAGGATCAGGATTTCGGCACCGCGAAACAGCGCTTTCAGGATTTCCACACGCTGCTGCAACCCGACCGGAAGGTCCTCGACAATCATGTCCGGATCGACCGCCAGGCCGAAATCCTGCGACAGCTTGTTCAGCGCTTCACGGGCCTTGCGCGCGCCGGTCTCGACGCTCAGGCTGCCTTCGCGGCCAAGCATGACATTTTCCAGAACGGTGAAATTGGGCACCAGCATGAAATGCTGATGCACCATGCCGATCCCCTTGCCGATGGCATCGGCCGAATTGCGGATGGTGGTGGTCTCGCCATTGATCCGGATGGTGCCGCTGTCGGCGCCGTAAAAGCCGTAAAGAATGCTGACGAGGGTGGATTTGCCGGCACCGTTCTCGCCGATAATCCCGTGGATATGGCCCGGCACGACTGTCAGGCTGACGTTCCTGTTCGCGTGAACGTCACCAAAACTCTTGTTGATATCGGATAATTCAATAGCCAACGGCGACCCGGAGCCGCCGTTGGCCATTTGTGACGCAGAAGTCATCAGTTGATCACAGGCTACGGAACCTTAGTAAGGGCAGCTCTCGTCGCTGAAGTAATCGTGAACCTTGACCTTGCCGGACACGATGTCGGCACGTGCCGACTCGATGGCGGCCTTCATGTCGGCGGTCACCAGGCTTGCATTGTTCTCGTCAAGCGCCCAGTCGACACCGCCTTCGGCCAGACCCAGAACATGCACGCCGGCGGAGAAGTTGCCGTTCTTCACGTCCATGAAGGTCTCGTAGGCAGCAACATCGACACGCTTCAGCATCGAGGTCAGAACGCTGCCCGGCGCCATGCCGTTCTGGTTCGAGTCGACACCGATGGCCAGCTTGCCGGCATCGGCAGCTGCCTGGATCACGCCGGCACCGGTACCACCGGCAGCGTGATAGACAACATCAGCACCACGGTCGATCTGCGACTGGGTCAGCTCGGCGCCCTTGGCCGGGTCGTTCCATGCGGCAGGTGTCGTGCCGGTCATGTTCTGATAGACCTCGGCACTGGCGTTGACGGACTTGACGCCGCCGACATAGCCGCAGGCAAACCGGCGGATGAGGCCGATATCCATGCCACCGACAAAGCCGACCTTGCCGGTCTTCGAGGCCTTGGCCGCGGCAATACCGACGATGTAGCTGCCCTCATGCTCCTTGAAGGCATATTGGCGCAGGTTCGGCGCATCCAGCCAGGACACGTCGATGATCGAGAACTTGGTGTCCGGGAATTCCGCGGCAACCTTGGAAATGGCGTCCGCCTGGGCGAAGCCGACACCAAGGACGACGGTCGCACCGCGCTCTGCCATCCGGCGCATGGCCTGCTCGCGCTGGGTCTCGTTGGTGACCTCGAACTCCATGACCTCGATGCCGGTCTCGTCGGTGAACTTCTTCACACCGTTATAGACACCCTCATTGAAGGATTTGTCGAACTTGCCGCCCATGTCATAAATCACGGCAGGCTTCATGTCTGCCGACACGGCTGTCGAGGTGACAGCTATTGCGGCGGCGGCAATGATAGTTTTGATACGCATCATCATTAACTCCCTTTATGACGCTTTTTGAGATTTCAGGCCAATTTCTCTCAGTCGTTCTTGTAGATAATCATCGGCCGTAGTGCCCGGTTTCAGTAGTACCTCGGGCCGCGGATGCAGGAACATCGGCATGGAATAGCGCGACACGTTCTGGCCGGCATCGGGATTGGTGACCCGATGCGTCGTCGACGGGTAATAGTCGCCCGTCGCCATCGCCAGCATATCGCCATTGTTGATCGTGATCATCCCCGGGTCACAGGCGACATCATGCCAGTTTCCGGCCTTGTCCATCGCCTGCAGGCCGGGCTTTGATCCCGACAGCAGAAGGGTGATCAGGTTGATATCCTCGTGTGCGGCGGCGCGGATGGCGCCCGGCTCGCTTTGCTCGACCGGCGGATAATGGAGAATGCGAAGAAGCGACTGGTTGCTTCCCTCCATCATCTGGTCGAGCGGCATCGACAGTTTGCCGGTCACCTCGGCAGGCGCCTGCTGCTGGATCCAGCCAAGCAGCTCGCGGCCCAGGGAATCGAGATCGGCATAAATCTGGCGCGTTGTCTCCTCGATGTCGGCGGGAAGCCGGCATCCGGGATAGACGTGAAAGAACTCCTTCAGATCCTTGACCTGTGAATCCTTGGCATTTTCGGACCGGAAGGCGAAATAGCCGTCATGCGCCGGCGGCTGCACGGCGTAGGCGAACTTGTCGTCACCGGCGAAGAAGCCGCCCCAGCTATCATAGATGGCCTCGATCCGTTCCGCAGTGATCGGGTGGTTCTTGAGCACGGCAAAGCCGGTGTCGCGCAATGAGCGCGCCAGTGTTTCGGCGGCGTCGGGTGCCTCATAGTCAACAATCTCGACCTTCATCCTGTCCCTTCCCTCCGGCCTCCCGTCGGCCTCAGTTTCCGTCTTCGGTCTTTCTGGCCCCGGCGGCGGTGTCCGCCCGTCCGGTGATCTCGACAAACGCCCGCCGCGCCGCGTCGCTGTCCACCTCCGTGGCGACCCTGACCGGGCGGCGGCCATCGGCACCGGTCACGGTGCGGCCAATCTCCTCACCCTCACAGACTACCGAGATTGGCGTATTCTCAAAACCGAATAATTCAGGGTCGGTAATTGCCATGATCGCCGAGGGGTCATGCATGAAACAGGACCGTGTTCCGGTCTTTGCCTCGTGAAAGTCGAAATAGAACCCGGTCGCCTCGTTCAGGAAGCCGCCAATCACCGGAGATTGCGCCGCGATGGCTTCGAAATCTGCCGGAACACATTGCGTTTTTTCAGTGACGTCGAGCCCGACCATGGTGACATCCCAGTCGGCAGCAAAGACGGCGTCGGCGGCATGCGGGTCGTTCCAGATATTGGCTTCGGCGCAGGCGGTGACATTGCCGTGCCAGGCGGCGCTTCCGCCCATCACCACAACACGCGCCGCGGTGCGGGTGATGGCCGCGTCAAGCGCCAGCGCCGCGGCGAGATTCGTCAGCGGTCCGACGGCGCAGATGATGATCTCGCCGGGCGCCTCGGCGCAGGTCTCGACAAGATAGCGCGCCGCGTTGCGGGTGTCGGCCATGCGCGCCGGACGCATCGCCGGCAGGGTTCCGAAACCCTCCGGCCCATGGACGAAATCCGCCGGCGGTTGCGGCTCGCGGGTCAACGGGATCGCCGCGCCACCTGCCACCGCCGCTGGATGATTCGCCATTTCGGCCAGGCACAGCGCGTTGCGGGTCGCCTGCTTGCCGGTCACATTTCCAAACACCGTCGTCAGCCCGACGACGTCCAGCTGCGGGTCGGCGAATGCCATGTGGATGGCCATGGCGTCGTCAATTCCGGGATCGGTATCAATAATGATTTTCTGGGCCATCTGATGAATTCGTCTATTGGTTGGCGGCGAGGTATTCGTTCATTTCGCCGCGATCCGGTATGGCGGCACTCGCACCGGGACGCGTGACCTGGATGGCGGCGGCGGCGGAGGCCTCGGCCAGCGCCTGCTCCACCGGCCGGTCTGCTGCCATCGCGGCAAGCAGATATCCAAAGAAACAGTCTCCGGCACCGGTGGTGTCGACGGGTGTGACCGAAAAGGCCGGCACGTGGAAGCTGCCGGCGATGCCGTCATAGTCCGCGCCGTCACCGCCGCGTGTGACAACAAGATGCGGGATGCCGGCCTCCTTTGCCGGGGCGCCGAGCATGTCGGACAGCGCGGCTGCCTCTATCTCGTTGACAACGAGGAGATCGGTCTCGGGCAGCAGGCACGCCGTGATCGCGGCATCGAAGGGCGCTGCGCTGTAGGCAAGTTTCATTCCGCGCGCACGAGCGGCCGCGACAAATTCATCAGCACCATTCGTTTCATTCTGAAGCAGCGCCCAGTCACCCTCGCCGGCGGTGTCGAGCTGCGCGACGGCCGCCTGCAAATCGATGTCATGATTGGCCCCCGGATAGAGCAGGATCTGGTTCTCGCCGTCGTCGGACACGCTGACAACGGCATGGCCGGTGGCGAGGCCGCTGTCCTGAACGCCGCCGATATCGACCCCGGCATCGCGCATCTCGGCGCGAAGCCATCCATCCTCGGCACTGGTCGACCCGATATGGCGCACATCGCCGCCGGCGCGGGCCAGCGCAATCGACTGGTTCGCACCCTTGCCGCCAAGCATCCTTTCATGATCGCGTGTGGTCAGTGTCTCGCCCGGGGCCGGAAAATGCGAGACCCGGTAGATCAGATCGATATTGATGGAACCAAGGTTGAAGATTGTCATCACAGACGTCAGATGATGTGGACCGGGCCGTCAAATTGCGCTGCGTTCGAGATTAGGGCAATCTTGATTCCGGTCCAGCACTTTCCTGCGTTTTGCGACGGAGTCACGCATCCATGGCAACCAAGCCCCGCCCCCGCAAGATGAAGCTTGCCCATATCGAGGAATGTTTCGTGCGCATGTCGGCGCGGCTTCCCGAACCCAGCACGGAACTGGAGTATAAAAATCCCTACACGCTTCTGGTGGCTGTCGTGCTGTCGGCGCAGGCGACAGATGTCGGGGTGAATCGGGCGACGAAAGGGCTCTACGCCGCCGCCGACACACCGCAGGCGATGGTCGCGCTCGGTGTTGACGGCATCGCCCACCATATCCGCACCATCGGGCTGTTCAACACCAAGGCCAAGAATGTCCACAAGCTGTCACAGATCCTGATCGACGAGCATGGCGGCGAGGTGCCGGCCGACCGCGCGGCGCTCGAGGCGCTTCCCGGTGTGGGCCGGAAAACGGCGAATGTGGTGCTGAACGAGGCCTTTGGCGAGCCCACCATCGCCGTCGACACGCATATTTTCCGTGTCGGCAACCGCACCGGCATGGCCCCCGGCAAGACACCCGACGCCGTCGAGGCAGAGCTTGTCAGGCGTGTGCCCGATGCCTGGAAAAAAGGGGCGCATCACTGGCTGATCCTGCATGGCCGCTATGTATGCAAGGCCCGAAAGCCGGATTGCGCCGGCTGTGCCATCCACGAATTCTGCCTTTACAAGGACAAGACCGCCTGACCTGGTCAGCTGGCGGAGTCGCGGCCGGCGAGCGCGCGCCTGCAGGCTGTCTCGTCGACCTGTGCGCCGATCACGGGTGCGCGCCACGCCCAGCTGACAACCCTCGCGGCGTCGCTGTCGACGACCAGGAAGTAATCGACGACGCATGTCTCGAACCGGTATTGCCAGGTCTCCACCTCACCTTCGGTGCGGGTGAAGTCGGCCTCTCCCAGCCTTGATCGCAGCATCGGGACCGAACTTCCGACCAGCGATGACGGCGCCAGTTCGGGCGGTGGCGGCGGAGGTGGTGGCGGCGGAGGCGGCGGCGGCGGGGGTGGCGGCGGCGGCGGTCGCGGCGGCGGCGGCGGTGGTGGCGGCGGCGGCGGCGGCGGCGGCGTCGGCGTCGGCGGCGGCGGCGCGCGAGCAGACGGAGGCCGCGTGGGCGGCGGCGCGCGCGCTCGAGGCGGCGAGCGAGGCGCGCGCGGCGGCGGCGAAGCGCGCGGCGGAGGAGGAGAAGCTGCGCGCGGAGTGGCGCGCGGAGTGCGAGCGGCTGCGCGCCGCCGGAGCGCGGCGCCGCGACGCGCGTGTTCGTGTGCGGGCCGCCGGCGATGTACGCGCCCAATCAATCTCGTGGAATTGGCGGCGGAATGACGCCCGATACGCCGAATAAGCGGCGGCATGACGCCCAATCCGCAAAATGAGCGGCAGACTGACTCTAAAAACCATGGCGCCGCAGGTACGGCGTCGTCGGCCTCGGCCGCGAGGGCGGCGGCGGCCCCAAGTTCAAGAACGGCAAGAAGCTCGGCATCGAGGTGACGGTCGGCGGCGGTGCCGGCACCTCACGCATCTGGACCTGCGATCTTACCCACGGCTACATCTCGATCAATGCCAACTACCGGAGC